>Ga0187843_10001065_pt1 | contig 17835 bp, 32 predicted proteins | sample SpaLakP09_SKY_43_FD_134516 | JGI IMG/M metagenome (GOLD analysis project Ga0187843, IMG submission 134516) | Oligotrophic lake water microbial communities from Sparkling Lake, Wisconsin, USA - SP09_SKY_43 | ecosystem: Environmental > Aquatic > Freshwater > Lake | place: USA: Sparkling Lake...
CCGAGCGTCTTGCGGCGTTAGAGCCACAAGAAGGAGAAGGAGTCGTTGAGGGAGAGGGTGATGCTGTGACGGTGGCGGGTAGCACCAACAAGCCTAAGACGATCAATCAGGAGGCGACCGCGGCTCTTCGCCGGATTAAGGGGATGATCGACAATCTTTCCAAGGAACAGGGGAAAGCAATTAAAGATGTTGAAGTCGAAGGCAACCCAGAAAACGAGAACGCATCCAATGAGCAGATTGAAGATCTCATTAAACTAAAACAGAAAGCAAAGACGATCTCTAGAATGTCCGACCTACTGGCTCTCTGGCCGAAAGCCTTACAAGCTTGGTCGCAAATTAAGGACTCGGTTCGAGAAGAAGTGGCCGCAAATCCTAAGCTTGCCCCGATATTTAACGAGTATTTGAAGACCGCTTTAGACCAGCCGTTCACGCTTCCCCAAATCAAAACCCTTCTTAAGGCCTCGGATATCGACCTCAAGACTCTCATACGCGAACACTTCAGGAAGAATACGATGCAGAAACAGGCATCGGACTTAGCAAAACTCTTTATCGAACAAGCTAATTTGGGTGAGATATTCACCAAGACAACCGAGGCCGACCTGCTCCAAGCTCAAGGTGCTAATACCGAATCGACATCAGAAGTAGGTGTCACTCCGACCATTGCTGAGAAGCTTGAGACAGCGATTGCAAAGAGGATTGAGGAGCTAGTAAGAACAGAAGCAAACAAAGCACTTAACAATCTGATTAAGAGCCAAGCCGATAAGCGACTTGAGCCTAGCCTAAAAAGATTCCTAGACCGCCTTGTTAAAGCCACGTCGTTGGGGCTTATGGACAAAGATAATATAAATCTTTGGGCTCAATTTGCGGAACAAGAAGGTCTTACCGATCCCAAACTTGCTGAAGAAGTATACAACCTTGCCGAGGAAGCAGAGACCAAGCCAGAGGGTTACCAAAGAAACGTTTATTACCAAAAAGCAATGCGAGCGATCTACGAAAAGACGGAAATGAACAAGTGGGATTTCACGCTTACCTGGTGGTACTCGTCTATCTTGTCGGGATACGACACGCAACTAGCCAACTTATACGGCAATGCCTCGACGGCTTTCTGCGTCCTAATGCCAGAGCTTATCCACTCTTCGTTAACTGGAAACGCGGGGGCAGAGAAGAGATCCGCACTTCTTCGTGGAATCCAAGTCGGATGGGCAGATTTTCTCAACATTATGGGGACGGGTACTTCTTGGACGAAACAAGTTCAACTGAGCATAAGTAGCCTGAAGGCAACCGATACTGGGGAAGTGTTAAGAGAGCGGGCAAAAGGATTGCCCCAAAAACTAGGGACTTACTCGACAACAGTATCGAGGTTTATGTCTGCTGTGGATTCCGTGTTCTACAATATGAACAAGGAGTATTACCTATACAAATACGCCTACAACAAGGCGCTGGAGCTTGGGTTAAGCCGCAAAGACGCTTCTGCCCAGGCTTTGGCTTCTGCTCTTCGGGATAGCAACTCGATGAAGAGCGCCCAGAGTGACGCATTAATGGAGGGTTTAAAGCCGGGAACAAAAGAATTTAAGCTGAGAACCTTTGAGATCCTTGATCAACAGCTTGGGCAAAACAAGACCGAGTCTGGCGAAAGTCGGAACGTGGACACGCAAGAGTTGCTTAACGAATCTGTCTTGTCGGCTTTGACCAATACTTTCCAACAAGAACCAAAAGGCTTCTTGGGTAACGTAATCCACTCGTTGAATGTTTTGGCCGCCAAACAACCAGAAACAAGATTTGTAATTCCTTTCACAAGAATCGTTGGAAATGTTTGGAATATGTCTCTCGATATGGGCGTAGTCCCAGGCTTGATCAGATACTACGGACTCCCGACAGAGAAGCTCATTGGGCGTAGGCTTGGTAAATGGGATGATGTCAAAGGCGCTGAGCGTGAAATGATTAGGGGAAGGGCATTGGCTGGTTTGTTGTTCTTGACCTTAGCAGCTGGTCTTCAGGCTTTCGGGTACGATAAAGATTACGAAAAAGCTTGGTGGAGAATCAACGGATCTGGCCCAGATGACCCCGCGGCTAAGCTGGCGTTATCTAAGACTGGTTGGAAACCTTGGAGCATTAAGGTTGGAAACGCTTACATCAGCTACTTGCCTACTCCTTTGGCGATCCCGCTCGCTTTCTTGGGTGAAATTACAGACAACCACCATTACAAGAAAACAGGAGCAAAGGCTTTGTTTAACACGACATCAGCAGTAAGTATGAGAGCCATCCTTGTTCCCTTCGATATGTTGTTTCTTTCAGGTTTGTCCGACTTATTCAAGAGCACAGACAGCTCGCAACCAGAGCAGGCGAAGGCCAGAGCTCTAGCCTTTGCTGGGCGTCTTGGGAGTTCCTTGCTCATTCCAAATATTATTCGAGATATTGACCAGAAGATCATACCCAAGATTCTTAACGTGTTTGGAGTCGAGACGGATATGGATAAGAGGACGGCAAGAAATGGGCTAATGAATGGCATCTTTATTGCGAATACCCCAGTCCTCCGGGAGCTTTATGGGAAACCTGATGTAGATATGCTCGGTAACAAAATTCCGATTACTTCCCGTATCGCAACAGCTAGGAAGCCAGATCCGCTTGTAGAAACATTGGCTTCGAAGAACGCTTTCCCTAACCCCCCGAGGAGAGAGCTTTTGTTAGGTATGATCCCTATGGAAGAGGATCAATACTACCAATACAAAGTGGATCGGGGAACAATGTTGAACCAAACATTGAATACGCCCGAGATGGTTCAGCAACTAAAGGAATCTTCTTCGTTTGTTGCTCAAGAGATTGTTAAGAAAGTTACCTCTTCGGCTACTGAATACGCCAAGAATATGGCGATCAAACGAATGGTTGATTCAAACGACGAGAGAATACAAAAACTTCAGAGTTTGGGCGAGTGGATTCAAAACCAAGAAGAATAATCCTTTGGTGAGAAGCCAAGGCAAGAAACCAAGAAACAACCCAAACAAAAGAATGCAAGCCCCCGATACAAAATGAGCAAAGATACGAACTAATACATCATACGAATAATACAAACATCCGTAGACAATTCCGACCTCTTGACGATTTACCTTCATATAATATCCTCCTTTAATAACGAAACATAATAAGAAATCAATACACAAAACATATGGGCTTAGGTACGCAATCTCCTGGTGATCAGAAACTTCAGGCTCTCTTTGGTAAGGGAGTTTTATCTGGCAAGACGGGACTCATTGTCCAAGCCGCTTCTACGGCTGGGATAAGCCCCGAACTTTTTGCGGCTGTCATTGCTCACGAAACTGGTCGAGGGACAAGCAACGCTATTCAAAACTACAACAACCCCGCTGGGATTATGGATCCTAAAAGTAAATGGACTAAACTTAAGAAGTTTGATTCGTTGGGTGAGGGGTTGCTTTATTCGGCTAAGAACCTTAAGCGAAGGCTCGATCAGGTTGGTGGCGATGTGGATAAACTAGCTGATGTCTATGCCCCGAAAGGCGCGGCCAACGACCCAACAGGTTTGAACAACAACTGGTTGTCGGGGGTCAACAAATTCTACAGTGAACTTGCAACCAAAGAAACGCCTTCGGCCAATGTCGAGCAAGGTAGTAAGCCAGAACTAGCATCAACAGCCGCGAAATAATAACTGGCGTTAGAACCGCCAGAAGAAAAACTAGTCGTGCCATTTGATGGTTAGCTCAATGCCATCACCATTAAAATCTGGATCTGCCCATAGTTCGAAAGATTGATGCTTTTTGCATAAATCAATAAACTCTGACAAAGCCTTACGACTCACCTGGAACGACCCGTTGCCATCAAGAACGGCGGCACCGAGGAAAAACTTTAGAAGCTTTGTCCCGGCGTCACTTGCCCCATTAAGAAGGACAAGGTCAACTTCTTCTCTCTCTTCATCTTCGTCCTCCTCCCTAGGGCTAACTTCATCTATATCGTCGTATTCGTCCACCAAACAAGGTTGAGTCTATAACAAAGTGTGTCAAGATACCCAAGTGCGATTAAAAGATAAAACAATAACACCGCCAACTGGATTCTTCTATAAAGACCACGATACCAAAGCAATTATTACTGCTGTCACATTTGATGAGTTGTTAGCGAATGTAAATCGCCACCGCCACCTAAACGGACTTGTCCTGAACGGAAACCAAGAGCAGATGATACACGATCAGATCTGCGACAAAATTGATAAGAGCTTATGTGAAGGTGTTGGGTTAGGGGACATCGTTCATACCTTTGCCCAACCTATTGCAAAAGCTATCGACCAAGTCGCTGGCACAAACATCCAAAGTTGTGGAGCTTGTGCCAAGCGACGGGCGATGCTCAACTCCTAAATCTAAGGTTCAATAACTGGAGTTACCTCGAAGGGAGCGGTAAACTCAATCGGTGTGATTAGGCTTGGAGTCAAAAGAAGTAGGGTGCTTGCCTTTAGGCCAACACCATAATCGTTTGATACGCTACCCAAGAAGTCAGGACTCCCAATAGGTCCGTAATCATTGTTGGGTGAATTGAGGAACTCTGGCGAACCCCAAGGTCCGTAGTCATTAGCTGTTGAATATAGCAGATCTGGGTTGGCCGAGATCAAAACTTCCTGAGCCACAAGCGGGCTGGCAAGAGTCGCTATCATCAAAAGAATCTTTACCATTGGTTCTCCTTTCCTTCATTGAAGATATCCTCCCACGATATAGGTAGGGTCTTTTCTTTGGTCGGCCACTCTCGATCGATCTCGAGTTGTAACCAATCCATACAGACTCCAGCAGATTCCACGGCACACTCCTTGTGGCCGTGTTCGCAAACGTGGGTGGCAGGTTCATCCGCTCCCCACATCCAGTAACCTAGTTTATCTTCTCTAGTCTTTAGTTCTTCTTTCAAGTTATCCTTTTGTTAACGGGTCTTGTCCAAACGCAACGACCATATCGTACCAGAATTGGCAGTAAGCGTTGAGCTTATGCTTCTGGTGTTTGGACTCCCCAATCATTCCCTTAAAGCTGGTGTAATCCACAGAGTTGCCAAGCCTTGCTAACACCTTGGGCAAGTCATTCGGGTGGATGAAGATGCGGTAAGTATAATCCACATCTTCACGCATTGAGATCTCGGGGGTGATCTTGAGGGATAATCCCCGGATCTCATTGATCAGTCTCTTCATATCGTCTTCGCTTCGTCCTCGAACATGAATCACGGATTCATACTCTGGGAACTGATAAGCTTTCTTGTTCGACATCGAATAAAAACCGAACTTGGTTGCTATCCACATATTGATGCCTCCTTAATTTTGTTGCCGATCCATTCCATGCAGGGAACTGCCATCGAATTCCCTAACGCTTTGTAGCGTGGACCGTCGGGGCATTGATCGGCTGGCTTACCCCTCCAAGGAATTAGTGTATGCTCATCTGGAAATCCTTGCAAACGCTCGCACTCTTTGGGGGTGAGGCGGCGGACTGCCATTCTGTCTGCTGGATTAATCACACCTCCCGTATGATTAATGTCAGAGGCAGAGGATGAAAGTGTCTGCGAAGTATGATTGATTGTCTTGTTGTAACAATCAACCGCAACAGCCACTTGGTTATCCCCCATTTCCTTCCGTAAGGTAGGGGACATCTCCTTCACGAATCTGCTTTCGTTGCCCTCTCTGGATGCAATACCAGGTTCAAAGGCAATTGCCTCTTGAACAAGTGGGACATTCCCACCGCCTGTTCCGTACCTTGAAACACAAGACGGGGCAACATCGAGGGGTCCAGTAACTCGAGAGTCATTGGGGTGATTCTCATATAGGACTGCATGCTTGTCGCCCTTGGTCAGGGTGGGGCAGGGGTCACCTGGCTTACCGATACCTAGCCCGTTACCTTTGCCGTCTTGCTTGTCGCCACGCTTGCCAGCATTTCTGGTGGCTTGGTCGTGGATAGGGATAGCAACGGCGTGGGGTCCTCGGGCTACCAGAGGATCCATTGTTTCGCATTGCTCAATGTGCGGTTTGTACTGAGCGTTCTCGCCTTGGTTAAAGGCAGCACGATCAATCACAATAGGAGACCCAACTAAACCAGATCCCCCTTGGGAAAATAGTTCTTGGTTGGAGTAACCGATTGTTCTTCCTGAGCTAGATCCACCCGATTGCATTATTGTTGGATGAACTCCTGAGCCATCCCAATGAGACTTCTTTGTGGCAACCAAGTCGGTAGCATCCTTGTAATCCCTAGCCTTCATCGTGGATGCCGAGCCGTCATCGGTATATTCCCCAAAGGCTTGCATCCTAAACGCAGTAGCTTGTTGAACAGCCGTGATCTCGCTTATTGCTTCTGAGCTACATCCTCCTCGGCTCCCTTTGCATTGGGTGATTGTCGGACTGACAATGCTAGCCTCGAGAACAGCATTAACTTGCTGGGTTACTTCGCTTGATTGGGGGCTTCGGCTTGGGTCGTTACTAGCTGTAAGGCTTGGCGCAACATTGGGGGCAATTCCTTTCCTCGTTTCTCGGCTCGGCGCAGTATCCCTGCGCAAGCCTTCCCACTCAAATAGAACCTTGGCTGGATCTCCTTGGTCTCGAGGACATGCGACAAGGAAACAACGCTTGCGTCGTTGGGCCACACCGAAATATTGGGCGTCAAGGCATCGCCAAGCGATTGACCTTTTGGGACCATACACACAACCTGCGTCTGCCCATTTTTCCCCTGGCGGTTTGAGTTCACCATCTTCCCCGGCAAGTGCTCCCAGAAAGCAACCGAACCCGTTGTCCCTTGAGGAAAGGACACCGGGGACGTTCTCCCAGAGGATCCACTTTGGGTTGAAGTGATCTGCGATGTTGACGAAGGTGAGTGAGAGACCACCTCTTGGGTCGGCCAATCCTTTCCTGAGTCCCGCGACGCTGAACGCTTGACACGGTGTTCCTCCGACCAAAACGTCAATTGCTTCTTCGAATTTCCATGATTCATATTTAGTCATATCTCCTAGGTTGGGAACCTCTGGCCAGTGGTGCTTCAGCACCGCTGACGGGAAAGGTTCGATTTCTGAAAAGGCGACGGGCTTCCACCCAAGTTTCTCCCAGGCAACGGAGGCCGCCTCAATGCCTGAACAAACAGACAAGTATCTCATGCGGTTACTGCCTTTCTGGAGTAGCCAGTAAAGCCACTCTTCTTTCGTAGTAAGCTCCTAGCCTTGGATGCTTCCGACCCAGCGGGCTGTGTCCCGTGGATCAAGAGAGCAAACGATTTCTCGTTGGGTCCGTAGGCAAGGCTGTCATCGTGATCGATCTCAAGGCCGCGGATGTTTGCGTCCTCTTCGCTGAAGGCCACATACGAAGTCTTGAGGTTGTGCTTAATGGCTAGGTCATCGTGAGTTCCGCCAAGGCTGGCAGTCAGCCGAATGTTTGACGGCAATTTGTCAAGACGAGCCAACCAAAAAGGAATCGATTTGGTGTAGGCGTAAAACAAAACGTGAGGGTTTCTGTTGGCAACCTCAAGCCAAGCGTCGAAGTAGGCTAGGCTAAAGAAGTCTCCACCTTCGTGAATCCGAACACGCTTGGCTTTCTTGGGCAGTGCCGAAGAAAGCAAGTCAGCCATCTCGAGGGTAGTCTTGTGGTGTAACGATGCGAGATTAGCCCACCGCATCTTTCTTGCATTCTCATATTGGCTTTCGCCAGACGAAGAGAAGCAACGAAACTTTGTGTGCGGTCCGTCAGTAATCTTGCCAGTAACTGGGTGAGCCTTCGACAAACACTCCTTGGCACAAGGGCAGGTGTGCCCAGCGGGGAGGTTGAAGATGTGCGTACCCTTAAGCTTAGCATTACCTTTGACGTATCTTGGACTCATAAGGATGGGACTTGCTGAACACGAAACGTTGGGAAGGTTGCTTCTGTGTAGCACCCATCCACGAGGGTGGCGGGTTCTTTGACACCGACGGCTGAGAGAACTTCGATTAGTTTGTAAACGTCTAATGTTCTCTTCATTCCATCGGATGCCTTAACGATCCACGAGTTACCCTCGAAGAGTCGGTTGCCCGTCTCCTGGTAGGTAAGCTTGAGGATGGGGAGTACTGCTTCCCGTACTTTCTCTGCTTGGTTTCTCTTGGCGGTTGCTTCGCCAAACGTGTCGATCTGTTCCGTGGTTAACGGAATTATAGATTTCATTGTGGTGTCCTTTCTTTGGTTAAGCGGCAAGGCGTAGGCGATGAGGCTTCTGCCTCATATGTCTCTTACGACCTAGGAATAATTGGATATCCCTCGGTTGTTCCTTGCTTTTGGGTTTCTTGCAAACGGATGCGGTGAAGTTCTTAGCCTTGGCGTGTCGAACGGTGTGGGTGTTGACGCCCCACTTCCTTGCAATTTCGGAGATGGGTTTGCCAGCCTTGTACATTTCTTCCCACTCTTTCCATCGTTTCGATACGCTTGCCACATCCCGGTAGTACGTCTCCGAACCCTTGACGTTGACAAAGGTTGTATGAGATGTCCGTACCTTGAGATGCTCAGCAAGTTCCTTGGCTAGATCTTCAGTAACCTTGCGGTAGCTGGCCAAGTCTTGTTCAGTTTTAAGAACAAGGTTGGTGAGGGTGGATAGAGTACCTCGGAGCTGGTCGATCTCGTTCTTGAGGATCGGTACTTCCGATTGCTCTACTAGTTTCTTTAGTGTTTCTTTCATATTTCTCCTTTAATAGTTGTCAACCTTGCGAAGCTTTCTGCAAACACTTCTCAGGTCATTTGCAATTTCACGCCAGGTTGTTGCATCTCTTTTCCATTTCTTTATCTGGTCACTAGCACCAGAACTTCTTTCCAAACCTTGTGCAGATGCGTCACAAAGTTTCGCCAAGTAATTTACATCGCTTCCAAGTCTTCTCATTTGGTTTTACCTTTGAGAAACAATTGTTCAACAAGGTGTACCATCCCTTGCCAATACCCAACGTCGTAGCTCATATAACAGGAAGACATTCTTGTCCCTTCGGAGTTCTCAAGAACATCTTCTGCTTTCTTAAGCTTTTCCTTAAAGGTCTTATATATTTCACCCACTTGTTTCTTTGTCATAGTTCCTCCCTATTCCTTTACGAACGGAAAAGCTTTTTCCATTTCGTCGATTGATCTTTGATGTGCTTTCCAATCGTGGACTTCTATGTCGTCCCGATCTCTTGCTTGCTTGGCTCCAATCAAGTCACAGTAGGCGCAAGTGATTGCTAGCTTCTGTTCTTTTGTGATCACGACTTCTCCGTGGCTATCTCTTCAGCCTTCTCTTGTGTCTTCTCGAACAACGCCTCCTGCGCTGCTTCGATAAGGGCGGGTGATGGGTCGGTGAGGGGAGTGTCCGATCCAGCGGGGTAGATGTCGGGGGTAATGAACTCAGCTTCTGAGTACTCACTTACCTCGACAATCTTGCTGTCGTATTCACGATGTCCCCAGTATTCGTAGCTACCGATACCAACATCCTCTGATGTCGTGTTGTGGACGACTCCACCAATGGCTTGATACGAAGCCCCTTGGTATCGGAAGTCAGCCTCTGCGTAGTCGATGTCGATTCTCATTAGGGTTACTCCTTTCGTGTGGTTATGTATGGTCCTGTCGTGACAAACAAATGTCAAGACAAATGGTTTAGATGTGTTCGAGTATTTCTCCGATAGCCTCCATTGTGGGCATTACGGGTATGCCCTTGTTGTTCACACTCAAACCACCCTTACCACCGAAGTATTTATTGAAGGCTCGTTCCACAATGCCGAACTCTGCTGTTCTGTATTCAATACCCATGTCCTTCAATTCCCTTGCAATATCAGCAATGCCAAGATTCCAATCCCATTCTTCGCATCGTTTCAGCCACTTGGCCTCTAGCTCTTTCGTCTTCTTATCTTTTAATGTTGTGTCCATATATCTCCTTTGTTGTTGTTAGTTAAGCGACTCCTAGCGTCTGCCATGACCGCTCTCCCATGCATGGAATTGGATTGCTCCAGAAGCTCACGGCTCAATACCCAAGCTTTTTAATGAAAGGTGCGGAGCCTTTCGCTTGGTTCACTTTGAGTCCAACTATCCCGCGAGTAGTTGGCACAACGCTACGCTAGGAATCACCTCATGTTTTAGTTGGAAGCTCCGTTGCGGCCATCGCTTAAGCCAAGCTTGCTCAAGCTCATAGCGTAGAAGAATCCCCCAACAAGCTCACCGAGCAAGGCGATGTCGTCGGCATTGCTAGGTTCTGTCTTACGCAATTCCTTGTAGGCAATGGCACAAGCTTGACCCAAGACATACTTGCCACGGATATCTTTGAATAGTTCTACTGCACTTGCCCGTCTCTCTTCATCTTTCAAACCTTTGTATTTGCTCTGGTAGTTCTTTGCGTAATCTCTGAGTGAAGCTTCTAGTTTACGTTTCGATACTTTCTTTTTCTTCATAGGTTTCTCCTTTGTTGTTAGTTATTTCTGTTTGTCTTCAGCTACTAGCTTGTCGATTAACTCTATGTCTTCGTCTGAAAACGGCAGAGTTGTTCCGACCACAAGCGGGATATGCCCACCTGAAACACGGCTAATCATCGCATCGATACAGGACAAGCCATTGAGAACGCAGTCAGTTATCTCAATCAAAGCTGCCCGCTTGGACGTATCTGGTCGGCGGTCTGCAATATGTTTTCGCAAGTCCTCGTTATCGATTTCAATACTGAGTTGTATCTTCATTTGATTTCATCTACTCCTGTAACTTCCCAATCGTCGCACCAAGTGTGTTCTCTTTTCCACAAAGCCCCATCGATTTCATCGGCTTTGTCTCGTGCTTCGTATCGGTCTTTGGCTTTAACCTCAATTTCAAACTGCTGACTCTGGGTAGCTGTTACTCTCCATCTTTTTAATTTCATTTAGTTATCTCCTTTCAATAGAAGTCGAAATGGCTGGGTGTGTCAGATGGGACAACCCGGTAGCCCTTCTTGGGGTAACCTATTTGTCGGGCTTCTGCCAACGCTTCTTTCTTAGTTTCGTAAAAACAATCTTTGTATATATCTGTGTCATCGTCGCAACATTTGATGTCGCCCCAATCTCCGTAGACGCTTTGATCCTGGATCTTCCACATCTTCTTCTTCTTGGGTTTCATCAGAATGTCGCACTTGGATAATTCAGCCTCTCCGTCCAACCGAATGATAATCTTGGCTTTCGCAAAGCTATGGTTGTCGGTGAGGTAGACAGCTCCACCCGTAGTTACGTGGCGATGTAGTGTTATCTTTGTAGGTATCTTCTGTTTCATTTCCTACCTTTCTTGGGAACGATCCCAACTTTCTGCCCGAGGAAATCAATGTGGATGACATTCATGTTGTGCCTCTCGCACCACACTTGCATCCCCTCCTTGCTGAACCCAACGTTCAGTCTTGCCCAGCTTGCTGGGCTTTCTCCATCGGGTATACATTCAAGACACTTCTTACAATGGTAGAACCTTACGATGTCGGATTGTGCTTTCATTGTATTGTTGCTACTACCGCAAGCCTCCGTCGTAAGCCTTGCCTATTTCAACTTCGTATACGTAACCACTATAATACTCAAACGAAGTCTTGAAGTTTGTGCTTTCGTCTGGTCGTCCGTCTTTCCATATCCGATAGCTTCTTTTCATTGTCTCCATAACTTCTTTCTTTGAATTACCGAGACAGCTAATGCCGTAGCCGAATATCTCTGGTATCTCTCCGTACCATAATTTGTTTTTTGACTTCATTGTATTGTCGCTACTCCTTGGTTGATTGTTACGTTGCTTGCCCATCTACGAATGACGCAGCGTGGTTGTGACCGACGCTCGTGGCTTTCGCAGGGGGTCTGGATCTTGATGTTACGAACTAAATGGCAGACGTCTTTGTAGTGCAAGGTCATAACCGTATGACCTTTCTGTCTGCTCGCTGGCTTGTTGTAGTGGACGAACCATCTGGATTTCATATGTGTTGCTTACAATCCGTCAGTTCCGTTTGACTCCATCGCCTCTCGCTCTAGGTAATCGGCTTCTATCTTTTTAGTAGTGAAGCGATCTGCCCAAGAGTATTCATCGCAAGCACAATCAGCTCCGCACTTAATGACTTTGCTTCCGTCTTTGTGGGACAACTCAAAGGTAAGATGTCCGTCGACATCAACAGCAAAGACTACTTCCCAATCTTTGATGGTGTATTGATGGTAGGTTTGTAGGTCGCTCATCGGTCTTTCTTCAGCTTGAGGATTTCTTCCTTAAGCTTCTCGTTCTCAAGCCTCAACTTCTCGGACTTAAGGTCGTAGTATTCACGAGCACTCTCAGCCGCTACTTGCGATGACATCTGTGCCCGCCATTGGCCGAAGGTCATACATCCCACCCCGTGACCTTGATGTCCATTAGCTCATCCATCTGTTCGGTGGTTGGCACGTTGTCCACCCACACCACGAGATCTTGTATCTCCTGGACAGAGGATTGAGGGGAGATTGTTTGCCCCTCGTTCCCGGTGCCTACCACTAGGGTTCGTCCAACCAGATGCGATTGGCTTGCACCCTTGAGGGTATAGCAACCAGCCAGTTCCATATAGTGGTCGCCCTTCAGCAATCCTTCGTCGTCGCATAGAGCAACGTCTTCACCCCGTATGCCGAAGGAAGTGATGCAGCTACACCCAAGCAGGGCGTAGATTTCTTCGAGATCAAAGCCAGTCGTAGAGGTGTACTCGGTAACTGTCTTGGCTCTCGGGTCAATTAAGATTCCTTTAACCATATTAGTATTCTCCTTTCATTCCGTATGTTTCTTGATGTCTGCCTTGAGGGCACGATACGCCACGATAACGTCGTGTAGTTTCTTCTCTTGATCGTGAACAATAGACAAAAGTTTGAATGTGGCGTTTATGTTGTGCCATAATTTACTTGCCACACGATCACTGCTTATGATGTCCATCCCACCCATACCCTCGTTGTATTGTTGCCACTTGTTACAATCTTCATCATACATCCAACCAGTAATCAGGTGAACTAGACTGGATAAACCAGATGCCGTTTCGGGGTCATGCTGTTCTTCTGCCAGCTTAACAATTCGTAGTGCTGTTTCTTTTGTGAGCATTAGTATTCTCCTTTCACCCCGTATGCACTTCGCATTGGGTTGGTTTCTTGTATGTCCTCGGCAAACGTGTGGCGTTTGTCGTTAACTAAATCGTGTTGGTCGACTGACATAGACTGGTAGTCCCGACTTTCTTCGGGAAGTTTCTGCGTCTTGCCCATCCAGACTTGTGGTTGGATGTGGCAAAACCAGTCTTGCATACTTGGGATTCTCCCAAGGTCTTCCGATACGTGTTGCTCTGCCACCCATCGTGTCGGAACTTTGCGTCCGTCACTATTGGTGATCGTATGACCGAAGATTCTCTCTGCCATAAAGCAACCCTCGGCGTGATGCCGTAGTGCCCTATGCCGGAAGTCGGCCATCATCATCTTGCTCTCGTCGAACCAATCGTGGATGGCTTGGTAATCCTCTGCCTTGCCACCCCATTTCTTTGCCGAGCTGACTGCGTGGTGGTAGGGGTTAGCCATTAGTAGGTCTCTTCGGTTGTCTCTACGGACTCAACCCGTTGGTTGAAGGTGAGGTCAATCTTGTTGCCTTTGCCGAACTTGAATACGAATTCTCCGTATGAACCTTCGTTGATCTCCCAACCTCCGTGGTTAGCCCCAAGTAAGTCGTAACAAATCTGTTCGACTAACTCCTCGATGTTCGGGGATTTAGTAGTGGTGACCCACTCCTTCTTGGTTTCACAATAAGTTGTTGAGTCGTTTATACTTGCATCTGCAACTATAAGTTTCTTAATCATGTCTACATTATTGATCCGTTGCTTACCCGCAAAGTAACGCACCTCATCTATCTGACCCGAATCTCCGCTACCAGAGAACTCTGCTTCAATTCGGGTGATTCTGAGTAGCTTAACAGCTGTGGCTAGTGCGGCTTTGTTCAGCTCTGCACTAGTGGCTCTCTTCTTTCTGTCCTTCGCCATCTGCTCCATAATACTTTTCATATCTATTCCTAATTCTTTATCTTTGCTCATTGTTGTTTCTCCTTTTCTTTCTTGGTTAGTAACCGCAAGAAACTTCACCGATGAGAAGGGGACCGCTCTGGGCTTGTCCTTGTGCAACCTTCTTGAGATACGAAACCGCATCTCCAATGTGTCGGTGCATAATGGCCTTGGCCTTGATGGCCAACACCCTTGCCTCTGCTGTTAGATGTGAGTAGGTGCTGTCTGTTCTGCCGTCGGTGACTTGTCCGTCGCATACCCATAGGAGTGGCTCGTTCTGGAAACGCTTGGACTTGATTGCCCAGCGTAAGGCTGGTCCGTCAACGCCGTTACCATAGCCGTGACGTGTGGGTAATTTGTCTACCATCTTGCCGTCCTTGGCTAGTACCCAGAAGTTGGGAACGTTCTTGCTCCCTTCCTTGTGGGCATAGAGGGCGACAGTAGCTCCAGGTGCTGCGTTAAGTATCTCTAGGATGTCCTCACTCCGAACGCTCATTGAACCCGAGCCGTCGATCAACACGACACCGCCTGAGTTACGCTTCGTCCGATCAAAGATCCGACGATACGGGTCAGTCAGCATCCGATGGATACGGCGAGGGTTGCGCCCCGTAGGAGAGGCCAGCTTGACCTTGCCTAGGTTGCCGTTGTGTAACCGAGTCAAGGGTGCTGGGCCTTGGCAAAGGTCACCGAACTTGGCGTTCATATCTGCACTCAAGTGCTCATCATTACGTTTCTTGAAGGACGGAATAGTGCCTGTCTCTTCAGCCAAGGCAGCACATTTGTCCAACAACATTGCGATCCTCTCGGTCACGGCAAAGCCACGATTGAGAAGCTTGTTACGACTGCCCGGTATGGTTTTGTCGGAAGCAAGTTCGGAGCTATGCATATCGAGAATCTCACCAATCGAGTCAGCAAGATTCTCGATCGACTCCAACATACTGGAGTCACCAAGTTCATCACACGCCTTGTCGATGCCCTTGAGCCAAGAGTCCCAACTGGCAGTACCATAAACGGCAGACGTGCCATAAACTAGGCGTTTCATATCCTTAGCTTTCGCACAGGTGTATGCGTTGTTGCCGTCGTTGATATCTAGCAGATGGGTCTCGGGTTCGAAGTTGAGCTTCGACAAGACACGATTGATACGTGCTTCCTCGGCCGCAATCAGAGAATCAAAGGAAGCTTTGCCTCGTTTGATCCAAGGCTTCAGATCGGGTGGACTCAACCGAACGTGCATCAACTCGTGTGCTCGTATGTGTCGAGCTGTCTCGTCGTTGTCCAAGGGGACGTGCATTGTATTGGTTGCGATGCTTGTCTTGGGTGCACCACGAATGCCAGCACATCGGATGATGTCCCAACGTTCGTTAGCACCACGCTCACCGCCCATCTGGCGGATAAACTCTGGATATACTCTCATTGATTCTCCTTTCTGTGAGGGTTAAAGGTTGCGGGTTAGTCGTTGCTCGGGGTGAGGGTGTCGACCTTGATGGCGTCGAGGAACTCACGAGCCGAGCCAGCAAACAACAAGTTCGCTGCACGTTCTGCACCTACCGACTTGCGGAGGTTGTCGAACGCATAGAAGGAACGAAGGTCAATACGACGATCGCCCAAGTCAGCGGCACGTTCGGCGTAAGCCCGAAGGTCAGACGACAAGCGGTTCAATGCTGTGACGTGTGGCTTGTTGACTCGAACACGGATAGGGAAGCGGGAACGAATCGCCTCGGGCAAGTCGGTCAACTCCTCAAGGTTCGTCGTCATCACAACGCTGAAGCCTTTCTTAGGAGTTTCGGTCTCACCAGTCTGGGGATTCTCCCACTTGCAGGATTCCGGGGAGTCGGTCATAGCAAGCAACGTGGCGAACACGTCACCGCCAGCCTTGTCGATCTCGTCGACAATCAAGCGACCACCTGAACGCCAAGCCTTAACAGCCTGACCCTCGTGCCAAGAGAAAGTACCTTTCTCGTTGGGCATCCAAGCACCAGTCACATCAGCGTTGGTCATATCTGGGGTGCAGATAAGACGGAACGTCGGACGTTCTTGCGTTGCCATTGTCAGACCAGCGTAGGTCTTGCCAGTTCCAGGAGGTCCGTAAAGAACAAGGCGATCTACGCCAGCGTTCAATGCGTCCTCGATGTCTTTCCAGCAGTCGGTTGTTGTTGATTTCGTTTTGGTTTTTGGTGTAGGCATTGTGGGTTTCTCCTTTGTGGGTTGTGGGTTTTACTGAGCTTGGTTGTTCTTGGTGTCTTGCTCGGACTTTCTTTTCCGATTCTCAAGAATGGTTTCTTTGATCTTGTCTCTGACTTCTTGCAATTCCTTGGGCATATCCATAGCGAATCCGCTATTGGCAAAGTCGTGGTCAGGAATGCAGGCCGTGGATGATGTGCAAAGCATCATCACGATTTGGGAGAACATCTCGTCGTTGCACTTGGCAATCAAACCAAGGGCAGACAAAGAGGCTTTCACCCTCTCGCAAGTCTTGGTTTCTTCGCCACCAGTTACCTTGGCGGCAATCATCCCAAGCATCTTCAAGAGATCGACGTCTGCTTTCTCTGCGGTAGTTCGAATGCTGATGCACTCGACGCCCGATGTGGCTTTCTCTTCACTCGTACCAATATTGATTCTGCTCATAGTTGTTTCTCCTTATGGGTTGTCTTGACACGCAGCATCCCTGACTGAACAAGGATCTGTCAAGAATACATTCTTAGTTATTCAAACTGCTCGGCCGCCAGCGAACAGCACGTTCCGCAAGGTGGAACGCTGACCAATACGTCTGGAGTACCTACGCAAATCCACAAAGGTATCAGGTGCCATCAGCTCGATGGTTGCTCCTGTCTTGTGGGCGTACACCATCGCACCTTTGTATTTGGGTGTCGGGTGGCGGGTTGCACAAGCAAAGCAGTAGACAAGACCTAGGTCTCGTCGTGCTTTCTCGGTCGGCTTGTCACAACAAGGGCAGACGTCACTCATACTGAAACCTTTCGTACTCTGGCCTTGTCGTCCCACTCCCAGCCTTCTGCGACTAGGAAGTGGAACGCCTTGTTAAGGTTTCTGAACCTTTTGATAACTCTGAATCCCTTGATAACATTATTCCAATAGATCACTTCAAACATATAACCTCCTCATAGGGTTCGAAGATGCGTTGAGTCTCACGAGTAATGCGACTCACGATCTTGTTGAGTTTCTCGTTCTCTTGTTCGAGGAATAGATTCCTCTCCCGGAGAGAATCAATCTGAAGGAAGGCATCCCGTAGTTGGTACTCGGGGATGACTGGCAATGGCTGAACGAGTCGTAGGTGTGCCATACATCAGCCTTTCAAGGGGACGTATGTTCCGTCAGCCGCCATCAGTGCCATCTTGGAAGCGTCGGGGAAGTTCGAGATGATCTTCGCCCAATGCAATACTTCCTCACGGCAATCACCGATGTACTTGTGACGGAGGCCAGACACGGCTCGTCCGTTTCGCAATACAATCCAATCGGTCTTGGGTTGTAGGCGGTTCAGTGTTCTGCGTAGGTTTTCGTTGTCTCTCCATTGTCCTAGTTTCATATGTCTTGACTCCTTATTGTCCTTCTGTTATAAGTAGCCAATGCCGAAGGACTTGGGCATTGACTGGAAGTTGATCGAGGCTGACTACTTAAGAGGTACTCGGCCTGTTGAAATCGCTGCTCTGTACAACATCAAGCAGTCCACTCTGGACGCTAAGATTCGTAGGAAGGGTTGGGCTACAAAGAGACTTGCATTAAGGGAGTCTCTTCAAGCCCGTCAGACTCAAAACACTATGCAAACGCTCTCAAATAAAGCGTCTGGATATCTTGAAAGGGTTGTAAAACAAGTCGACCGAGGGTTGGACGTGTTGGAAGCTCAACAACCCGCCACGACCAA
>Ga0187843_10001067_pt1 | contig 17808 bp, 15 predicted proteins | sample SpaLakP09_SKY_43_FD_134516 | JGI IMG/M metagenome (GOLD analysis project Ga0187843, IMG submission 134516) | Oligotrophic lake water microbial communities from Sparkling Lake, Wisconsin, USA - SP09_SKY_43 | ecosystem: Environmental > Aquatic > Freshwater > Lake | place: USA: Sparkling Lake...
CGGCTCGGGCATGAAGGCCGCGATGATGGCGCACGACATGCTGCTGGCCGGCTCACACGAGGTGATGGTGGCGGGCGGCATGGAAAGCATGACCAACGCCCCCTACCTGCTGCAAAAGGGCCGCGGCGGCTACCGCCTGGGCCATGACCGTATCTTCGACCACATGATGCTCGACGGCCTGGAAGACGCGTACGAAGCGGGCCGCAGCATGGGCACATTCGGTGAAGACTGCGCCGCCAAATACAGCTTCACGCGCGAGCAGCAGGACGCGTTTGCCACCGCCAGCGTGCAGCGCGCCAAGGCCGCCACCGAATCCGGCGCATTCGCGGCCGAGATCGTGCCCGTGACGGTGAAGGACCGCAGCGGCGAGCGCGTGGTGTCGGTGGACGAAGGCCCCGGCAAGGTCAAGCTCGAAAAGATCGCCACCTTGAAGCCCGCATTCAAGAAGGACGGCACCATCACCGCCGCCTCCAGCTCCAGCATCAACGACGGCGCTGCGGCGCTGGTGATGATGCGCGAGTCCACGGCGAAGAAGCTGGGTTGCAAGCCCGTCGCCCGCATCGTGAGCCACGCCACCCATGCGCAGGAGCCCGAGTGGTTTGCCACCGCGCCCCTGGGCGCTACGCAGAAAGCGTTGGCCAAGGCCGGATGGGCCGTCGGCGATGTGCAGCTGTGGGAGATCAACGAGGCCTTCGCCGTGGTGCCCATGGCGCTGATGAAGGAACTCGACCTGTCCCACGACAAGGTCAACGTGAACGGCGGCGCCTGCGCGCTGGGCCACCCCATCGGCGCCAGCGGTGCGCGCATCATGGTCACGCTGATCCATGCGCTCAAGGCCCGTGGCCTGACCAAGGGCCTGGCCACGCTGTGCATCGGCGGCGGCGAAGCCACGGCCGTGGCGCTGGAACTGGTGTAACCGGTGTGATGGCCCCTCCCGGCGCTGCCGGGTGGTGCGGAGAGCGAGCCAGTGTGACACTGGTTTGCTCATGTTTTTATAGCTGCTTTCGCATGATGGACGCGCGGAAGAGGCCCATTTTGTTCAAAAAATGAACTCCATACTCGTCATCGGTGCATCGCGGGGCATTGGCCTGGAGCTGGTGCGCCAGTACACCGAGGCGGGCCGCCGCGTGATCGCCACCGTGCGCGACGATGCGGGCCGCGAGCGCGTGTTGGCCCTGGGCGCCGAGGCGATGACGGTGGACGTGGCCAACCCCGCCAGCATCAGCGGCCTGGCCTGGCAGCTCGATGGCGAGAAGATCGACATCGCCTGGTATGTGGCCGGGGTGATCCGTCGCCCGAACGCCCTCACGCCGCCGACGCAGCAGGACTTTGACGCCGTCATGCACACCAATGTGCTGGGCGCGATGCAGGCCATCCCGCAGGTGGCGCCGCTGGTGGCGGATGCGGGCGGGGCGTTTGCGTTCGTCTCATCGTCCATGTCGCAAATCGGCAGCGTGCCGAACAGCGGCTCCTGGCTGTACCGCACCAGCAAGGCCGCGCTGAACATGGCCGTGGCCGCCGCGCAGCACGACTACCCCGGCGCCACGTTGGTCACCATCGACCCCGGCTGGGTGCAGACCGACATGGGTGGCGACGGCGCCCCGCTCACGGTGGAGGACAGCGTGCGCGGCCTGCGCAGCACGGTAGCGGGCCTGACCCCGGCCGACAAGGGCCGCCTGCTGCACCACGACGGCCGCCGCGCCGCGCACTGGTAATTCTTTTCAACGAACAACGACTTCCGGAGACACCCCATGCTGCTGACCCAAGACCAGGAAATGATCCGCGACGCGGCGCGCGACTTTGCCCAGACCGAGCTGTGGCCCAACGCCGCGCGCTGGGACAAGGAACACCACTTCCCCAAGGAGGCCCACCAGGGCCTCGCCGCCCTGGGCGCCTATGGCATTTGCGTGCCCGAAGAGTTCGGTGGTGCCCACCTCGACTACCTCACGTTGGCCCTGGTGCTGGAAGAAATCGCGGCCGGTGACGGCGGCACCAGCACAGCCATCAGCGTGACCAACTGCCCCGTCAACGCCATCCTCATGCGCTACGGCAACGCACAGCAAAAGCGCGACTGGCTCACGCCGCTCGCGCGTGGCGAGATGCTGGGCGCGTTCTGCCTGACCGAGCCGCATGTTGGCTCTGATGCCTCTGCCTTGCGCACCACGGCCGCCCGCCAGGGCGACGAGTACGTGATCAACGGCGTCAAGCAGTTCATCACCAGCGGCAAGAATGGCCACGTGGCCATCGTGATCGCCGTGACCGACAAGGGCGCAGGCAAGAAGGGCATGAGCGCCTTCCTCGTCCCCACCAGCAACCCCGGCTACGTGGTCGCGCGGCTCGAAGACAAGCTGGGCCAGCACAGCAGCGACACGGCGCAGATCAACTTTGACAACTGCCGCATCCCCGCCGAGAACCTGATCGGTGCCGAGGGCGAGGGCTACAAGATTGCGCTGGGTGCGCTCGAAGGTGGCCGCATCGGCATCGCCGCGCAGAGCGTGGGCATGGCGCGCAGCGCGTTTGACGCGGCGCTGGCGTATTCGAAAGAGCGCGAAAGCTTCGGCACCGCCATCTTCAACCACCAGGCCGTGGGTTTCCGACTGGCCGACTGCGCCACGCAGATCGAGGCTGCGCGCCAGCTCATCTGGCACGCGGCCGCGCTGCGCGATGCCGGGAAGCCCTGCCTGAAGGAAGCCGCCATGGCCAAGCTGTTTGCCAGCGAGATGGCCGAACGCGTGTGCAGTGCCGCCATTCAGACGCTGGGCGGCTACGGCGTGGTGAACGACTTCCCGGTGGAGCGCATCTACCGCGACGTGCGCGTGTGCCAGATTTATGAAGGCACGAGCGACGTGCAGAAAATCATCATCCAGCGCGCGCTGGCCTGAGCCTCAACCCCGCATGCGCAGTTCGCGCTCCAGCATGGCCAGCCGCTCGGGCTCGGCATGGTGGCGCGACACGGGGTAGACACCCGCAAAGGCCTCGCGCGCGGCTTCGGGGCGGCCGCTCCAGGCCAGGGCCAGCGCGTAGTCGCAGGTGCACACCGCCAGCGACGGCCAGGCGCCCGGGGCCTTGGGCACCAGCGTGAGGAACTGCGCGCAGGCCTGGCCCAGGTGGCGGGCCGCCTCGCTCGCGAGCGCCGGGTCGCGCAGCGCAATCAGGCCCCGCACCCAGTCGATGAAGGCCTGGCCGTGGGGCGGGAGCAGCTCGGTCTTGGTGGCGTCCAGCAGGCGTTGTGCTTCGTCGGCGTGGCCGGCGCGCGCTTCGCCCAGTGCCAGGTCCAGCTGCAGGATGGGTTCGGCGGGGCGCAGCGCAATCAGCTCGCGCAGGCGGGCCGTGAAGCCCGCGTGGTCGCCCGCAGCCAGGGGAAGGGTGTAGGTGCGCGCCAGAAAGTCCGTGTCGTCCGGCGGGCGCATCGGGTGCACACGCAGCCGCAGGATGGCGGCCTCCACCCCCTCGGTGCGCGCCTCGAACCAGGCCATGCGCACGGCCGCATCCCAGGCGGGCTCGCGCATGAAGCTGTGGCGCTCGGCGGCGTCGGCCAGGCGCTCGGCCAGCACCTGAAGGCGCGGCAGGTCGCCCGTGGCATGGGCTAGCAGGGCCTGCTGGTACATGCGCTGGAACCGGTGCATGTAGGCAAACCAGGCAAAGGGCACGAGCATGGCCACCACCACCATCCCCTGCACCCACACACTCCATTCGCGCCACACGGCCAGCGCCAGCAGCGCGGCGCAGACCAGCAGCCAGGTGCGGTTGTTGCGCAGCAGCTGGCGCAGCAGGGTCCACACGCCCGGGTTCTCCTGGGCTTCGATCTGGTCGCGCGCCAGCTGGCGCAGCGCTTTCACATCCAGGGGCCCCAGCACCTCGTCCGTCATCTCGGTCATCGCGCGGGCATATAGCCCCGACGAGTGCAGCCGCACCTGGCTCAGCGGGGGCTGCAGGGCATTGACCGCCTGCAGGGCTTCTTCGGCGGTGGTGGCGTGGACAAAGCCCTCGGTGGGCTGGCCGCTGGCATCCTGGGCCTGGTACAGCCAACGGGGCTTGCCGCTGGCAGAGGGGCTGGAGGGGTCTTGCTGCTTCAATCTGTGGCTCCGTGGGCAACTGTACGGTCTTGCAGCCGCGCACTATGCCGGGTTTGTGGCCCGGCATCTTTGCCACCCGGATGGCCGGGCTTCAGTGCTGGACCATCGGTGTCTCTGAATCCAGCCAGCGAGTCAGCAAGGCGTGCAGCTCGTTCACGTCGACGGGCTTTCTCAGCACCACATAGCCTTCGGCCTCGGCCTCCTGCAAGGCGGGGGCGTCAAATTCACCGCTCACCATGGCTCCGCGCGCACCGGGGTGGCGGGCCAGCAGCGTGCGCAGCACATCAAAGCCGCTTTCACCCGTGCGCAGGCGCTGGTCGCACAGCACCACGTCGGGGGCGGGGCCGCTGGCCGCCGCCGCCAGCGCCTCTTGCGCATTGGCGGCCAGGCGCACCTTCAGGCCCCAGCTGTGCAACAGGTTGCACCAGGCCTGCTGTACCTGCGGGTCGTCGTCCAGCACCAGGCAGGTGCCGTGCAGGGTGGGCAAAGGCGGCGGGGCCGCACCGGGGGCGCTCTGCGCGCCCATGCCCGCCGGGGTGTTCTTGTGTTCAGGGGGCAACACGGCGGCGGTGGCGGCCAGTTGCAGCCAGAAGCAAGACCCCCGCCCCAACCGCGAGCGCAGGCCGTGTTCGGCCGCCATCAGCTCGGCGCAGCGCGCCACCACGGCCAGCCCCAGCCCGTGGCCTGCATCCACCTGCGTGCTGCCACGCTGCAGGCGTTCGTAGGGCTGGTAGATGCGGGCGCGGTCCTGCTCGGCCACGCCCACGCCGGTGTCCCACACGGCGATGCGCCACCGCCCGCCCCGGCGGCGCGCGGCCAGCAGCACACCACCGTGGCGGGTGTAGCGCAGCGCGTTGTGCACCAGGTTGATCACGCACTGGCGCAGCAGCACGGGGTCTGCCAGCACGGTGGCGTCCTCCGGCGGCAGGTGCTCGCGCAGTGCCAGGCCCAGGTCGCGGGCTTCGGCGCGGAACAGCAGGGCCACGTCGTGCAGCAGCGGCCGCAGGGCCACGGGTTGGCGGCGCGCCTGCAGGGTGCCGCTTTCGATGCGAGAGAGGTCCAGCAGTGCGTTGAACATCAGGCTCACCGACCGCAGGCTGCGGCGCATGTCGTCCAGCGCGGGCAGCAGGGCGGCGTCGTGGTTGCGCCGCGCCAGCGCTTCGATCTGGAACCCCATGGCGTGGATGGGCTGGCGCAGGTCGTGGCTGGCGGTGCTGAGGAAGAGGTTCTTGGCGCGCAGTGCCTGCTCGGCCTCGGCGTGGGCCTGCTGCGCCTCCTGGGTCAGGCGCAGGCTTTCCTCCTCCAGCCGCACCTGCTGCAGAAAGAAGTTGTGCGCCACCACCGCATGACGGTACAGCGCCGCCATCAACAGCAGCGACATGGGGATGATGAAGCGCCAGGGCGATGCAGGCGGCCCGCCCGGCATGGCCGGGTTGCCGAACAGGTTGGGCCACTGCGACAGCGACAGCGGCACCAGCACCGAGATCACGCCCCAGCCAAAACCGTAAAAGCGCAGAAATGTGCCCAGCGAGGGCAGCTGGAAGGTGGCGGTGCCCACAATCACCACCGCCAGGCTCACATGCAGCAACAGCACAAAGTCGAAACTGGCGCGCCCGGGGGTCAGCACCACGATGGCGCCCAGCGAGGCCAGGCCCAGGGCCTGCCCCAGGCTGGTGTTGCGCACCCGGGGCCGCCAGCGCCGCAGCCACGCGGCGTCGTCGGCAGCGGCCGAACCGCTGCGGCTGGCCCGCAGCTGGCGCGACTGCACAAACACGGCCACCGCCGCCAGCGTGTACAGCAACGTCCAGGCCAGCATGCCCAGGGGGTTGCGCCCCAGCCCCTGGAACCACATGGTGAACAACACCCCCAGCAGCGGCATCGCAAAGATGCCCTGGGCCAGGCGCTGGTGGGTCAGCTCCAGCATGCGCACCTGGCCGCGCTCGGCCAGGTCGCCGGTGTCCAGCGCGCGGGGAAACCAGCGCCGCCACAGTGCCAGCACCCTCATGGCCGGGGGCCCTCCATGGCAATGGTTGCATCGACCGGCGCCTCCAGCCAGCAACTGAGCAGCGTGTGCAGGTCGGCCACGTCCACAGGCTTTTTCAGCACCAGGTAGCCCTCTTCTTCGGCGCGGCGCAAGGCCGGGGCGTCGAACTCGCCACTCACCATGGCGCCCCGTGCCTGCGGGCAGCGCGCCAGCAGGGCCAGCAGCACGTCAAACCCGCTTTCACCCGAGCGCAGCCGCTGGTCGCACAGCACCACATCGATGGTCTGGCCCGCATCCACATGCGCAAAGGCCTGCCTGGCGTCGGATGCCAGACAGGCTTGCACCCCCCAGCTGCCCAGCAAGGCCGACCAGGCCCCCAGCACATGCGGGTCGTCGTCCAGGATCAGGCAGCGGCCTTGCAACGGCCGGGCGGATGGGCTGCGTGGGCTGGCCGGGTCGGGCCCCGGGGCCGCTGCGGGCAACTGTAGCCAGAAGCAGGAGCCCGCCCCCAGGCGCGATTGCAGGCCATGCTGCGCGCTCATCAGGTCCACGCAGCGTGCCACCACGGCCAGCCCGAGCCCGTGGCCCTCGCGGTTGATGTGCCAGGCATGCTGGGGGCGGTAAAACGGCTGGTAGATGCGGGCGCGGTCTTCCAGCGCCACGCCCAGGCCCGTGTCCCACACCTCGATGCGCCAATGGCCCTGCCGCCACCGCGCACCGATGAGCACGCCGCCCTGCGGCGTGTAGCGCAGCGCGTTGTGCACCAGGTTGGACAGCGACTGGCGCAGCAGTGCGGCATCGGCCTGCACGGCTGCGCCTGCTGGCGGCATGTGCAGCCGCAGGCGCAGCCCGCGCGAACGGGCCTCGGCCAGGAACTGGATCTCCAGCTCGTTGAAAAACGGGCGCAGCAGCAGCGGCTCGGGCCGCACCGCCACCTGGCCGGATTCGATCTTGGACAGGTCGAGCAGCGAGTTGAACATCAGCTGCACCGACTGCAGGTTCAGTCGCAGGTCGGACAAGGGCGCGGCCAGGGCTGCGTCGCGGTTGCGCAGCGCGATGGCTTCGGTGAGCAGGCCCATGGCGTGCACGGGCTGGCGCAGGTCGTGGGCGGCGGTGCTCAGAAAACGGTTCTTCTCGGCCAGCGCGGCCTCGGCGGCGTCGCGCGCTTCGCGGTACTGGGCCGACAGCTGCTGGCCACGCTCTTCCAGCCAGACCTGGTGCACAAAAAAACGGTGTGCCGTGTGCGAGTGCCGGTACATGGTGAAGGTGTGCAGCAGCGACAGCGGAAGGATGAAATACCAGTGCTGGGGAAACAGCCAGGGCTGCACCAGCAGCGAGGCGTTCCACCCGGTCATGAAGAACCGCATGAACACGCTCAGCACCGGCGTCTGGTGCGTGGCATTGCCCGCCAGGATGGCCGCGTTGGTCACCAGCAGCAACAGCGCAAAGTCGTAGCTTGCATGGCCCGCCGCAATGACCACCGGGGCCGTGGTGCCCGCGCCGTGAATCAGCGCGCAAAGCTCCAGGCGCGGGCGCCAGCGGCGCATGAGGTCGGCCGCATCCCGCCGGCCCTGGTCCTGGCGGAAAACGCGGCGCAGGCGGTGTGAGGTGGCCGCAAACACCACATAGAAGCCAAACCACCCCCACATCCAGCGCGCGTCATGCTGCAGCTGGTAGAACAGCGTGAGCGCCAGCGCCACCAGGGGTAGCACCATGATGCTGGTGTGCAGGCGCTGGTAGGTCATCTCCAGCAGCCGGGCCTGGCCCGCCATGCTCACGGTCTGCAGCGAGGCCTGCGGGGGCTCCTGGGCCGGGGTTGCCGGGGCCCGGGCTGGTGCGGCAGAGGCTGAGACCGGTTCCATCAGCGCCCAGGCGTTGTGAACCGCGTGAACCGCACGCGGCGTGCAACCGGTGTGCAGGGGCCCCCGGCCCGCATCACAGCTCGCCCATGGACGGCAGCACCAGCCGCCGCCCGCGCAGCCGTGTGATCGCCTCCACCCGCGTGCGAGCGCCCAGGCGCAGCAGGATGGCGCTCATGTGCTCCTTGACCGTGCTTTCCGACAGGTCGTATTGCAGGGCAATGCGCTTGTTGGGCAGCCCCTGCAGCACCAGCGCCAGGATTTCACCCTGGCGCATCGACAGGCCCAGCTCCGTCGGCGTCACGGGCAGGTCGCGGCTGCGTGGTGGCTGGCCGCTCTGGCTGGGGGGCTCAAACCAGGCCAGGCCACACAGCAGCGCCTCCACGGCCAGGGCAAAGGTCTCGGGCGGGGCCTGCTTGTGGATGAACCCATGGGCGCCCGCCTTGCGCACGCGCTCCATCACGGCCGGGTCGTCATCGCCGCTGATGACGGCCAGCGCGCTGCCCGGGCAGTGCTGGCGCAGCTGGGCAATCAGGTCCAGCGCCGCTCCTTCGGCCAGCCAGAAGTCGATGAGGGCAATGGCGGGTGCACCACGTTCGGCCACCAGGGGCATCACGTCCTCGGTGCGGCCCGCCACGGCCACTTCCATTCGGGGCAGGCGCGAGCGCAGGAACTCGGCCACGCCGCGTGCTACCAGCGGGTGGTCGTCCAGGACAAGGGCATAGGGTGACGGTGACATGGCCAAGTCGGCAGAGGGGTAGGGGGGCGCAGGGCTGCACCAAGGGCAAATTTTGCCAAGTGTGGCCCAGGCGGGGTGGCGCGCAAACCCTACCCTGGTAGGGTTCCGCACGGCGTGCTGCGCTGCACAGAATCCGCCCTCCATTCACCACCCTGGAGGTTTCTGCACATGGCTTCAACCCGCGCACAGCGCATCTGGCACCCCGCACGGCCCGTTTTCCGCTGGGCTCCCCTTGGCCTGGCTGCAGCGCTGCTGGCGGCATGTGGCGGTGGCGACGACAACAATGGCAGCACGCCCCCACCGGCCGTGGGGGTGTTCACGGTGGGCGGCGCCGCGTCAGGCCTCGGGGCGGGCAAGACCGTGATCCTGCAGAACCTGGGCACCGACGACCTCACGGTCAGCACCAACGGCAACTTTGTGTTCAACACCCGCATGGACCGGGGCGTGGCCTATGCCGTCACCATCAAGGCACAGCCTGCAGGCCAGCGCTGTACCGTGGCCGAAGGTACGGGCACCGCCACGGCCGACGTGAGCAATGTGCAGGTGCGCTGCGAGAACCTGGCCGCCGCCACCTTCACCGTGGGCGGCGCTGTCACGGGCCTCAGCGGCAGCGGCCTGGTGCTGCAGAACAACGGGCGCGATGACCTGGGCGTGGCGGCCAACGGCGGCTTCAGCTTTGCCACGGCGCTGGCCGGTGGCACCGCCTACGCGGTCACGGTAAAGACCCAGCCCGGCGGGCAGAGCTGCACCGTCGCCAACGGAGCGGGCACCGTGGGCTCGGCCCATGTGACCACGGTGGACGTGCGCTGCGCCACTGCAGCCGCCGCCCTGCCCCAGGGCGACTGGAAACAGGAGCAGTGTTCGCCCTCGGGCCCCGGCCGCTGGACCCGTTTGTTGTGGCGCATCGATCGGCAGAGTGACACCCGTGCGACGGTCACCCTGGGCGGTGTGACCTACGCCGACGCGAGCTGCTCGGGCGCAGGCTCGGTGACGGCCGCACAGCCCGGGGCAGGCGGCAGCTTCACCTTTGACCGCTCCGAGGCGACCGCCTCTGCCGCGGCCTTCTGGGGCAGCTGGGCCCAGGTCACGGGGCTGACCTCGCGCACCGTGTGGGCGCGCAAAGGGCAGCACCTGTGCCTGCTGGGGGACTCGACACCCACGGTGTTCCCGACGGTGGCCAGTGTCGAGAGCTACATGAACACGCTGATCCCCAACAAGATCTGCTACACGCAGAACTGATCGCTTCGGCGCTTCGGCGCCGTCTCCGGGCACAAACAAAGGCCGCCATCGCACCCTGCGATGGCGGCCTTTTTAACGGGCGTTTTTTGCGCCCGTCTTGGGCGGTTACTTCGACAACTCCAGCGCCGTGGCGCCGTCCAGCCGACCCGACTGCGCGATGCCGCGGTCCTTCTGGAACGCACGCAGCGCGGCCGTCGTTTTGCCGCCCATGGCGCCATCGGGCACGCCCGCGTTGTAGCCCAGCTCGTTGAGCCGGGCCTGGGCGTCCTTCAGCGCCAGGCCGGGGGCACCACCGGCGCCACCGGCGGCCGCACGCGGTGCCGAGGTCTGCGATGGAGGCGCCGCGCCATCCACCCCCAGGCGGCCGCCGCCACCCAGGCCCTGGCCGCGCACCGTCTGGGCCTTGTAGTTGCGCAGCGACCGCACCATCTGGTTGAACGCGTCCATGAAGGCGGCGGCGATCACCTTGCCCTCGGCCGTGTTGGAGTAGCCGCCCAGGCGTGCGCCGCCCGACCCGCCCAGCAGCTGGCCCATGGCGCCAAAGTCGGTCTTCGAGGCGCTGCCCTCGGATGCCGCCACCTGCACGCCCGAGCGGTTGTCGATCAGGGTGAGCAGGGTGCTGGCTTCCTTGGTGTTCATGCTTGCACCCAGGGCTGCAATCAGTCCGCCGCCACGTCCCCCAACCAGGCCGCCCAGCGAGGCCGATGCACCCCCTGCGTTGTGGTTCTGGAAGATGATTTCAGGCGAGAGCCCATAGTCCGATGCCACCATCTGCCCCTGGCCAAAGTTGCTGCCCTGGCGCATCTCGCCCGACTGCATGAGGCTGCGCTCGCGGGTCATGGCGTTCATGCCCGCAGCGCCGCGCTCCACCACCACAAAGCAGTTGGACTGCTGCACCAGCAGGCGCAGCAGGTTGGCGGTGGGCGGCAGGCGGTACTGGTCGCGCAGGATGGTGTACCACCCCGCTTGCTGGTTCTCGATGAGCGACACCGTGCCCAGGGAGGATTCGCAGCGCTCCAGCTCGCTGCTGGCGGCATCGGTGGCAGCGCCCGCAGCGCTGCCGGTGGCCACGGTCTTGGCGTCGGCGCTGCCCATGCGCATGTTGGTCGTTTCGCAGCCCGACAGCAGCACGGCGGCCGTCAGGGCGATCGCCAGTGCGGACAGGCGTGGCAAGCGCGCTGGTGTGTGGGCGAGGACGTGGGGGTGGGCGGACGGGGTTCCGCAGGCAAAGGAGGAAGTCATAGGCCGATGAATGGATGGCGCAAAACGCCAGAACAAAAGGCCTTGATCTTTCGTGCAGCGCCCTGCTGCAGCAACCCGACCGAAGAAGGGTTCTCGTGCCGTGAAAAGCGTGATGGTGCCGCGTGGCCTCAGCCACCCCGCCGCCGCAGCACCACCGTGATCTGCCCGTTGGTTTCAATCGTCGCCCGCTCCACTTCGTGCAGGTGCAGGCAGCCGCTGGCGCGCAGCGCGGCCTCCAGGTCGTCGGTGGAGAGCAGCTCCTTGCGCATCAGGTCTGTATTCACCTGCCCCTGCTGCACCAGCACCTGGGGTGTGCCGTCAATCAGACGTGCCATCCACGCATACCGAAACGTCAGCTGCGCCAGCACCACATGGCAGCCGATGAGTGTGGCGGCAGAGACCAGCCCGCCCACCAGCGAGTTGTCGCCCGCGTTCATCGAGTTCTGCACCGCGTTCGACAGGATCAGCAGCAGCACCAGGTCAAACGGTGCGTACTGCCCCGTCTGCCGCTTGCCCGTGAGGCGCAGGAACACCAGCAGAAACACATAGACCACCACGCCGCGCAGCACGAACTCCCACCACGGCACATTCATATCCCACATTGCAGGGCTCCTTTGGACAGGTTCTTTGTTGAAGGGGTGTTTCGCTCGCCAGTCTATGGCGCTGAGCGAAAATCCGCCGCAATCGCCTGCCTTCGCAGGCACCGCTCCCCTGCAGAAAGAAACACCGCCATGCAACGCCGCCACCTCCTTCACACCAGCGCCGTGGGCGCCCTGCTGGGCGCCACCTGGCAGCAGGCCTGGGCCCTGTCGCTGGGCGACCTCTCCAGCGCCGACGCATCCAGCGGGCTCAAGGCAGCGTTGTCGCAGGGCGCGCAGGCGGCGGTGTCGTTGCTGGGGCGCCCCGACGGTTTTCTGGGCAACCCCAAGGTGCGCATTGGCCTGCCGGGCTACCTGGAGGATGCCGCCAAGGTCATGAAGTCCCTGGGCCAGGGCAAACGCATCGACGAGCTGGTGGTCTCCATCAACCGCGCGGCAGAAGCCGCCGTGCCCATGGGCAAGGATCTGCTGGTGGGCGCCGTGCAGAACATGACGGTGACCGATGCCAAGAACATCCTCACCGGTGGCGACACCTCGGTCACCACCTTTTTTGCCGACAAGACGCGCGCACCGCTGGGCCAGCGCTTTTTGCCCGTGGTGAACGAGGCCACGGAAAAAGTGGGGCTCACCCAGAAGTACAACGCCTTTGCGGGCAAGGCCGCCAGCTTTGGCCTGCTCAAGCCCGAGGAGTCCAACCTCGCGCAGTACGTCACCGGCAAGACGCTGGACGGCCTGTACCTCATGATCGGCGAGGAAGAACGCCGCATCCGCCAGAACCCGGCCGGTGCGGGCAGCGCCATCGTGCGCAAGGTGTTCGGGACGCTGAGATGATCTGCGTCCTTGTGAAAGGCATGCCCCCGTGTCTCTGACGAACGCCGAACCCTGCCCCTGTGGCCGTACCCAGGTCACGCCCGGCCAAAGCGCCAAGGCGGTGGCGTTGTTGTACGCAGATTGCTGCGGCCGCTACCTCGACCATGGGGACGACGCCGCCGCGCCCGATGCCGAAAGCCTCATGCGCTCACGCTACACCGCCTTTGTCCGCGAACGTGGCGACTACCTGCAAGCCACCTGGCACCCCAGCACCCGCCCGGCGGCGCTGGATTTTGAGCCCGGCACCAAATGGCTGGGGCTGGAGGTGCGCCGCCACCGCCCCACCGGCGACGACCGCGCCGAGGTGGAGTTTGTCGCCCGCTACCGCGTGGGCGGCCGCGCCGTGCGCCTGCACGAAACCAGCCGCTTCGTGCGCGAAGGCGGGCGCTGGTTCTATGTGGATGGCGACATCCATGTCTGAAAATTTGAATAAAAATGGCCGCCTGCGCGCGACCATCATGCCTTGATAGCTATGAAATTTGAAGCAATCCTGTTTGACTGCGACGGTGTGCTGGTAGACAGCGAACCCATCACCAATGGCGTGCTGCGCGACATGCTCAACGAGGCGGGCTGGGCCATCTCGCACCAGGAGCGCATGGACTACTTCATTGGCCGCACCGTGCGCAGCGCCACCGCCCGCATCGAGGCCGAAACCGGCCGCCCGCTGACGGACGCGTGGATGGCCCTCTTTTACGAGCGGCGCAACATCGCGCTGAACGAACGCCTGCTGGCCATCGACCACATCCACCCCGCCATCGAGCGCGTGCACGCCCACCACGGCGGGCGCATTGCCTGCGCCTCGGGGGCCGACCGCTTCAAGGTCGAGATGCAGCTGGTCAAGGTCGGGCTCATGCCGTACTTTGAAGGCCGCATCTTCAGCGGGCACGAGGTGCCCCAGACCAAGCCTGCCCCCGATGTCTACCTGGCCGCAGCGGCCGCGCTGCAGGCCAACCCCGCGCGCTGCGCGGTGGTGGAAGACTCGGCCATCGGCGTCACCGCCGGTGTGGCGGCCGGGGCCACCGTGCTGGGCTACGACCCGCTGGGCGACGGTGCCGCGCTGCGCGCCGCCGGGGCGCAAACCGTGTTCAGCAGCATGGCCGATCTGCCCGGCCTGCTGGGCTGCTGACGGCCCTGCGGATTGATGAACCTACCGGCCAGCGCGCCAACGCAACCCACAAGGAACGCCATGCACGGGATGAACCACAAGAGCACACGATCGGGGTTCTGTATGCGCAGGGCGCGCTGGATGCACTGGGCACGGTGTGCGGCGCTCGGCGTGGCCGCCCTGGCCCTGGCGGGCTGCTCCTCCGTCAAGCCCTGGATCAACGAACCCCTGCCGCCCGAGGACCAGAGCATCCCGGTGCGCAAGTCCGAGCGCGACCCCAGCATCCTGGTGGCCGTGACCCTGTCGGGCGGTGGTGCGCGCGCTGCGGCCTTCGGGTTCGGCGTACTGACCGAGATGCAGGAAACGCGGTTTGTGTGGAACGGCAGCCCCACCACCTTGCTCGACGCCACCGACGTGGTCAGCGGCGTCTCGGGCGGAAGCATTGTGGCGGCCTACTTTGCGGCGCATGGCATTGAAGGCCTGCCGCGCTTCGAGCACGAGTTTCTGCGCCAGAACTTCCAGAACAGCCTCATCACCCAGGCGCTGCGGCCCGGCAACCTCATCGACCTCACCTCGCCCTGGCTGGGCCGCACCCACCTGCTCGCGCGGCGGCTCGACGAGCTGTATGGCGGCCTCACCTTTGGCGACGTGGAGCGCCGCCCGCGCCACCCGCAACTGTTCATCACCGCCACCGACATGTCGCTGGGCACGGGCTTCGAGTTCACGTGGGAGCAGTTCTCGCTCATCTGCTCGGACCTGCGCAAGGTGCCGCTGTCGTTTGCCGTGGCCTCGTCATCGGCCGTGCCGCTGCTGCTCAGCCCCATGACGCTCAAGAACTACGCCCACCAGTGCCCCGAGCGCCGCAGCACCTCGGCCGCCAGCGCCCGCGCCGCCACCGGCGACTACCGCGCCCGCCTGTACCGAGCGCACGAGCTGAGCTACACCGACGCGCAGCGCAAGCCCTACATCCACCTGGTGGACGGCGGCCTGGCCGACAACCTGGGCGTGCAGCGCCTGCTCGACCGCGCCCTGGCCGGTGGCGGCCTGCGCCAGACCTTCAGCGAAGTGGGCATCCCGCCCGGCACCATCCGCAAGCTGGTGCTGATCACCGTGAACGCCGAGCGCGACCCCTCGGTGGACATCAGCCAGAGCGACAAGGTGCCCAACATGGCGCAGGTGGTGGATGCGCTGTTGTTTGGCACCGGCGCCCGCGCCACGCGCGAGACCCAGGAGTTTCTGCGCGACATCACGCGGCAATGGAAGCAGTCGCTTGCCACCGGCTCGCCCGGCAGCACCGATGTGTTTGCGCCTGATGCTGAAGTCCACGTCATCCCCGTCAACCTGCGCGACGCACCCGACGACATCGCCCGCCGCCGCCTGCTGCAGGTGCCCACCGCGTTTTCCATCACATCGGAAGAAGTCACCGACCTCATCGAGGCCGGTGGCAGCGTGCTGCGCCACTCGCCGGAGTTTCGGGCGCTGGTGCAATCGCTGCTGCGCCCGGTGCCGCCTGCGGGGCTGCAGGCCAAGGACTGAGGGCGCGGCCCTCCGCGTGGCGGAAGGTATTTTTGTCGGCCCTCCATCCCCTCACCACCGTTCACGCTGAGCCCGTCGAAGCGCGGCACCCGGCTTCGACGGGCTCAGCCCGAACGGTCGGGGTGGTGCGCAAAGAAGGAGAAAGAAGCGAAGCGGAGAGGACGCCAGAGCCCGCAGGTGCTCAGGGCCGCCCGGTGAAGCTCAAGGCCGCGTATCCGGCGCCGGTGTCGTGGGCACGCCCTGTTCCTCTGCCGCCCGCACCTGCGCCGCCATCGCGCGCTGGTAGCCCGGCCGCTGCTGCAGCCGCTGCCAATACGCTTGCGTCGCGGGCCCAAACTGCGGCGCCAGCCCCAGGTGCTGCGCCAGCAGCAGCGCATACCCCACCGCCACGTCCGCCGCCGTAAAGCGGCCCGCGCACAAGTGCTCGCTGCCGCTGTGGATCAATGCCGTTTCCACCGCCCGCAGCCGGGCCAGAAACCAGCGGCTGTAGTCCTCCACCACCTGCGGCTGCTTGCGCTCTGCGGGCTCAAACCGGCCATAGCGCAGCACCAGCGTCTGTGGAAAAGTCAGCGTGGCATCGCTCATGTGCAGCCAGTTCAGGTAGGCGCCATACGCCGGGTGCGTGGGCGCCACATCCAGCCCCGCATCGGGGTGCGTGGCCGCGAGGTACTGGCACATGGCCGCCGATTCGGTCATGCGGACATCGCCCTGCACCAGCAGGGGCACCGTGCCCAGCGGGTTTTCGTCCAGAAACCACCGGGCCTTGGCGCGCGGCGGGAAGGGGAGCATGTGGAGCTGGTAGGGCAGTTGCAGCTCTTCGAGCATCCACAGGGGGCGGAAGGAGCGGGCGCTGACGCAGTGGTGGAGGTGGAGCATGTAGTTGGTTCGCCTTGTCGTTCTTTTGGCACTCAACGCCGTTTGGGTGGTACTGGGCTATGACCTGAATTGGCGGACTGTTGTAGTAGTGGATTCAAGCGCCATTCAAAGCTAAGTTGTCTGGCGGGTAGCGTTGCTACCTAACCGTGTATCCGTTTCGTTCGCGTGTCAGGTTTCCCGACTTTCTCTTGTGGGGATGGAACGAATGGCATAGCCGCTACCCCTGCCCACAATCGCATATGAAAGGGTTGCCCAAACCAGAATCCCGAGCCCAGCTAGGCCGAAGGACGAGTGTGTCTTCAGCGATAGATACACAACTAGAGCCGTACCAACGAGGGCGATTGCGCTTTGTAGCCCCCGTCGAGGTACAACGTACTCTGTTGCCAAGGCGGCAACGGGGTGCCCGTTTTCACGTAACACACATTCAAAAATCCCTCGACGCATGTTCCTAGTGGAAAGCTCCAGCGAATACTTGGATCCGTTCAAGGTGAGCTCGTGCACGGACGTCAGAGCAATCTTTCGCCTCACAGCTACCAGGGCGTCGTTTAAATAAAGTTCCTCCTTACCGGTGAGGGACGAAATCCAGAGAGCGAAACGATTGTCTGCGTGTTGAAACACGAACCAGAGCCCTCCAAAGGTGCTGGCAGACGAAGTTGAAGGAACGCGCTGCGCCATGTGAGTCCTAGCTTTAGTGTGTAGGCGGAGAGTTTCTGGGATTGCAATTTGGCCGCATTCCGAGGCGAATTGCTCTTTTGAGAAGGAGTATTTTGAGGATGCTGAGTAAACGTTCGGATGCAATCAAGGCCGCGATGATCCTGTCTCTCCCGTTGCCAAGTTTAAGTGTCTCGGGCGCCGACTTTGTCTGCATTCGCTAGGTTGTTCACTACACCCTCACCACCCGCCGAAACTCCGCCGGCGACTGCCCCGTCCACCCCCGGAACGCACGGATAAAACTCTTCTCGTTCTCAAACCCCGCTGCCTCCGCCACCTGTTTGATGGGCCGTTGCGTGCGGTGCAGCAGCTCCACCGCGCGGGTGCGGCGCACGTCATCCTTCAACCCCTGCAGCGTGGCGCCTTCCTCCTTCAGCTGCCGGTGCAGCGTACGCGGCGACACATGCAGCAGCGCGGCCAGGGATTCCGCGCTGTGCTGGGGCAGGGCATGGGCGGGTTGCCCCGGCAGTGGGGCTGCCAGCAGCTGGCGCACGCGCTGCACCAGCAGGCGGTCGCGCCGGTAGTGCAGCACCGTCAGCGGCAGGGCGTGCTGCAGCATCTGGCGAAGGGCCTGTTCGTCGCGACGCAGGGGCAGGTGCAGGTAGCGGGCGTCGAAGTGGATGGCGGTGCGCGGCGCGTGGAAGGTGACGGGGCCACGGAACAGCACGGCGTAGGCATCGGCATGCGGCGGCGGGTCAAACGCAAACTCGGCCGCGATGAGGGGGATGCGCGAGTCCACCATCCAGCAGGCCAGGCCGTGGGCATTGCGCAGCACCGACACCAGACAGAACTCGCGCAGCACGCCCAGGTCGCGCGCCTCGGTGATGCGCAGGGTGGCGGTGTCCCCCTCGGTGGTCAGCTGCAGGGCAATGTCGTCCGTCAGCAGCCCATGGTGGCGGCACCAGCGGGCCAGGGCCACCTGCAGCGTGGGCGAGCTGATGCTGGCACGCGCCAGCATGCCGTAGCTGCCCC
>Ga0187843_10001068_pt1 | contig 17799 bp, 12 predicted proteins | sample SpaLakP09_SKY_43_FD_134516 | JGI IMG/M metagenome (GOLD analysis project Ga0187843, IMG submission 134516) | Oligotrophic lake water microbial communities from Sparkling Lake, Wisconsin, USA - SP09_SKY_43 | ecosystem: Environmental > Aquatic > Freshwater > Lake | place: USA: Sparkling Lake...
GTCTAAAAACACCCCTAGACCTACACGTCTCCCGGTTGCGGTGTTATCCGTTGTTTGGCATACTCTCCACATCGCCCATAGAGGTCTGTAGTAAACACTTTCCCCTAGAGGGATACGCAAGCGCCCGGATCGAAAGATCTCGGGCGTTTTGTCGTTATGAGCGCGGTTTTCTATGAGGCAGGAAAAAATCCCTTCCTCCCCGCAACAGGTCACGCTTACGTCAAGCCGCAAGTAAGCGCGCGGAATATGGTTGACTCCTGTCTTTCAGAGTCGAATCATCTCTCTTGCCGCTAGCCATATGGGCAGTCAACTATACGGGCTGCGCCAAAATTTGTCATACCGGTTGGAGTAGCTTTGGATGTTGACAAAAGGTGTACTGGAACAAAATTCTGTGGTTTCCTGAGTTCGAGGTGCGCCGAACTGCAGCGGCGCCCCATGTAACCGCCAATGTTACAGCCGACGCTGGCGGCGACGTGCAGGTCTTGTCTTCGCATCTCATACCGAACTGCTCACTTATGGCAAGGCCCGAGGTACAGAACCGAGGTAGCTCTGCGACCTACCACAAAGCATCCCCATCCGTGGCAACGGCGGCATGGTTATTTGCTGCGGGCTTCGCTTTTAGTGTACGGTAAGTATTTTTTGCCAGCCGCAATCCCCCAACATGTCCAATATCAGTGCCGCAGTCAGGCTCAGGCCAATCCGGTTCGCCTTTATCGTCAGGCCCGATGACGGGAAGCGTATGCTCCAGATTTTCCAGATCAACACGTGTCTGTGGGGCGGGAAGTACAACCCGATTGTCCCGTACTTCAAGCAGGTACCCAAATGGTGGGACAGGAGCGGGCACAGTTTCGATACTGCGGCCCAGATAATTAACGGCTACTTGGATTTCTTTGAACCAGACTTCCTCGTCGAGGCAGAGCCGGGACTGGCTGATGGCTTGGGCTTCGACCCCAAGCGCGTATTGCAATTGTCGGAAGTGCTCACGCTCAAGTCTAATTATCGGAGTGGCCACGGCCTGAGTACGTTCGACCTTTACGACGACCTTTACCGTAAGCAGTTCCAATTCGTACAACGACATCGCCACAATATCGTCAATGTCCATTCCGAAGAGCGGAAGTTCGACGGTTTCGCAGCGTGCCTATTCGGCGCTTTTCCATCCGGCGATGAGCTTGGCTACATCGGCAAGGCGTTCGTCGACGCGATTGAGCCGGAGGAAACTAAGCTAAATGCACAAACCATGGCAGGCCTATTTGAATCCGGCTTCACTTCTGCACTGAGGCTTGGGCATTCGGAAATCGAGGTCCAGTACCACGACTATGGCGACCCCTCGCTCTTCGTTCTCGACGCGGGCGAGCCGAGGGATCTCATGGACTACTGGAACCTCAGGGCGACCAAGCAAGACCTAATTCCGATTCCTATCCAATGGCTCGGAGAGCTATCAGGCTTTTGCAAGGACTTCATTACTAAGAACTATCGCCCTTTGCCGGGGAACCCCACCGGCGTGATGATCAGGCCAACTGTAATGTTCGCGAGATCGATCCCGATGGCAGATATCGATCAACTATATGCCACTCACCTCCGCGTCGACGCAGAGGGTGCAAACAGCCGTCAGGATTGGTATCCTCCCATTTGGAGACCGTCGCCGGGGTTCAGGCGAACGCGACCCACCTTAACAGCAGGGGAAAAGACTTTCGACACGAAATTCGACGGAGAAATGCCTACCATCCGTTTTGTGGGCCTGTATCCGGAGTTCGCTGAAAGACACGGAAACCAAAACAGGTGGGCTAACGTGGTGACGCTAAGGGACTGGACACACAAGGACCAGGTCGCTACGGTATTCCCGTGCGACTACCGAAACCCGCAGTTCCCCAAGTTCAGGATGTTCGGAGACCAATTGCTTCCGACAACCGAAGGCTTGGTGTTCTTCTCGGAGTACAAGGAAGTGCAGAAGTTCTGGCAGCTGGCTGACGGCACGACGGCGATAACGGAATGGTTGCAAACGCATGGCATAAAGGCTACGCTATCGGACGCGGGTCAGGCTACGCAACAGATCATCCAGACGCTCGGAGGTTTCTCGGGCGTTTCCAGCTTCGCCCATGCCGACATAGTTAGGCTCCTGAATAAGATTTCGAGAACACCCATTTCCCCGTCGGTACAGTACCAGAAGCTCAAGAACGAGATTGGGAACGCTACCAAGGGCGATAATTGGCGTGTCCGTAACTTCGAGAGACTGGTTGAACTCGGCGCTGTCGAGCTAGGCCTGAAACTGAAATGCACTAAGTGCTCGAGCTGGAGCTGGCATCCCCTCACCAAACTCGGTTACGAGGTCGGTTGCAGTCTTTGCCTAAGGCGGTTCAAGTTCCCAGTGGTCGATCCCACTTCGAGCCAGAGTTCTCAATGGGCATACCGGTTAATCGGCCCATTCGCGCTGCCTGACTATGCAAGGGGCGGATATTCGGCATCCCTATCGATCCGCTTCTTCGCCGATATCATTGTGCCGCACGATTCCAGCGTGGCTTGGTCCGCTGGGCAGATTCTCGAGTTGAGCCCGAAGGAACTGATCGAAGCCGACTTCATCCTTTGGCACCAGAGAAAGAAGATAACTGGGACCGACTACCAAACCGATACTGTGTTCGGCGAAGCCAAGAGCTTCAAGGCCAAGAGCTTTGCAGGAAAAGGCGGTGGGGAGCGACGCTCCCAGGTGGACGCCTTTCAGGATGAGGACGTTGAGCGTATGAAGAGGCTCGCTATCCGGTTTCCGGGCGCTGTACTGGTCTTTTCCACGATGAAGCAGGCTAGCGAACTTTCCAAGCAAGAAATCAGCCGTATTACTAAGCTGGCCGAGTGGGGGAGAGAGTACATGCCGGAGCGGCGCCAGACTCGCGCACCGGTGATAGTGCTGACGGGGATTGAGCTATTCGCCGCGTACTCCCTCCAACAGGCGTGGGAGGCCGCCGGAGGCAGACATGCCGAATTCGCCAACTTCGGCGGATTACGGCTGGAGAACCTGCGCGTCCTAGCGGATCTAACCCAGCAGCTATATCTCGGGATGCCGGACTACGGCTCATGGCAGGACGCCAAGTGGCATCAAAAAAGGGCGAGACGTGATGCACTGCGCGCAGCCCGGGAGGCGCGTCCTACAGAGCCGGAAAAGTGACGCGGCGCGCTCAATCGGAATACGTTCAGTTGCCCAAAACGCATCATCGAAATGTCTCTCTTCTGGCTATCTAACGTCTTCTTCCAGAAAGTAAACGGCAGAAACCCCCAGCACATCAGCTAGCGCAGTTAATTTCTCGGCGGACGGACGCTGCAACTCTCGGTTCTCCAACTCCCACAGATAACACAGCATGCTGCGCTACGTTCATGAAACAGCTAGAATTTGGGCCGCTGATGAAACGCGCCCCCAAATGATTGATGAGTAATATTGTTTCCTTGCCACCAAAGCTCCGGCAGCTCACCTTTTTTCCGACATCCTTCCCTGACGAGACCTTCTATTCATTGATATCGCGATACTTCCAGCTGTCGACATATCGAGAAGATGAGGTCGCTTTTGAAAGCTTGTTTGGCGCACCTGTAAGCGAGATGGATTTTACTGGACCGGCCCCTGTCCACTTGAAATACTTGTTGCGACAATTACCCGGCCTACCGCGTATTCGCCTTGGAAAAACCTTGGAATCGAATTGTTTTGTAGCACTAGTTTTACCTGTCATTACAGCGCAGGACTGGGATTTCCCTGATCCTAAATTTGCAGAGGCAAACATTTGCCTTGATTGCGCTGCAGAAGATGTAGCAAACTCTTCTATTGGTATGGCATATGTACACAGAGAACATCAGCTACCTGGCGTAACCGCCTGCCGTCGCCATGCGATCAAACTGATTGAGGCATGTCCTCAGTGCCACAAATCGTTTAGGCAACCTGAAAAGTTCTTGACCTCCCCCGTGGTCGAATGCGATTGCGGATGGCATGCATCAAATCAGAGCGCCAGAACTCGCGCGCCAGAAGCTGAGGTGCAGTTTGCAGCGAACGCCCATCTAGTATTTACTCAACGCGCATCAAGGATGCCAACTTCGGCATTGATTACCTTTTTTGAGATGCATGTCGATCACAGTGCGCTCAGAGGAAGAAGAATTGGAAGATTTCGCATACCCGCCCCCATTACTGTAGGCATCGCCGAGAAGCTAGAACAACAATATTCAACCTACGAAATCGCTTCAGCGGTGGCTCGCTATATTCGATCACGCGACAACCTCGCGTGGATAGCCAATATAGAACCAAACCGCTTACGAAAGCTTTCCAGTCGTAGACAGAATTCAGATGCCCCAATCATTATTGGACTGGAAGTCCCAGGGTCTGAGCGCTAAAGCCACAACTAAAAACCTTACAATTCAATACGTTAGCGGTGCCAAACAGCTCGTTAGAAATAGTGCGCCTCCTAAACCTCCTAATTTTCGCCGGAGATGTCCTGATAAGGCGTACATGCCAACATTGTCGTTATCAACTCCTGATTCTCAAGATAGACTTGCCGTACTCCGGCCACACGCAACAGGTGCCACCGTGGAGGATGGTGCTGTAACTGTCGCTCTAATTCTCCACATGCCCAAACCAATCTACGCCGCTGACAACTTTCCGGCGATTCCGCACACGTTTTAAGTGCAGCGTTGGTTAATGGTAATTTATCGATATTTTGACTGATCGTGTCCGACATCTTTGTGAGCCGCTTCAACAAAGTCTCGCTGATGTAAACAGGCTTTCCAGGCCTACCTCGAAGCTCTAACTCAGAATCGACGATTTTCTGCGACAGCATGCCATCGCGCTTTTCCCAGTCGACGCCAGAGTGAGTTGTTCGAAACTTCTTCCCTAATCCAATTTGCTGTGCCAACCATCCGGCATCATGCCTACGTAGCCAAGCATAACTTGCCTTATCCCCATGAGAGATTAGAAAGCGATTTCGATAACGTTCTCGATTTAACTCCAGCTTCTTTGCCTCAAATTCCAGTTCCAAATTTGCGTCCATGCGAATTATTCGATAAACGGAAACTAAAGAAATGCCATGCTTACTTGCAATATCCTTAAGGTTGAGTCCTGACCTCAAGGAGTTTACGATGCTATTCTTGACGTCACCATTAATTGTTTTGGGCCGACTAGATATACTTAAGCCTGCACGCTTTGCTGCGACAACAGCAGTTGTGACACTTACGCCTAAAGCCGCGGCAGCCTGCGACAAAGTAAAATTCCACACTGAAATCATTTCTGCCAGCTGCCCAAGATCGATAGGTAATGGCTGGCGAATAAGATTGGAACAGAGCGTCTTCTTGTCTATTTTCTCGCGACTTCTCACTTCGCTACCCTCACTCAAACAATCCAGCAGCACGATATGGGTAAGCGGATGAATAGCACGGCCACGTGATTTGCGTAGCAGCTTTAGTGCCCAGCTTTCCATCTTGGTCCTCAACATCAAATACTCACCGCAAGTTGGCATATTTGCACAATACGAATTAAGCTTTTGATTCAGCGACTCAACGCGAATCCGTCCATTTGATCGGAGCAAGCCACTGCGAGCAGCATTCGATCTATGTGCATCACAGGCCGACTGCTCGTCAAGGCCCGGAATATCCCTGCGCAAGATCGCATCACTCAGCCTGGCAATACGTAACGCCAATTCATGCTGTGCTTTAGACATAACAACCTGTCTTGAATGTTGCGAACAAAACGCGTCGTCTGGGAGCAAGAGTTTATGCCTGTTCATCTGAATTTCTATCCAGCCAAGCGTATAAAGAGGCTCCTCGTGAATCGGACAAACAAATACGCCAGGTAGCTGATGAGTACGATGCCAATACGCTTGGCCGTAGGTATGTCGATCAACATCAAAGCATCGTTGACAAAATCTCAGATTGTTGTGACCACCTAGCCGACTGGCCATCAACCCGAGAAACATCTTGATTCCCGAAACGCTGTCACCACGCATGGCTGCCACAATTTTTGCATGACGATCCGCCGGCAGAAAAGCTGTGTAGTAGAAGTAGGGCGTATTGCTGGCAATTAGATCGTCGGCAAGTACATTCGCTTCTGGCGGCAGCCTGGAGACGAACTCATCTAACTTACTGGGAAGAGCTGACATGATCACATGAGTGTGCAATCCAATCAGACTCTGCAACGAAGCACGGTCTGTATGACTCCCAGTCAAGCGATGAAATCGAGACATGCGGCCATAAAGCGTTTCATCCAAAAATGATGCGGGGAAGAAGTGCAACATGGCCGTTCCTACCTATGCCGCCTTATAGTAAGGCTCGAACTCAAACGGATCACTCACAAACCATCCGGCCTCTCGCAACCCATCCACTACGGATAACGGATTGGTCAAACGAGCAGACAGAGGGATAGGACGTGGGCTGCCGGTTGGCGCGACAGGCTGTTGCTGCGATGATGGCAGATTTGTCTCTTCCTTCTTTCTTGCGGCCGGCGTACGTGATGTCGTCGAATTGCTCTTCTGTGAGATATTATTTCCCGATATCGCCGACAACATCCTTGCCTGTTTCGCCCTGAGAACAGAAAGGGTATTCGTTGTAACGTGCAATCGGTCTTCCATCATCTCCGCAATTTGCGCATCAACCGGCAAAAGATCCTCAAATATCGCCATTTGCTTGGGGTCTTTACTACGCAATGCAGCAATCGCAGGCTGCAACAACTTCATCTTCGTCGAGGCCACGTGCTCAAAAACTTGGTCATCTAAACGCTCTTTACCAGACTGAATAGCATAGCGCTGGCCAAGTATCATTAGCTTAGATAGAAAATCAGTAACCCCCTGAGTAAGGTCATAAATTTTGGACTTTAATTCGTCGGATAACGGAATGGGATTCCTCACCCATTGATACTCCCACATCGTGCTTAACAGCAGATTCCAAGTGTCGTCCTCTTCCATCGGCTGCTTAAAGTCATAGACACCTTGGCCGGATAACCGGCGCGCGTTACGTACGATATGTGCGAACAGATTGACCATCGAATTTGTGCCCACGAAAACAACTGGGACGCCAATGCTGTTAATGAGGTTCACAAAGAAATTCAGCATCTCATCTTTGCTTGCCGCCTTGGCAACCTGCAAGTGTTGCAATTCGTCGATGAAAATGGCACCAATAAAATAAGTAGCAGCCACCTGACGCATCATGGGAATCAAATCTGCTTCGTTGCGTTTTGATTTGTAGTAGTAAGCATGTATATCATCACCCAACGCGGCATCAACCGCACGGAAAAATTCCTGGCAAAGCCCCGCTAAGGAGCCATTATGAGGACACTCCAACTTTAACCAAACGATCTGCGTTTGAATCAAATCTCGCCCTCGATATCGGGTATGTTTGATGACCTGAGGCAAAAGACGCAATACCGATTTCAATGCTGTCGTCTTCCCCATACCGCTGAGACCCACCAAACTAAAAGTCGAAGCTGTCGAGTTGAATGTCGAAGTCGGTGATGCCGTTCTTTGACTGATTGCATGCAGATGGCGCCAGGTAGCAGCATCCATCGGGTTGCGTCCAGTGTAGCCGCTGCGGATTATCGAAGATACTACGGCCTCAAGTTCCAAATGAATTGGCAACGGTTGCACCAAATGAGAGATACGGTTGATGCAATGCAGCCGAACTTCCTTTGGCATTGCACGTTCGTCATTTGGGAGCGGAGGAATTTCAGCCAATCGCTCTGCTGCTTCCTCTTCAGACATGATTGGAGGCATCGCCTCAATCAATGGGTTACCAGCATATTCCAGAACAGGAGAGTCTTCATACCAAGCTTGAATTATGGTCTCGCCCATCATTTCTTAGCTCCTGCACGGGCGACGCGACTCAACAAGCTTATTACTTCGGCGCCGCGCTCCCCGCCGTATTCTTGAGGCGCTGCGGACGTTTGCACTGCAGCTACTTGTGTGGCCGGCATCTCACCTCCGGGCGCTTGCGAAAGCGCACGTAGTCTCTCAAGATCTCGCTCGATGCTACGCTTATCGTGGATATCTCTAAGGATATCTGACTTCGTCATAGGCACTTTTGCCTGTTCTTTCTCTGCGATTGCAGTCGCAAGCGTACTTTCAATAAACTCATCAAGATCAACGCGGCTACTTAGAGTCGCAAACTTGCTATCAGGTGACACCGCGCCTGTAATCGCCAACATGTCCTCAACCTCTTCGACACGCATGCCTTGGCATTTGGATTCCGTACCTCGAAGTGGACATTTCACAAACGCCCCTGACGGATCTTTAATCCAAATATAGTCAGCGATAGGCTCGTACCAAACATCGATGGCCTCTCTTCCGTTCGCGCGCGCCCGCGCTGACCGTTTGCCTGAAGGATCCAACGTGTTTGTATAGAACATCCCTTTGAAAAAAATACCACCCGCCTGAACCGTGCCTCGTTGTTGAGGCAAAAGGTGCAGATAAATTTCTTCTCGTGAGCGTACATTAGCTTCAATCAGATCATGCTCTGCAGCCCAATTCCAGATAGCGATTGGCGTCGGCTCAACGCTCTGCTCAATCATCAGCTTGGACAAGCGCGCAGGATCGCGGCTATGATGGTTCCAATGTAGGACAGATTTAATGATGATTCTTGTGAACTCATACAAATCCAACGTAGCATCAAGCCGATAGTCCCTCTGGCCCCGCTCTTTTTCCCTTGCCTTGATACCACCTGCCTGCCATTTAATTTGAGTGAGATCATGTAGAGTCCGAAAGGAGCGTTCTACAGTCCCTTTCCAATCTGCGCGAAACGGCGGCAAAATAGCCAAATTGATGTACAAGCCGGAGACAATGCCACATTCTGCAGCACCACTAAGCATCTCTCCGCGATCAGCAACCAACTCCCAAGGAAGATGCTCGCAGGGCCAGTCTCCTGCATCAATCGCGATTCCAAATTGCGCGCAATACGACACTTTGTCTGTGAACGCATTGAATAATGCGTGACGTGCAATATTCCAACTCGGACCTTCAAGTCCCACATGTACGCCGACGATCATTCTAGACTTTACGTCTATCACCACGTACACCACGGGTCGCCCAATGATCCAGTTCCGATTGAAGCGGCTGACCAGATACACGTCTGCGATAGTCGCGTCGATTTCGAATCGATGACACGGTCCTTGAAGCTCATGGTGAGCGTTGCCACTTATAGCGCGGTCATTCATTGCCCACTTTGTTTCGCCTTTCCGTCCGCGTCTGACATCCATATCGTCAAAGACTTTCTTCCCCCAATATGAAAATTGATCATAGCTTGGGATTTGGTCCAGATACTTTAATGGCTGCCCGCCAGCTGAACCATCCGGCGACGGTATCTCTGCCCGGTAAAAACGATTAAGCATTTTGAAGTAAGCATCAGTGATGTGCTTTACTTTGTTATCCATGAACAAGGCGTAGCCGATAACGATAAACTCTTTATCTTGCTGTGTCAGGAGCTTGGAAGAACTTTCCACCACCTCACCAAGATATTTAGGCGGACGTCCAGGTTTCTTGCCTTTGATGAACTCGCGCTGCACTCCTGGTGCACCGGAGTTGGCGAACTGACCAATAAGCGCATTGGGAGACATTCCATACGCCCAATAGCGATAAAGCAATCGGAAGATAGATTTCTTATCCTTATCTACAGTTATCGCATATGCTTTGACTATCGGACCAAGTTTCCCTGGGATGTATATTTGATAGCGGTCGTCACCTTCCAGCAATGGGCGAATCAAATTCCAGCCCCTATCACGCGCTGCTTTTGCTGCTTGACTCAATTCATCATCGGACTGGAGCATAAATGCCGGCAACCGCATGGTCACCACACGCAACTTCTCAGCTTTAAGCATTGCCTCGCATTCATGGAGACGCATTGACCACGGCGCCTTATACGGCTCATGCAACGTAAACAAAATAACAATGTCACTTGCTCGGTTCATCCAAACAACTCGTGCCGGATGTTTAAACAGCTCATCGGAAAAGACGCTTTCCACCACTTGATTAATTGTGAGCATCACGCGGCCCTCGATACAGTTTGAGTTGCGATTCCCTTCATCAGCTTGGGACAAGGCAAAAGCAGATCCAACCTCATGTTGACTAGATCTGCCAGGAGACGTTTTTCCCATACAAATTGCTTAAACAGCTGAATACCGATGCGATAGGGCACACCAACGGCTACGGATGCAGAGCGAACTATCGAAGATAGAGTGCGCGCGCTGTGCGATTCGTTGACCATGATGTCAATAAACCGTTCGAGTCGGTGTGCCTCAACTCCAGCGTTATTGGTTAACATCGACTTGTGAAGCCATTCAAGATTGTCCTTGAGAATAGGATTAATGAGATCCTCAGTGACAAGCTTCCAGTTATCCTGTCCTTGATCTGCCCAAAGTGCTCGCTCCAGATCCAACTTTTCAAGTGTGCTCTGGCCCCTATTCGGGTCACTCAAATCACTCGTATATTTACAAGAGCGAATTGCAAGACGTTTACGTCCATCCGGACCATTTAAGGTCACCACAAAGTCTGCGGTTAAAACGAAAGGTAGTTGCGTTCCCCAAAAGACTGGATATTGAATCCCCATATCTGCAGCGATGTCACGAGCGCGAGTTGTTGCGAATTGCGGGTACTGCTCGCGTATATCGACGACTTCGCTAGAATATTCAAGAAGAAGAAAATACGCATACTCAAGATCCGACAAGAAATGGTGGACGCGGCCGGTTTTGATGCCCATAACCTTTCGAGAGCGTCCCTTCGAAGGGATGTCCTGAACACGAATCCAAGGCTTGTATGATGAGCCCTCACCTTGCCCGTAGCCATCTTTAACGAACCGATCAATATCAGCAGCGGTCTTAAAACGGCGTTTTGCCATGATGCACTCCAACGACCCAAAAAAGGCGCGTATGGTACTGGCCGCAGATCTAAAAAGCCATAGACTACAGAGGTCAGTGTCGAGGTTAGCCACCGCAAAAACTAGGTTAGCAGCTTTATTGAGAGTGTCCAATTTTGCGCTTAGAAAACCGCAGACACCGGTGGCTGGCTCAAGCTCGAGCCCAAGCTTCTACAGAGTGTAGGACAGATGAAGGCGCTGCTTCTGATAGTAAGCTTCGCCATAAGCAACACGTCATTGCGCTTACTTGGCGTTGTGTCGGCTAAGAAATGTTTTGCCCATGGCTTCCACAAAGGCCATCCACAACCATTTAGCGTCGCAGACCAACCAGCGATTCACGCTCAAACCGTCACTTAATTTGGCTGCAATTACGTGCGGTGCTGTGTACGCTGTGGCAGACTGCTGCAGCCCCTAAGACGACGAACGCTGCTGTTGCAACCAACCCACCAATTGAATCCCGCACCAGCGGTAAGTCGAATTTAGTTTTAAGGCGCACCATGCAGAAGCCGACAACGCCTTTGCCTGATGCCCCACGCCAAAACACGTCCGCGTTCGATCTAGGATCTGGCGAGCTAAAGTCGGAGACTACAAAAAAGCGAAGTTACAAGAGGACAAGCAGCGTCAATATTGTCAAAAGGAGTTAGTGGAAGGTCACCACCCATGTGAATGTAAGAAGTGCGGGGTTACGGCAGTGAAAACGTGCGACAAACAACGGTACGTGTGTGGGAAGCTAATGACGTGGGTTGCCATGATAGCTCGGTGACTGGTGAGAGGGCAGGACTCGGCAACTGTACGCAACGCCCAAGACGCTAACGTTTGTCGGCGCAACTTTAATTACGCAAAGCTCTCAAGGGTGTGCACCGCCTCTTGCTTTGAGTGAACTTCGATCGAAGTTACATCGTGCTGACCTGCGAACCATACGAACCGTTCGTTCGCCTCAATGCCGATTTTATGAAGCTCGCCAGACTCATCCAAGACTGGTTGCTTGTTGATAATTAGAACTGTTTTAGTAGATGCTTGAACAAATTTTCGTGCGGTGATTAGTTCTAAGATTTTGCTTTCCGCCTCTTTTTCCAAGTAACGCCTCTGGCCGATCGTAGCTGGAATGCTCGCAAATTGGACTAACCACTTATCATGTGCATAGTCGAGCATAACTTGTCTCGCCCCCTCACTAGTGAAGCGCTTGAAGAATCGAGAGCGACGCGACTTATCGTCAACGGAGAACTCCGCCTGCACGGAACGAAGAAACGCGAGCGTAGTTGCGGACGAGCGGCGGCCAGGCCCATCTATCTCCAAAATCTCGTCCGCATCGCCCAGTGCGGACACCATTTGCACCGCGCCAGAAAGCACCTGCTCCTCGGAAAATGCTCTGATCTCCCTTGGTTTTCCAACTGTGAACCCGCCAAATGGTGCATCCAATTCTTCAAGCGTCAGGCCTGCGGCTAATCTAGTTGTCATAAACTCAGCGACCAAGCTTAAGATACCGTGGGCAGAGCTACCGCGCGTTATGCCCAGCATCGCTTTTAGACGACGCGCAGGTAAAACAACGTGAGCGATGGGAGAAAGGTCCGAAGCGCCGGGCTCTGGCTCAATGGCTACAAGAGCAGTAATGCGCTCCTCGCTGCCGACCATCGGTTCCCAATATATTGGCGAAAACCGAGCTGCCACGGTTGGCGTCTGAAAATCCATTCCGTAGTCTAATTCCATAGGCTTTCTGAACTCGGTTGTGCTATTCGGTTTGATATATGCTGCGCCAAGGTAGGGATACGCAATTCGATAGCTGTCAAAAGTATAGCAGTGGTCGAGAAAATCTCTTGAATTTTTGGGTGCGCGTGCGTCCACTTAGACGCTGCTGATGACAGTAACGCCATCTCAACCTTGTATCGGTCAAACAGAGCAGGCTGGGCAGAAATGTTATTTTGAGATCTTAAACGGCTAACCATTTGCTCCGCGAGTATGTTGCACCGCGCTGAAAAATTGCACATAAGCAAGCGCTGTGCCTGATCGAGCGGATTCTTGCAAAATGCACCGGATTCCAACAGCGCCTGGTCATGATCGAAGAGCCACCAATTCACACCGTCAAATAACGCATTTTGGTGATGGCGATCTGGATTTGCGATAAGCTCATCCCAAGCCGCACCCTTTGCGCCAGAATCGCTGTCGCAAAGTTTACTCCAGATCAGCTCTTCTGCCGCCGGATTCCTCGAGAGGGCCTGCGCAAAAAAAACGTCCGGCGTTTTATATTCACTTCCAATCAATAAAACTAGCTGCCCGGTTGAAGCTGCTGGTAGGCCTGGGAGATAGCTCTTTGGAGCGAGAACCAATGCGGGTGAGGGAACTGGCAGCCGCAGGCATTGAGCCGCCAGAGCGCACGCTAGTTCAATCGAGATCGAAAGATGCCCATCGATCCACTTTAGGATCATCGGGCGAGCTCGCTCTGACGATGAGGAGGCAACTTGGGCTCTCCAAGCTGGGTTGGTGTGATCTCCCTCTAAAAGACAAGCTGGAGATATTAGTGAATTGATTACGGGCTGGCATAACCAATCCGACGCGGACTTTGTTCTACTCATCCTCTAGCGCCTCGGGCAGTTTCGTGTGACATCATATTTAGGCTCAGTAAATGCCTATGCTTTATCGCAAATAGCCTTCAAGTGATCTTCGAGCAAACTACGCCGACAGATTTGTGCAGCACTTGCCACAGGTCGTAACTTCAGCACTCCCTTGTATCGGCACTTGGGACAGATGGAGAAGCTCGCTGGTCTTGTAACCGGCTTGCGCATGAATTCTACCGAAATCTCTTATCGTATCGCCTTGGCCACTTGGTTGAGCAATATACCTAGCACTACTACAACCCCCTATAACCTCATCTATTTTCTCTCTTTTGCTATCTGTAGGTTTCCATTTTTGAAGAACTACCGAATGGCAGCTCTTGGCCGAACCCAGTCGACAGCAAGCATGTCAGCATAGCGACTTAAAGGTGCACAAAGCTCTCTAATTGTCACGAGCCCTATCTGCTGAGGATGAAATGCGGCGAAACGCATACCTATTCGCCGCATATTTTGCGGTGAAACGCATGCCTATTCACCGCAAAATATGCCGCATAGGAAAACTAAAGGAACCAAGGATAGAGTGCGTCTAATGCTGAAATAAACTTCAATATTTCTGCTCGTAAGCAAAGCGCCAGCTAGAACGGGCTGGAGTAGTCGATGTGCTGTGGTATGTGCCGTTCCCATCTACAAAGAGTACTTCGTTGACACTGTCGGCCCTTAGTAGATCTCGCACAGAAATTCGAAATTGAGCCTTGGGCGTGAGTTTGTACAGAGCGTACGCTTCAAGATCGCGCCGCGAGGAATTATTACGCGACTCCGTCAATGAGCTTCGGGACCACGAGCCTTCCACGTATGAGAAGCTGGCGCCACTGGTCCATTGACCAAATTTGATATCTACGCCAAAGTTGGCCGAAAGTCGCGGCTGATTTGCCAGACGATTGTCTGGTCCTGGCACGCCATCAACGCTAGACCAGTTGCGGCTGGCACTGGCACGCAGATCGATGTTTTTCGCATTCTCCAGTACAGCTTTGAGTGGGAATTTTGCTTCCAACTCCAAATTCTTTACGTGTGCTTCTCCTTGGTTGTACGGAGCTGAGACATAGCGATCTCCGACTAGATGCACTTCATAACGAATCGGGCCTTCGATAGCGCGTGACGACACCGCAATAGAAAGCAAAGCGCCCTCAGACCAGTAGTGTTCAAAGGCCGCATCGATGCCTAGTGCAAGCTCAGGTTTGAGGTTGGCATTTCCACTTGAATCAGGCGAGATTGCAGTGTTGACCGAACTGTAGAAATGGCGAGGTATTAGTTGAAATAATACCGGCGCTTTGTAGGTTCTGGTCAGGGCAAAGCGCAAACGGTCGCCTTTACTACCCTGGATCTTATACAGACTCTGGACTAACGGACTTAGCACTGACAAACGCGAGCTGGAATCAATGCCTGTGGAGGTCGAATTTGTACGCACGCCCTCCCAGCGGGCGCCTAGGTACACTGACCAATCCTTAGAAATGTCCCACTCGTCCTGCACATACGCGGCCAATCGTACAATTGAAGCGCTGTAGCTGTTGTCGAAGTCCTGCTGTATCTGACCATCCAATGGGGCATCGTTCTGGATTTCGTTTTCCCGATACTTGTTGTTAGTGAAGTCCCAGCCAAGGCCAATCGCGTGCTCAGCGAGCCACGGTGCCGAATATTTTCCGTTAGTGCTAATGCCTCGGTCCTTGCCGCGCGTAGTGAAATCGCGGTCAAGCACGAGGATATCGGTCTTGTCTAGACCTTGGCGGCCGACGAAACGCTCATTGTCAGAGCCGGAGATGCCCAGCTTGGCGTCCAGTTTTCCGCCATCGACAAATTTTGCTAGCCAGTTCATATCACTGCGCAGGCCAAGGAACGTACCATCGAAATCAGCTAGGTGCAAAGAGTAAGGATAGGCCGGGCCTACTAGGGTGACGGCGTGGGTATTGTTGTTGCCCCGGAAGTTCCCACCATTTGCAAAAGTTTGCCAAGTGAAGCTATCTTCTCCCTGCAGCTTCCAGCTTAAGCGGCTATTGAGATTGATCGAGCTGGAGAGATCGGTGTTGAGTGAATTCGTCATCCATTTTTGAGTCAACGCTCCATCAGCAGAGAGCTTCTCAACCGTGTCGTTTTGCGGAATTGCTCTTTTGTTGTAATTCAGGTTGGCAGCCATCAGATAAGACAAATTGCCCGAACGACCGGACATCGATGAAGTGGTGCTGGCATTACGCTGGCCATTTGCCGCACCCGTGAACAATTTGAGGTCTGCGCTTGAATCCTTGCTCATGGTTTTCCTGAGCACAAGGTTTACTGTGCCGGCAATCGCCTGAGTGCTGAATTCAGCGGTAGCAGCGCGAAGGATCTCAACCCGCTCCACCATATCCGGAGACAGTGTATCGAGCGAGAAGCCAGCCGGTGGGCGCTCCCCGTTGACCAGAAGCTGCGTGTAGCCGCTACCTAGGCCACGCAAACGAACATCTGTACCTTGCACGGTCACGCCCGGCAAACGCTTCAGCGCGTCAAGTACACCCGCGTCACCGTACTTGACCAGTTCCGCGTTCGTGACGACGATTCTAGAGGCCGTATCGTTACGGCGTACGGCATCTACTGTGCCAGTCACTTCCACGGAAGATACTGCAGACTCTTTGATGGTGGGGGAGGCACTGGCTGGTGCAGGACTAGTCTGTTGGGCACTGCTACTGCTGGCGACTAACAGCGACGTTAGGAGAAGGCTACGGTACATAGTTGCAATATTTACTCAAGTGCGAGAATGATAAGCGCTTTACCTGTCGGAAAGAAATTTTTTGCGATACATATCGCTAAGAATATAAAGAGCCTACGAAACATTCAGTTTCAGGCGATGCCGCACTGATCGGATCGCTCGCCGCTGGGTTATCGCATAATTAGAACTGGTGTAATGGCTAACGTCTGTTATGCAATGAATTGGGCTCGTGACAATTAGAGAGTTTTAGGCGCCTTTGAGTCGTTATGCTGATGTCCTAGCGGCAGGCTGGCTTCGGCCAAAAGCCGACGTTAAAAATTAGAAAAAGAGAGAAACTGATTTGATTTCGCTATTGTTTGCATTTGCTGCTGGATACGCGCTAGGTATGTTCGTAACTGGGAAATGGCGTCCTTTCGTCCTTTGCTTGCCAGTAAGCGCGTTGGTCTACCTAATCACCAAAATTGTGCTGACGGCTTTTTCGTCGGATGGAATACAGTTGCCTGATGCTGTGATGTTTGTGATTGTAAGCGTGATGCAAACTCCGTTTTTGATGATTGGGACGTACTGGGCACGGCGCAAACAAAAGCAAAATAACTACGAAGCATGACATGACCGCCTCCGGCCAATAGCGGCCTCTCGAAAAATTTCATTACATAGTAAATGCTGCGATATCTATTTAGACGATTTTCTGCGAAACAGGTCATCTCTGAATCTGCTAGCCTTAGGACATCAGACTTTCTTATTCGCCTGTTCGAGAGCCACGATATCGAATGTACGACCCACAACGATTGGGTTCTTCCAAATTCTGAACTTCCGGCCTTGAGAGCGACGTGGTTTCCCGGTTCATCAAACGGGCGGTTAGATGTACAAGCATTTGTCAGAGAGGGTGTGACGATTGAGGAGTGCTTTGCAGGCATCGGCGAAGATGAAGTTGGTCTAAACGATGCCTTGACGAACTTCACCGTTAACTCCTTTCATGTCCTGCTTGCTGCACTTTGGAATCAGAACGATAAAACCCAAGTAACCACGGAAGATTGGAGTATCGGTGGGAGGCGATATACTGCATTTATAGGAAACTTCGGGACGCGTGGCTCAGGAGGAGTCACAGCGGACATACCGGCTGACTTATTTTCTCAAGTAGAGAACGTCATCAAACTTGATTCTCTGATGGGTGACTTGCACTGGTTTCGATTCTTCTTCTGCAACGTCGCTGGACAACGCACATTTGAAGCATTAAAGGACAATGAAACTTGGGAATCGGGAGTCCGCTGTCTTAAAGGCGTCCAATGGGCAGACAGTATGGGCTACTACAGCGTGCGATTGTTTGTGATTCTCCGCGCCAGTTAGTTGATAATCGCCAAGGATGGCCAAATTAGAGCTGCAATGAGATGTGAGGCAGGGTTCGGCCAATAGCGGACGGTCGGCTAATGTGACTTACGATAGGACTAAGAGGCCCATAAGACACCCGAGTCGTCTTTAGACTCGGGAATTTCGATGGTTCCAAAAAAATCCTCTAGGCGTGAAGTTGAGTAACTATGAAGCCGACCTACGCTATCTTCAGTAAATGCAATGTCCGACATTCCAAAGTCCTCTCGTGGAAAGAGGAAATACCGAACGATTTCAGTGTTCGATTTATCGAGTTGGGCTGCAATCAAAAAA
>Ga0187843_10001069_pt1 | contig 17799 bp, 18 predicted proteins | sample SpaLakP09_SKY_43_FD_134516 | JGI IMG/M metagenome (GOLD analysis project Ga0187843, IMG submission 134516) | Oligotrophic lake water microbial communities from Sparkling Lake, Wisconsin, USA - SP09_SKY_43 | ecosystem: Environmental > Aquatic > Freshwater > Lake | place: USA: Sparkling Lake...
ATTGTAGAGAGGATCTTCCCAGCACAGATGTGGTGTTTGCCGTTGCCGCACAGTTGATTGGGCCGGAACTGTGTACCATACCTGCACTGGATTATCCCAGTTTTGTGCATATGAAGGGTGCAATCAACAGACTGGCAGCTCACACAGATTGGCGACAAGCCTATCACTTTGAACAAGATGCCACTGATATGTTTATAGGTTTTACCAGACAGCAGTGGCCAGTACATTATTATCAAAAGGACTTTTTAAATGAACGAATCAGCGCAGAACTTGTTAGAGGTTTGGAACAACTTGGTCGACCATCCTGTTAAATTGACTTATAGAATATATTACAATCCAGTTACCGGAGAAACCACACGCACAGACACTGAGCTGTTCGACGAGCCACACATTGTTGTGGATCAAGAAACGTATAATGCATTCAACAGTTATCTACAGATTGTGGTAGATGGCCAGTTGGTGGTCAGACCACGTGGCATCAGCTATGCAAAACAATTGACAAAGTCTGCAGACGGCGATTACGTGACCATGCGTAATCGTGCCATGTTTCCCACCACAGACACAGACAATGTTGACAAATGGAAGTTAAAATGACAAGAATATTAGACGTTGCAGATCTTGACTGCATATTTTTGACCTACGACGAACCCAAAAAAGAAGAGTTTTGGATCAAGATTCAAAACATGATTCCTTGGGCCAAACGTGTGGATGGAGTCAAAGGGTCTGATGCCGCGCACAAGGCCGCCGCCGCCGCCAGTGACACAGATTGGTTTGTGCTGATCGATGGCGACAACTTGCCTGACCCTGAGTTCTTCAATCTACAGTTGACAATCACACCCGAACAAGAAGGTGGTGCATTTCGCTGGAAGGCACGTAATATTGTGAATGGACTACAGTATGGCAATGGCGGACTCAGCTGTTGGTCAAAAGAGTTTGTGAACACCATGCGAACTCACGAAGCCAGCACTGGCGACGAAGAAACCGCAGTGGAGTTTTGTTTCGACAGCAAATACTTTGCCATGCACAACTGCTATTCGACCACTTATCCCAATGCCAGCCCCAAACAGGCCTGGCGTGCCGGTTTCCGTGAAGGAGTCAAGATGTGTTTGAATCGCGGTCATAAACCCACATTAGAAGAATTTGAACAACGTGTGCATCAACGCAATTACGATCATCTTTGTATTTGGCAAAGTGTGGGCGGCGATGTAGAAAACGGTTACTGGGCCATGTATGGTGCCAGACTCGGTACCGAAATGATCATGTTGCAAAACTGGGACCATCATTACGTACAAGACTTTGATGTGCTGGAACGCCTGTGGAATGATTACAAAGGTGACAATCCCGAAAGCCAATGTTACATGATGGATTCTGTATTGACCAAACGACTAGGACTACCTATTGTGACATACAATCCTACAGAAAGCAAGTTCTTTAAACATCACTACAGTACAGGTCAACGCAACAGCGAGGTCATGATGACTGAGATAGATGTGATTAGAAAGATTGAAGGATGGTGACATTTCCTGCAGACCGTTCCATAATGGTCATAACCAATTATCGTACAGGTTCGACGGCCTTGTGTGATTACATAGCCAAGAAAACTGGACTGCTCAATTGTGACGAGGTATTTCATCACTCAGACGCAGAGTGTTATTATGATCGTGTAAAAGATCAGGCTATTGTTTTCAAAGTAATGCCCGATCATCGATTTCAAGAACAGTGGAAAACACTGGCCAGTCAATGTTATATTGTTGGGCTACAAAGACAAAATATTGCAGAGCAAATTGCCAGTCTATATATTACCAAACAAGGTCGAACTTGGCACTATGTAAAAGAAAATGTATTTCAACCAAACGTATTAGGTAATCCCAATCATTCTCCCTTTCCGGTATTGATGTCCAATCATATGCCCGCAATTAAAATTGATAGATTGGCTGTTGAAGATGAATGTAGATATATTTTAGAAATGTATATCAAGTACAATATGTATAGACGTTTTTTTAATACGGAACTGACGTATGAAAATATCAAAGACGAATTGGCCATATCAGATTATTCTGTTTATCCCAAACCCAACAACTATCAAGAACTGATTGCTGTTATTAAAAATCTTTTGATTGATGTTGATAACATAGCAGAACTATATAAGGAATACACCAGTGTACCAACACGCTGAAGTAGTCCATTGGATGAAGAATCAGGATCGCCGTGCTATTATACCTGCACAGGTGGACATTGACTTGACCAATATTTGCAATCAAGATTGTTTTTATTGTAACAGTGCAGAACATAGAACAGCACATCCGGTACAAAAGCGATATACCGAGTACATAGACTTATTGGATCGATTGGCCACGTGGAGATCACATACACCCAACAGTTATGGATCGTTGCACACCATTACTTATCCTGGTGGAGGTGAGCCTACCTTGTTGCCAGGATTTGAAAGAGTTCTCGAACACACCATAGATTTGGGATTCTTGACCAGCATAACCACCAATGGTTCAAGATTGGACGATATGTTTGGTGTGATACCAGTAGCGAAGATTCGCCAGATGGCCTGGATTGGCATAGACATCGACGCAGGATCGCAGACCAAATACGAAGAAATCCGTCGCAGTCTGACCAAGGACTCCTTGTTCAATCGGGTGATTGCCAATGCCACAGAACTGGTACAAATGGGCGCCACAGTCGATTTTAAGGTATTGTTGAATGATTATAACTCAGATTTTGATAGTCTGCGTGATATATTTGCACTGTGTCAGCGAGTGGGTGTGCGTCAATTATATATTCGACCTACAATATTAAATGGGCAAGCATACAATATTGAAAAGAGTTTGTTTGACATTGAACGATTAAGCATACAATATGCAGTAAAGATAAAATTAAATCAAACCAAAGCCCTGCCCAGGAATTACACACGATGTCATCAGATGTATCAATTTCCTGTTTTTTGTGCCGACGGCAACATATATACTTGTTGTGACAACAAAGGCAATTCTAGATTTGCATTAGGCCGTTGGGACGAAAAAGACTTTAGAGATCTTTGGTTATCTGCCAGACACCATGAAATATACAATTCTGTTAACACAGCCTTTTGTCCACATTGCAGACCAAATTGGCACAACATAGAAATACAACGGATCATCAATGATCCTGCATTATTGGAACAACTATACACATGACACCATTATTCCCCATATTAGAGTTGGCAGACAGACTTGCCATTGCCGAAGTAAAATTTGAACGTACCGGTGCCAATCAAGCTGAACTAGATTGGTACACTGAACAATTTGCCCGATACCAATCAGAGTCTGTGCGAGCACAGCTTGATGCACTAAAAGAGATACACAACGACATTTGGAATCTTGAATGGCAATTGAAATCCGGGCGCGAACAAGAACTTCCATTAGAAGAAATTGGCCGCCGTGCCATTACCATTCGTGATTACAACAATCGACGTATTGCTATTAAAAATGCTCTAGCAGAACAACTTGAATGTCCTGTGAGAGAAATCAAACGAGATCATTTATCGGAATGAAATTTCAACGTGGCCATATTGCACCTTGGTGGGACAGCAGTTTCAAACAGTTTGCCTACGAATACTTGCCACAAAAAGACCCAGACATGGTTGCCAACTGGCAAGCACAAGGTTACCATAACGTCAATCTCAATGGCGCCATACACAATCTAAACGACAATGACTATGCCCAGCCGTTCCTTGATTTCTTTGGATGGAAAAACTCGGGCGCCGCACTTTACAAAATGAACACCGGAGATGTATTACCGGTTCATCGTGATCATTATCTAACATATCAACGTGTGTTTGATATAACAGATACTGGTAGCATATGGCGTGTTATTATTTTTATGGAATCGTGGGTCACCGGTCATTACTTTGAAATTGCAGGCTGTCCTGTGGTCAATTGGCAGGCCGGCGATTATATAATGTGGAATTACAACGTTCCGCACATGGCAGCAAACATAGGCACAGTACCTAGATACACCATGCAGATCACAGGGCAGATGGTATGAACGCATTTCGTATACTGCCCACTGATTTGTCGATATGGAATCGCAATGAGTTTTTGCAATTCCTAGTGACACACCAGGGTCAAGACATTGTGTTAGATATCAACAAAGAAGGCAGTTGTTTGTCCAGCAACGGAATTTATCATATGATTGATTTGTTTGATTTCAAGTCTGTTACCATACACACTGACAATGCAGTCGAAGCACATGATAGATACAACATTGTTCTAGGACCCTTGCGTTTTAGATTTTTTGATGTTCCCGTAACTACCAACTTCACTGAACTTCACTATTGGAATCAACGCACAGTGTTTGGTGCATTTTATAATCGAGCACTATGGCATAGAATGGGCATAGCTGCCACACTAGAACACGATTATAAAACTATTTCTACATTGAATTTTAGATACGATCCTCACAATCAAGACGTTAGGCGAGAATTTGAGTTACAAACGCTGTTTGAGGTAGACCCAGCATCGTCAGCAAAGTTCATGTCAGTGTATCAAAATTTTCCTCAACAACTTGAAGAACAAGACGGATACACAGTTGGAGTATCTACCAGTAGGCACACGCACCAGTTGGCCAAATTTTATCCTGATCTGTTGATTGACATAGTGGGTGAAAGTTTTGTACAAGGACGCACATTCTATGCTACAGAAAAAACAGTAAGACCCATGCTACTCAAAAAGCCATTCGTTGTCATGGGACCTAAGTGTTTTTTAATACATCTACGACAGATGGGTTTCCGTACATTTTATGAATTCTGGGACGAAGACTACGACGGTTATGAGCCCAATCAGAAGTACACAATGATTTTAAAATTGATTGATGATTTGTCCAAGAAATCCACAAGCGAGTTAGAACACATGTATCGGGCCATGCAACCGATACTGGATCACAACTATAATTTGTTGGTCAACAAGAACTATACAACCACCATCGACTATGTTGATTAAGCCAACTCTGCCTTTTTTAGAAACAATGATCACACAGGCCTGCAACATCAGTTGTGCCGGCTGTACCAATTACAGTGATCTCAAACACGACGGATATGTTACCTGGGCTCGGGGTCGTGAAGAATTATCGGCTTGGCTGGAAAGAGTTAATATCCCAGATTTCGGCATCATGGGCGGCGAGCCCCTGCTGAATCCTGAGTGTGAACAATGGATTGGTGGTGTAAGAGATTTGATGCCTGCTAGCCAAATTCGTTTTACCACCAATGGCTTGCTCTTGACTGAAAATTCTCGTATAATAGACAAACTGCATGAGATCGGGAATTGTGTTGTTAAGATAACAGTACACGTGGATGACGCCAAATTAGAAACTATCATTGATTCTATTCGTAAAAGATATACGTGGACGCCAGTTCGAGAGTTTGGTATTGATCGTTGGATCACTGGCAACAACGTGAGGTTTCAAGTCAATCGACCTCAAGTTTTTTATAAAACGTTTGTTGGTTCGTATGCAGATATGCAACCACACAACAGTGATCCTGTTGCGGCGTTTGATATGTGTATACAACAGACTTGTCCTTTGTTGTATCAAGGCAAGATTTATAAATGTAGTTCAAGTGGATTATTGGATGGTGTACTGGCAAGACGTCAGTATCCCAACCGAGCACAATGGGAAAAATATTTGATCGAAGGATTATCAGTTACTGATAGCAATCAATCTCTACACAGCTTTATTGATAACTTTGGAAAACCCAATGATATTTGTACGATGTGTCCAAGCAAACAACACACAGAGTCAATTTTAGATCATTATCAGCATGTTAAATTTAAAAAGTAAACACCAAGTTGTATCCGGAGATGACGGGATCTGGAATGAAACAGATCTGGTGTTGTACCTCAACGATTGCCGTATCAATGATCAGGATCCTGTGATTGAATTTACCTTAGAAGGACCTTGTTGTAGATCCAATGGTGTCTACAGTATACTTGATAAATTTTGTTCTCGTTACAATTTTGATCCGTATAGAATAACCGTACGTACCAGCAACATGGTTGAACAGCACGATCATTATCGTATAGAAAAAATTCCTGACTATTGGTACGAAGTCCGAGAAATAAATTCTTGGTTGAAGAAAAATCAAATTGATACAGGCACAAAACCTACCAAGCATTTTGCTCTGTTTGTGGGAAGATCAACTTGGTTTAGATTATGGGTCGCAGCCATATTACATCAACGTTTTGCTGATAAAACCTTGTTGACTTTTAATTCCGGTATACGTAGTAACTATGTGGTAAAAAATGAAGGATATGATCGCCTGGGCTTGGATGATCTTGTTGCCTACGGATGTAACATCATGGGCGACGTCGCTGGATTTTTAGAAACTTGTCCTAGAACACTAGACGCAGACAATTTAAAATATATACCATCAACATATATCCCACAGAAAACAGTATTCCCAATACAGCATCCTGCCAATTTAAATTTGTTAATGTACTACCATGATATCTTTGTTGACATCATATGTGAAACTCGAATGAATGGCGTATTGTTTTGTCCTACCGAAAAAATATGGCGTTGCATGGTTGCACGTAGACCTTTTGTTGTGATTGGCCCGCAGTATTACCTACACAATTTAAAACGTCTAGGGTTCCTTACTTTTAACAATTTCTGGGACGAAGGCTACAACGAATACCCGCCAGATCAACAGATCAAACAATTGGAACCGGTGTTGGACACAATAGCCTCATATTCCGTTGAACAGCTATCTCAAAAATTAACAGATATGCAATCGATTCTAAATCATAATTATGAAACATTTTCTAAATTAACGTTTCGGCAGATTGCTGATGTATTTGATGAAAAATAAAAGACTATTTGCCTTCGGATGCAGTTTTACACAAAACAATCGATGGCCAACCTGGGCTGACATAGCCGGGCGCGAATATGATTTTTTTAATTGGGGGCGAGCCGGCGCCGGCAACAGTTTTATATTCTATAGTCTAATGGAATGTATCAAACGCAACAATATCACATCAGATGATACAGTTGCTGTCATGTGGACCAGTATTGGCAGAGAAGATCGATACCGTAGAGGCCAAGGATGGCTAACACCTGGCAGTATATACAATCAAACCGAATATGATTACAACTTTGTTGAACGATTTGCTGACCCAACAGGATATCTAATCAGAGATATGGCACATGTGGCCGGTGCAAAAACAATACTTGATGCCATTGGATGCAGGTACCATTTTCTAAGTGCAGTCCCGCTGTCTATGCCAGATGACAATGTTGAGGATTGTTTTGATATTGACGGTCAAATAACAAATCTTTATCAAAACGAAATTGATTCAATTGGTCCCAGTATCTATAGTGTGGTGTTCAACAACAATTGGTACAGCCGCCCAGGATATATCAATCTTGAGATGCTTAAAAAAGAATACGAGGATATTGCTGGTTCAACCTGGCCAACCTGGAACAATTTTGTACAAAAAAACTTCAACGGAGTTCCTGCAAAGATACTAGAAGAAATTCAAATCTCTCGTGGATTTGAAAAACGTTTGACCATACGATCAGATCTACATCCTTTGCCCACAGAACATCTAGAGTATGTCAGGCAGTGTGTTCCTGAATTTGTCGTAACAGCAGAAACAGAAAACTTGGTCCAACAAACCACAGAACAAATTTTATCGCACCAACGTATTACCCGATGGTGGACCAACCATCTCAATGTGAAAAGGTTTTAATCGGTGACAAAAAGTAATTTCTTATCATCAGCAGAGTCAATGAAGGACCAACTAGGTCCCAGTCTTTGCTTGGCCAAATGGCAACAGGTCAGTCTACATCTTCCCACTGGATTAACCAACAGTTGCTATCATCCGCCACTGCACCAAATACCCTTGGAAGGATTATCCAACGATCCCAGTAGTTTACACAACACACCATACAAGAAACAACAGCGTGTGATCATGTTAAAGAACGAACGTCCCACAGAGTGCAGTTATTGTTGGACACAAGAAGACCTAGGTAACCTAAGTGATCGTCACTATCGTTCGGGAGAACCCTGGGCCGCAGAACATTTTGACGCTATTAAAAATAGCACAGGAGAAGAAGATGCCGTTGTACCTAGTTATGTTGAAGTCAATTTCAATCATGCTTGCAATCTTAGTTGTAGTTATTGTAGCCCGCAATTTAGTTCAACGTGGCAAACAGAAATTGATCGATGGGGAGGATATCCAACTAGCGTTAGCCACAATGATCCTAGCCACTTTGTTGGTAACCGCCGCCCTATTGCCGCACGAGAACACAATCCCTATGTAGAAGCTTTTTGGCGTTGGTGGCCTGAACTGTATCCCAAGCTGAAACATTTTAGGATGACCGGAGGCGAACCCCTGATGGACCGGAACACCTATCGAGTGTTTGACTATGTGTTGGCCTTGCCCAATCCTGAATTGCATCTGGATGTCACCAGCAACTTCAGTGTGGAAGATGCCTTAATGGACAAGTACCTTGACTATGTTAAACAGTTGTGTAGCACTCAAATTGAACATTTTATGCAGTATGTGAGTTTGGATTCTGGTATAAAACACCATGCCGAATATATCAGACACGGATTACATTATCCAAAGATGGCTGCCAATGTTGAACGGTTTCTTTATGATATTCCTTATCGCAACAGTTTGACTTTTATTATCACAATGAATAACTTGTCAGTCATGGGACTACAGCGACAGTTAGATTGGATCCTGGATCTACGACAACGACACAGCACCACGTACCAGCGTGTGTGGTTTGATACACCATTGCTACGTACACCCAAGTGGCAAAGCCTACAAATACTTCCGCCTACGTATGTTGGCATATTAGAACGTGTGGTAGATTGGATGGAGATGCATTTGGAGAAACCAGAACAGCCATTTCAAGGATTCAAGGATTATGAAATACAGCGTATGCGTAGAAACATAGATTGGATGCGTGAAGGTTGCAATCTAGATCCTGAATATGTTAAAATGCAACGTGCAGACTTTTATCGTTTCTTCAATGAACACGACAAACGTCGAGGCACAGACTTTTTAGCAACATTTCCACAAATGCGAGAATTCTGGAACGAATGTAGATACTATGCCCAAAATTAACAACGAAACAGATTTAGAATATCGATATAGAGTTATTGACATAAAGTCGGCCAGCTTCTGTGCGGCCAAATGGTACAATGCTACCATATGGTTGGGATCGGGGCAGACAACCAGTTGTCACCATCCATTGCCACACGCTATTGATCTAGAGGCCATCCGACACAATCCCAAGGCCTTGCACAATACTGCCAAAAAGAAATTTGAGCGTAGTCAAATGCAAAACGGAGAAAGACCCAGCGGGTGTGAATACTGCTGGAAGATAGAAGACATTGGTCGCGACAACGTCAGTGACCGTGTATATAAAACAGTAATATATTCAGATGAGGATTTAAACCATGCTTTCACCACAGCGCCAACAGATGACGTCGATCTTAGAACTCTCGAAATCAGTTTTGATCGCACTTGCCAGTTTGCTTGCTCTTATTGTAATCCTGCTTTTAGTTCCACTTGGGTCAACGATATACGTAAAAACGGTCCCTATATCGGACTGGTCAGCGATGGTAGGAACCATTTTACTCACACTCATGATCATAGTCAACTTTATAAATTCGGTGAGACTAATCCGTATGTGGAAGCATTTTTCCGATGGTGGGAATCAGATCTCCACCGCACCCTTGACGAACTGCGAATCACCGGCGGAGAGCCACTTATGTCAGCCTACACCTGGCAGCTCATCGACTGGTTCAAAACAAACAAAGGCAAAAGCCAAACCCGCCTTGCAATAAACAGCAATCTGGGCACTGAAGTAGACATCGACCGTTTGTTGGCCAGTACCCAAGGCATGTCTATCGATCTTTATACCAGCAATGAAAGTATAAGTTTACAGGCCGAGTATATTCGCAGTGGACTGGTATGGGACGATTGGGCCAACAATGTAGAACGTCTGCTAGATAGCGGTCAATTCCGTGGCATACACGTTATGTGTACCATCAATGCCTTATGCTTGGAAGGACTGCCGGCATTGTTGGATTGTATTGTACAATGGAAAACCGAGTACGGTCGAGAAGCAGTTAACTTTACGCTAAATATATTACGGTTTCCAAGTTTTCAAAGCCCGTTGGTTCTATCGGACGAACTACGTACACAATACAAAAATCGATTATATGGTTGGCAGTTGCGTTATCGCAACAGTGAGTTTGTTCACAATTACGAACGTAATCATGTACAACGCCTGATTGACTATCTGGATGTGGTCAAAACTCCGCACAGTGACGCTTTTGAATTGCCCAAACTACGCAACGACTTTCGTCAGTTTTATGCACAGTATGATCAACGTCGTGGCAAAAACTTTACAGAGACTTTTCCTGAACTGGCCAACTGGTACAATGAAATTGAAATTTAAACATCTAGTTGTTTCGGGTTGTAGTTTTACACATGATGCAGGTCGTGGTGGTACTGCCAGTTGGGCTGGCATACTGGCCAATGACACCGGAATGACTATTGATAATCTTGCCATGCCGGGCGCAGGCAACGATCATATTTCTAAAAGCATAATATTGCATTTGGAGCACAACAAGTTTGATCCTGCCGATACACTAGTAATGGCAATGTGGTCGGGTATTGGTAGAATTGACTGGATAACAGATGCGTCAATGAGTCACTTCAAAAGTGAATATCCTTTTTCTTATTACTACGACGACTTCAATGAATTGGTACTAGGCGGCAACTGGTGGAATCAACGGAGACCCAGTCATGTGATGTCAACACTAATTGAGTATTCTAAATATCAATCTGATCATTCAATGGCATTGCACAGTTGGATGTCTATGAATAACTTATCTAACTATCTAACTGTCAACGGATACCAACATTGTTATACCTCTTTTATAAATTATCAAAGTAACAATCTCAAAGGCGATGCTATGAAGATTGATTATTTTAAACAGTTAGATATTCTAGGTCTAGTGCTAGATAGGTCGCACTGGATCAAATTAGATCCCACAGACTATTATGGCGACTTTGCTAGAAAAATCAATGCATTGTCCACAGACGATTTTCACCCTCGATACCCCGAAGCCACAGAAACATGGACTAGGTCTGTGCTGGTACCCGCATTAACCAAATCAAATATATTATACACATCATGAGCCTAAAAGACAGAATACTGAGCAAAATAAAAAATAATATGACTTACAAGTACAATGGTCGTTTGCCTGCACACGTGGATCAAGATACACTGACTGATCAACAACGATATCAGTTGGACGAAAGTAAGACATTTTGTATTCTGCCTTGGATTCATATGCATGTGTTCCCTGATGGTCGTGCATATCCTTGTTGTATGGGTGACATGTGGAAACCTCTAGGTACCGTGCGTGAAAAGAGCATGGAACAGATTTGGAACGACAAACCCATGCGAGAAATGCGTCAGAATATGCTCAACGACCGACCTTGCGAACAATGTACCAAATGTTACGAACAAGAAGACAATGGATTCTTCAGTATGCGTAACAGTTTCAGTAGAGATCTAGGACATCATATAAAACTGGTGGATGCAACCAAACCTGATGGCACTGTTGAAGATTTTAAATTGCGTTATTACGATGTAAGATTCAGTAATCTTTGTAATTTTCGTTGCCGTAGTTGTGGGCCATTGTTCAGCAGTAACTGGTACAACGATCATGTAAAACTGTACAATCGTAAACCTGATGTGCTGGGCCGAGAGATGGAACGTGTAGAATATGCTGGCAAACACAAATACGATATGTGGGAACAGATGGAGCAACACATTCCGTACTTGGATCAAGTTTACTTTGCCGGCGGCGAACCCCTGATCATGGAAGAACACTACATGATCCTCAAAGAACTTGTAAAACGCAAAATGTTCCACGTTCGATTGACCTACAACACCAACTTCAGCGAAATGCTGTACAAAGATCAAGACGTCATGGAGATGTGGAAACTGTTTGATTCAGTCAGTGTTGGCGCCAGCCTAGACGGCAGTTATGCTCGCGGAGAATACATTCGCAAAGGTCAAGACTGGCAACAAACAGTCAACAATAGAAAACGTATGTTGGAGATTTGTCCCAAGGTAGATTTCTATATCAGTAGCACTGTGAGTTTATACAATGTGGGACACTTGCCAGACTTTCATCGTGAATGGTCCGACCTGGGACTGATTCGTCCAATGGATTGGAATGTTAACCTATTACAAAGTCCCAGTTTTGAACGGGCCAGTGTCTTGCCAAGACCCTATAAAGATCAGATCATTGAAAAAATTGAACGTCATATTGAATGGCTGGAACCACAGGATCATCTGAATCGTGCTGTACACGGATACCGTGCTCTGATCACATTCATCAACCAGCCCGAAGAATCTCCCAAAGCATTGACTGAGTTTTTTAAAATGAATGACTCTGTGGATCGTGTGCGAGGAGAAAAGTTTGAAGATGTTTTTCCTGAGTATGCAGATTTAAGAAACTATGCCGGATAAACTTGATCTATTGGTAGTTGCAGTTCCTGTATTAGATTTACAATATCCCCCAAGCAGTCCTGCAATCATCAAAGCCTGTGCTCAAGCCGCAGGCTTTTCGGCACGAACACTTGACTTAAATTTGTTGTTAAGAAAAACGTGTGGCACTCATGATAGTTTTTCTTCTATACAATATAATTTTGAAAATGTAAGTCCCAAGATTGTTGACACTCGTGACACTGTTGATGCATTTTTTGACAATGATAAAGGTATCATACAACAATGGTTAGATGACAGTGTAGAACTTATACGTCAACATGATCCTCGTTGGTTAGGCATCAGTGTGTTCAGTTATAAGAGTCACAAGGCCACCTTGGCCTTATGCATCGAAGTACGAAGACAACTTCCGGATACCAAAATTGTATTGGGCGGCCGCGGTGCCAGCAGTTGGGCCATGGGTCCGGACCACAGCCAGTTTAGACAAAAGATGATTTCGTTCTTTGGTCCGTATCCATATAAAAACTTTGGTGAGACCTTGTTGCATTATGGTGTAGTAGACACGGTCATTCAAGGCGATGGTGAACAGGCTGTGGTTGATTTGTTGACAGGCACCACAGAATCAAATATTCATGCGTCTGTAGACAAAATCAATTTGGAAACTGTGCCTTATGTGGATTTTGACGACTATGACTTAACACAATACGAATACATCAACGAACCTACCATACCCATCACAGGCAGCAAGGGCTGTGTTCGTAAATGCACATTTTGTGATATTCCAGTGCTATGGCCCAAGTTTAAATTTAGATCAGGTCAGCACATAGCCGGAGAAATGATTCATTTGTATGAGCGGCACGGTGTTAAAAAATTCTACATGAGTGACAGTTTGGTCAATGGCAGTATGACAGCATTCACAGATTTTATCACCACCTTGGCCGAATACAATCAGGCACATCCTGGGGCCGCAATCAAATGGGTGGGGCAATATATCACTAGACCTGTTTCCTCAACGTTGAACGATCATTATTATGATTTGTTAAAAGCCAGCGGCGGAGAAGGACTCACAATTGGTGTAGAGTCGGGCAGTGATGCAGTTCGAGCACATATGAAAAAGCAATTTCGAACTGTAGACATAGACACAGAATTGGCACAGTTCTCTCGTAGCGGTATTGTGTGTGTACTGCTATTCTTCAGTTGTTATCCCACAGAAACTTGGGAAGATTTTTTAGACACAGTGAATATGTTTATAAGATATCAACAATATTGTGCGTCAGGCACTGTTTATAAACTGACATTGGGCACACCATACACACATCATCAGCAGACCCCGTTATGGAATATGCAAGATGAAATTGGATTAGAAACAAAACCAGGCAGTGATATACTTTGGCTATTAAACGACAATCCAGAGTTGACATTTTATGAACGTGTACGCAGACGATTGATACTGCAAGAAGTTGCCACAGCTCTCCGGTTGCCCATGAGTCGCAATACTGCAGAATTAAATCAAATGATCAATTCAATACAACTGCATCAGAACGACATTGATGAATTTTTTGGAACTCAACAACGTGCAAAAATTTATCCAGACAGTTATAATTTAACCGAGTATGACAATCTATTGATGCCACCGGATATTCAACAGTCAATAAAAGCACACGTAGATCAACATCCTGAATACGTAGAACAAATACTGAAACAACACGCAAACATTGCTGATGATATACGATTTGACAATGATGCATACAGCAAACTAAAAGAAATGATACTATGACCTTACCTAAAACAATATGTATGTTGCCGTGGACCAGCCTAGAAGCCAATCCTCAAGGCACGGCTCGACCTTGTTGCCTGTATGATGAAGAAATCACAGACTCTCAAGGCAACAAATATAAAGTTTCCAAGACCACACTGACCGAGATTTACAAAAGTGAATACATGCAGAAATTACGGCAAGACTTTCGTGCTGGCGAAAAACCTGCTGCCTGCTTTAGATGTTGGGACGAAGAAGCCGCAGGCATAACCAGCAAACGTATCAACAGTAGAATTCGTTTAAAAGAATTATACACTCAAGTGGATTGGGCCAACGACACCCCAGATCAACTTTGGTTCTTAGATCTCAAATTGGGCAATATCTGTAACCTTCGTTGTCGTATATGTGGTTCTTGGTCCAGCAGTAAATGGGCACAAGAAGAGATTGGCTATATGCCAGAACTCAAAGATAAAAAATCACATCTTGCTTATACCTATTTGCAACAAGGCATGTGGCCGCGCAACAGTCCGCAATTCTGGGAAAACTTAAAGACCCTGCTGCCTGAAATTAAATATTTTGAATTTACCGGCGGCGAGCCTTGGATGATTCAGGAACACTGGGATCTGTTGAAGTATGCCGCAGAAACAGGCGACGCCCGCCACATAGATATACACTACAATACCAATGCCACTCAGGAGTTGGGCGAACATACTCAAGTATGGAATCATTTTGGTCGAGTGGATATTGCTTTCAGCATAGACAATGTTGAGTATCGATTTGAATATGAACGTTACGGAGCCAAATGGGATCTAGCAAACAAGATCATTGATGATGTACATTTTGCCAAAAACATCGACACACCCAATATTACCACACAACTGTGTTTTACTATCAATATTCAAAATGTCTATTACCTAGATGAGCTGTTGGCTTGGGCAGATACCAAACCATTTGGCAGTGTTTACTTCAATATGTTACACAGCCCCGATCATATGAGTATACAACACATGACCCAACCCGCAAAAGAATTGACGTTAAATAAATTAAAGACCACCTTTTGGTCCAGCAAACAATATCAACGCGAAATAGATAATGTGATCAAGTTTATTGAAAATGGCTCTGGCAGTGATGGACAAGAATTTTTAGAAAAAATGCAACGCACCGACGCTTATAGAAAACAAAACTTTTTAGATACACATCCTGAAATAGCCAGGGCAATGGGTTATCATGGCTAGAAAAGTTTTAGTTACAAAAAAAGATGATCAGGTCACTTTTGATATTGTTCATATGAGACCTTTGACAGATCTTTATTTTGATATCGAAGAGTGGGACGAAACTAAAAAATATTCCCCAGAACATCATGTCATGGTCAGTCAAGGAGATCGATCATTGCCATGGTATGGCAAATACGAAGAGCAGGGATTCAAGATTATTATTAATCCTATGTTAGAGTCAACCGTTGAAAAAACAGAATTACAATCTAATAAACTAATTTTGAGATCAGAACATCATACCTGGCTCAGTGAATCTTTATGGTGGAAGTCCATGGGGCAAGATCAATATCGTCCGCAACGTACTGGCAAGAATTCTTTCCTCATGTTGATGCGCGGCGCAAAATCGCATAGAGATGCATTGTTTCATAGATTATCGGATTGTTTAGAAAATGCTCTATACAGTTATGTTGAACGAGGAATCAACATCGACGGTGATGGCGATAACTTGTGGGGACTAGCAGATGGCGTGTGGTATGGTAGTTGGAATAGATACTTGAATCCTGATTGGTACAACAATACTTCGTTTAGTGTAGCAGTTGAAACACGCACAGCCGTTCCAACTTTTGTTACGGAAAAAACATACAAAGCCACAGCATTCTATCATCCTTTTATAATTTGGGGTAGCCCCTATAGTCTAGAGTGTATACACAAACAAGGGTTTCAATCATTTGGTCACATAATTGATCAAAGTTATGATACAATAACAGATAACGTAAAGCGGCTTGACTGTGTGGTCAAAGAGACCAAACGTCTTGCACAAGATCATCGCCGTATATTTTCAGACCCTTATACCATGGAAATACTTGAACACAATCACAATCATTTCTTCAGTGAATCTATTCAGCAAAGATATGTTGATGAAGTTTTGATGCAGATAGTGAAGTTTATTGAAACGTGATATGAGTAAGATTGTTGTATATCATCCATCTGACCCAACCAATCTTAGGGCACCTTTCTTGGAACCAATTTGGAAAAAATTTATTCAAATCGAAGAATACGATCCTGGTAAAACATATAACCCAGCGACCCATGCTTTCTGGACCGGATGCCTAGATCAAAGCAAATGGTATACCTCATGTCATGAACTTGGGTGCAAAGTAATTGTTGATCATCTATGGGAATCAAACATAGATGACGTCAGCACATTGTCTAATGGGATATTTACGTTACGGTGTCGTAATTGGATATGGTACAATGAAAGTTTGTGGTACAAGAGCTTGGGCTACAACAAGTACGTGCCAAACAAGACCTATACCAATTCATTTTTGATGTTAATGAACTTACGCAAACCACATCGAGATGACATTATCAAACGAATCAACTTGACTGATGCTCTCTACAGTTATGTTGACCGTGGCCTCACCCTCGATGATGATATGGATCATGTGGATCACTGGCAACGTCATTTATCAAGCAGTTGGTACGATAGTACTTCATTCAGTTTGGTTGTTGAATCCAAGGTTGATCAAGACACCTTTATATCAGAAAAAACATTTAAACCTCTTGCATACTATCACCCGTTTATTGTGTTGGGAACACCAAATACCTTGGCATATCTCCGTGAGCTTGGATTCCAAACATTTGATTATTTGTACAATGAAGATTACGATACCATTCTTGATTACAATCAACGCATCGATGCTGTTTGCAAATTGGTCGATGACTTGATTCCACAGTACAAAACAATGTTTGCTGATAGTCGTACACAAGAAGTTTTACAGCACAATCATGATTTGTTTTTTCATGATTCTATCGAGCAAAGATTTGTTGACGAAATAGTAAATCAAGTATTGGATTTTATTGAATGATTGGCATAGTTGGTTCTAATGGATTGATCGGCAACTACCTTAAAACAGTGGTTGACCATACGCACGAGTTCAATTCTGACAATATTGACACTGTGAAGAATTATAAATTTGATACTGTGTACGTGGCCGCGCCAACCAGTAATAGATTATGGGCCAATGCCAATGCTGAAAAAGATATCGAAAATATACATCAACTGTATATGCAACTCAACAGTGGTTGCGTTGATCGAGTTATTCTAATAGGCACAGTGGACAGCATATTACGAAATCATGTTCCCTACGGCCACAACAGGTCTTGGTTAGAAACTCAGCTGACACAACGGTTTGATACTTATATACTACGACTGGGTGCATTGATTCATCCCACTATCAAGAAAAATATTCTGTACGATTTAAAACACGGACAATACCTGGATTCAATAAATTTAAA
>Ga0187843_10001070_pt1 | contig 17787 bp, 14 predicted proteins | sample SpaLakP09_SKY_43_FD_134516 | JGI IMG/M metagenome (GOLD analysis project Ga0187843, IMG submission 134516) | Oligotrophic lake water microbial communities from Sparkling Lake, Wisconsin, USA - SP09_SKY_43 | ecosystem: Environmental > Aquatic > Freshwater > Lake | place: USA: Sparkling Lake...
CCATTTGGATTGCTGTTTTTTTGATGTCAGACCTATTGTGGCTTGCTTGCCCTGCTCAACCATGACGGTAGGTGAAAGAGTTTCGCCGCCTACGCTGATATCGGTATTGACGAGATAGCTATCGACACCAGCTTTAATGGCTTCCTGTTTCTGCGCAGCTTGAGTAAGCACCACACTGCTTGGCGTGACAGCCCAGGCACTATAGGCGCTGGCAGCGCACAAACCGCTCAGCATGAGATAGGAGACACTACGTTTAAACAGACCAGGTTTTGAATGTTGCAATTGCATGATTCTCTCCTTTAAGGGATGACGGGACGGCCAATGACAGGCCAGGGCGCTGGGGGTGATACTGAGCTGGGTTTTGAGCATGGCTTCGGCATAGGTACGCCTGGCTTGTGGGTCTTGTGTTATCACAAGCGCGTCACAGGCCAGTTCCTGATCGAGTCGAAAACACCTTGCCGCAATAAACATCAAGGGGTTAAACCAGAACAGGCATTGCATCAATGCGCACACGGTATTGGCAATGACATCTCCACGACCTTGATGCACCAGTTCATGACGGATGATAAGTGCCTGTTCTGCTGCGCTATAACGCTCAAAAAAGTCTGCTGGCACGATGATTTTTGGCTTGAAAAATCCTGTCAGCGCGGGGCCAATGTCATTATCACTGGTAAGGTAGAAGCCCTCGCATTTGATCAATGTTCCCATACGGCGCAAGAAACGCTGGTGCTGCATTCCAAACAGCACCAACATGCCAATGCCACCTATCGCCCAGACGCTGACAAGCATAGTGGGCCAGATACTGGCTGGTGCTATGTCTAGCAAAGCCATGCTGGAAATGACCTGGTCAGGAGGAGCGCCATGCGCCGTGGTCATGTCCAGATATTGGCGATGCGGGAAAAGCATGGCAATCAAACTCAATGGCAAAATGCCCCATAGCTGATAGGCGATACTGGCACCAGCCAGCCTTCGCAATCCTTGCCGGACAAGCAGGATGAAGACAATCAATACACTGGTGACCAGGCAAGCCAGCAATGCGGGCTGCAGTAAACTATTCATCATCACCCAGCTCCTTGATCAGGCGTTTGAGTTCGGCGATATCCTGTTTGGATAATTTTTTTTGTTCGCTAAAGTGGGCAACCAAAGGCGCAATGCGGCCATTGAACATGCGGTCCAAAAACCCCTTGCTCTCGGACATCAGCCATTGCTCGCGCTTCAAGACAGGTGAATACAGAAAGCGCCTGCCGTCTTTTTCCGCCTTGATCGCACCTTTCTTCAGCAGGCGGTTCAACAGCGTCTTGACGGTGGTTTCCTGCCAGTCTTGCTGTTGCACGAGAATGGCACTGACCTCTTCGGCCGCCAGGGGATGGCGTTGCCACAGGGTTTCCATAACCAGCGATTCTGCTTCGCTGATGGCGATGTTTTTCATTATTGTCTCCGGCAATATTGATCAATTACAGATGTAATCGATAATTAATGATTACACGTGTAATTATTCAAGTCAACAAACAAATGCTTCTCCGTAAAAACTTTGCTTGCATGCGCAGGTCAAGGATTGCATAATTGGCCTTACCAATTTATAACTGGTCAACCAATAAGGATGTTATGCAATACTGTAAAAAGAGTCTGCCATGCAAGTCATGGCTACTCAAGGTCATACTGCTACTCGCCTTTCTGAGTGGGCAAAGCTTTGCTGCCGACAATGATGCAGGTAAGGCGCGCTATCAAAACCCTGTCATCCATGCCGACTATTCTGACCCTGATGTGATACGCGTAGCCGACCGCTATTACATGACTTCATCGAGCTTCAATAGCGCTCCTGGCCTGCCTTTGCTGGAATCGGCAGATATGGTGCACTGGCAACTGGTTGGGCACGCCCTGCCCCAGCAACTACCGTTGGCAGACTTTGTACAACCACAGCATGGCAAGGGAGTGTGGGCGCCTTGTCTGCGCTATCACAATAATCGCTTCTGGATTTTTTATCCTGACCCGGACCAGGGTATTTATGTGATGACAGCGGAAAAATTCAGTGGCCCCTGGAGCACTCCACATCTGCTGCTGGCGGGCAAGGGCATCATTGATCCTGCCCCCTTGTGGGATGACGATGGCCAGGCTTATCTTGTCCACGCCTGGGCCAAAAGCCGTGCTGGTTTCAATAATGTGCTGAGTCTGCGTCGCATGAACAACGAGGCGACCAGGATACTGGATAGCGCAGGCCAGATCATCGTCGACGGCAATAAACTGCCCAACTACAAAACCCTGGAAGGACCCAAGCTACATAAGCATCAAGGCTATTACTATATATTCGCCCCTGCTGGTGGTGTAGAAGAAGGCTGGCAATCAGTCTTTCGCTCGCGTCATATCGCGGGGCCATATGAAGACAGAATAGTCATGGCACAAGGCGCGTCGACCACCAACGGCCCGCACCAGGGTGCCTGGGTACAAACGCCGCAAGGCACTGACTGGTTTTATCACTTCCAGGACAAGCGCGCCTATGGCCGCATCGTCCACTTGCAACCGATGCACTGGAAAGATGGCTGGCCGGTCATAGGGACTGACATCGACAATACCGGCAAGGGTGAGCCTGTACTCAGCCACGCCATGCCGCTGGCGGGGAATTTTCCTGCCACAGAACCAGCTACCACAGATGAGTTCGACCAGCAGCAACTGGGTCTGCAATGGCAGTGGAATGCCAACTGGAAAGCCACCTGGTTTTCACAGACAGCCAGGCCAGATCATTTGCGCCTGTATACACAATATGACACCAGCTTTATTGCTGAAAAAAATTTGGTAAATGTACCCGCATTGTTGCTGCAAAAACTGCCAGCAGAGCAATTTACGGTAGATGTCAAACTGGACGTGAGCCATCTCAACAATGATGGTAGTAGCGGCCTCATCCTGTATGGCCTCAACTATGCATGGGCTAGGGGTGCGGCAGCAAGCGCAGGGGCGCGAGCTATTGTTAGCTGCCTGCATCAAGACAGCGGTGGCTGCTGCCCCATGCACAGAAACTATTCAGGCCAGCCTGCCCTGGCCTAGCAACATCGTCTACTTGCGCATGCAGGTACAGGCTGGCGGAAAGACCCGCTTCTACTACAGCTCTGACCAGCAGCAATATTCAGCGATAGGCATGGCATTCACCGCCAGCATGGGGCGCTGGGTAGGTGCGCAGATGGGTCTGTTCAGCATCAGCAACGACACAACTGCATCGGCGAACAACTTTGTGGATTTCGATTACTTCAGGGTCACAAAAAATTAATCCTTGCCCACCAGTGCATTGATAAAGCTGCTAGCAGCCTGCATGACTTGCTGGGCCGACCAGCCTGGTTGATACAGACTGGCACCCAGTCCAAAGCCGTTCGCCCCCGCCTTCAAATACGCTTGCATGCCCACCGGTTTGACGCCACCCACTGGCAGGCACAGGCTATCGGCAGGCAAGACCGTACGCCAGGCTTTTAACACCGTAGGTGGCACCGACTCTGCGGGAAACAACTTGAGCCCATCCGCCCCCGCATGCAGTGCTGCAAAGGCTTCACTGATGGTCGCTACTCCAGGCAGGCTGTACATGCCACGCTGCCTGGCCGCTGTGATCAGGGCAACATCCGTATGCGGCATGACAATTAAACCGCCCCCCACATCCTGCACCTGCCTCACCTGCTCCAGCCGCAATACCGTCCCCGCTCCCAGCAAACAATCCTCAGGCAAAGCCCTGGCCAGCACACCTATGCTGCGCAAGGCATCGGGCGAATTCAGGGGTATCTCCATACAGCGAAAACCTTGCTCGTACAGACCCAGGGCAATTTCTTCGCATTCATGGGTCTGGATGCCGCGCAGGATCGCGACCAGGGGGATGGGATTAAGGTAGGTGGAAAAATTGATGGATGGGGACATGGTGAAATTTTTTCGTGAAGTATTTGACAGTGCTTTGGTAAGTATATTGCTGTAACGTTCGAGTAGCCGGATTTTGAATTTGGGGACTGCTGTTGCTGTTGCTGTTGCTGTTGCTGTTGAGTTTGATTTTGACGTTGTTTTTGAATTTTTGCAGTTCCCATGTGTCGATGCCGTTTGTGCGGTACAGAAAATGGAAGCAGAAGAGCCGATGTCTGAGCCGAAGGCGAGTTTCGGATCTTCCCATTTTTTGTACCGCACAAACGGGCACCCCGCAGGGGCGTCGACGCCTGGGTCGCCTTCTTTTGCTTCCTTTTCTTGGCGAAGCAAGAAAAGGGAGTAGCTGCCGGGCTACCCCCGGCCTGCGATCCAAAATATAGTTTGCAGGTTATTAAAAATCAGGCTGAAAACAGCATGAAAAAATCTATAGGTTAATGCATCGGTAATGCGTTAATCATACGACCTCACTTGAACTGACAATTAAACGACCGCTTCATATCCTTCCTTGGCCTCCATGAAATATTACTGGTCAAGGTCGTGATCGCAGCAATGCCCTTGCTACACAAAGACTTCGGTGTATCCAGCCGCGCTTCGCATGACTCCTGATCATAAGATAGATCGTACCAGCCGCCCACGCCCTGCAGCCTTTGCGCGCCAGTGTAGTTGGCGGCCAGGGCGAGGTCCCACTGACCATAATTCCACAGTGCCGAGATCTGAATATGTTTTGCCAGTCAAAATCACTCAGGTTTCTGGCAAACTCTTGTGGAGCAATGCACACATGATTCGACATGAAAAAGTCTAAGTCGTCTGTGAATGTCACGCCATCGACATATTTTCAACTTCACGTTTAGCTAAATTTGATGGTGATGAAAGACCTTATTTGTAACGGAGTGAATAAAGCAGGCAAGTACACAAGGGATGCTTTTTGAACTACGGTAAAATCCAGGCCTTTGATGCTTTAGTGGACTTTCACAGTGAAGATCGGAGTGCCTGCCATGTGCGCGGCGATCATGGCAGCGTTGCAAATGCTCGCGATAGCCCCGCTATCGCTGTGCTTTGCTCCTTGCCCTGATTCGACGGGCACATGTTCTTCACTCTCGATTTCACTGTGACAGTCCACTAGCCGTCGCCAAGCAGCCCCCTCAAGTAAAATGATGACACTTTATAAAAAAAACAAACTGGCGAAGGTTCTGACTGCGACAGCCAGACATCATAAGCAAGTTCTGCACACCCTCTTGCTGGGCACACTTTTCACCGAAGCCACGTGGGTAAATCCGGCGCTGGCACAGGCAATTGCAGCTCCAACGAAACCAGCAGCTACCAAGCCTGCGCCCGCTACGCCAGCAAAGCCCGAAATCAAGGCTGAAACCAAGCCAGCATCGCCGCCTGAAGTCGAAGCTCCAACGGTCACCGTCTCTGCCGAGCGCCCCAGCAACCGTATCGACCGCCAGGTCTATGATGTTAAATCTGATGTCAGCAGCACCAATGGTTCGGCGGCTGATGCCTTAAACAATGTGCCCTCAGTCAATGTAGACCCGGATGGCACGGTCAGCCTGCGTGGCAGCACCAAGGTGCAAATCCTGATTGATGGCAAGCCATCTGCCATGCTGCAGGGTGACAACCGCGCTGCCACACTGGCAGCCATGCCTGGGAATGATATTGAATCGGTCGAAGTCATCAATAACCCCGGTGCGCAGTTTGGCAATGAGGCAGGAGGTGGCCCCATCATCAACCTGGTCATGCGGCGCACGCGCCAGCCGGGTGGCTTCGGTGTCATCAATGCCAATGGCGGTTCTGCGGGTCGCTACAATACTGCGCTCTCTGGCAGTTATCATGAAGGTGTGTGGGGTATACAGGGTGGCGTCAATTTCCGCCATGATGGTCGCAATTCTGTAGGCGATGCGGTACGTGACCGCATAGATGGCATGGGCACGGCGACACATAACACCCAGACTTCCAGCGCAAAAGGTTTGAATAATTCTTCCGGCCTGAATGCTGCGCTGACCTACAACCTGGGTGCCAAAGATACCCTGGGAGCCAATTTTTCTTACACTGCGCGTAACAACGACCAGCAATCTGAAGATCACTACCTGACCTATAACAAGGATAATGCCTTGTTCAGTGATTATGTACGCACCACCCAGCGCAAGGGTGACGGCACCAGCTATAGCTGGGGTGCGCGTTTTGACCACAAGGGTGACATCAGTGGCGAAAACCTGAAACTGGATTTTCGGGTATCGTCATCCGAGAATGCCAGTGTCAGCAATTATGCCAATGTGTATGCAGTCAAACCCGAATTGATGTCCGACAGGTATAACCTGCAAGACAATAAAAGCAATGTAAAGCTGATCGATTTCACGGGTGACTATGAGCGCCCGCATGACAATGGCCTGGTCAAGCTGGGTTATAAAATCGCCGACAATAAGAGTGAATTTGATACCGGCTATTTCGATATCAACCCGGTCAGCAATGCCCGGACTGTCAACACAACCAGAACCAATCGCTACAGCCTGGATGAAGGGAATCTGGCACTGTATGGCTCATACCAGTTGCGCTTGAATGAGCAATGGGGTGTGCTGGCAGGTTTCAGAACGGAATATACCCACATCGATGTGCGGCAACTGAGTGCCAATATTGCGGCAACGAATCATTACCTCAGCTATATCCCGAGTTTTTTTGCAAGTTATAAACTGTCGGACGATACCACCCTGCGTTTCAGTTATGCCCACCGCATACGCCGCGCCGGTGCCAATGAACTTAACCCCTTCGTCAGCTATCGCGACGAACTGAATGCCTCCAGCGGCAATCCCGGACTGAAACCTACCCAGACCGATTCTTTTGAGCTGGCGTATGAAACACGCGTTGACAAGCTCGATGTCAATCTCAGGGCCTATTATCGCAAAGAGAGCGACGCCGTCATCTATCGCCGGACTTTTCTCAAAGACGGTGTCTTGCTGACCACGCCAGACAATGGTGGTGGCAGCCATACCCGTGGCCTGGAGTTCACCGTCAGCGGCAAGCTCACCCCCAAGTTTTCCATCAACACCAGTGGCAATCTCTTGTTGGGTGAACAAACCTATATCAACACTGCCGGGCAGGAAGTCCACAGGCCATCTACTTCCCTGAGCGTGCGCGGCAGGATCAATTATCAGATTACTGACGACGATCACCTGCAACTGAGCCTTAACACCCAGGGCCGCACCGTGTCGGGCGAGGGTTATCGCCAGCCCAATTCCACGGCCAATTTCAGCTATCGCCACAACATCACCAAGAGCCTGAATCTGGTCGTGAATGTGACGGACATCTTCAATTCCAACAAGACTGAAACCCAGGTCGATACTGATATTTTGAAAGAAAGTAGCATACGCCGCTATGATGGCCGCCTGATCTACGTCGGTTTTTCTTACCGTTTTGGTGGTGTCACGCCTGGTGGCAATTCGCGCCCTCCCCGAGGGTAATAGCGAGAGTGATAGCCGAGATGACAAATCAGAAGGCAAATAAAGCGACAGCTTTGCTCTTTCGCAACGATCTTCTACAAAGCAAGCTCTGGTTTTGAGTTAAAGTTATGGAAACGCTATATCTGCTGCCACGGCGGGATGTAGTGAAAATTTGACATAGATCAAATGTTTTGTGACCGACCATGACATCTTGAAGCTGGCTGACCATGCATCTGTTTCAGTAATGACAATGCAGCATAAGCAGCACTGGATGCTATGGAGGCCATCACCATCATAACGAGACAAACAAGATAGAAGCCACCATGCGTATTTTGCTAGCGGAAGACGATAGCGTCCTGGCCGACGGCCTCACCCGTTCGCTGCGACAATCCGGTTATGCCACAGATTGTGTCAACGACGGCGAGGCGGCCGATACTGCTCTGACTACCCAGGATTTTGATTTACTGATACTCGACCTGGGCTTGCCCAGACTCAGTGGGCTCGAAGTCTTGCGCCGCCTGCGGGCGCGCAACTCACGTCTGCCGGTGCTGATATTGACGGCGGCAGATTCGGTAGAGCAAAGGGTCAAGGGCCTGGATCTGGGGGCCGACGATTACATGGCCAAGCCCTTTGCCCTGTCCGAGCTGGAAGCACGGGTGCGTGCTTTGACGCGCCGTGGTGCTGGTGGCGGGCCTACCGTCATCAAGCATGGGCCGCTGACGTATGACCAGGTCGGGCGGATTGCCTATATCCATGAACAGATGCTGGATTTGTCGGCGCGTGAACTGGGCTTGCTGGAAGTATTGCTGCAACGCACGGGGCGGCTGGTATCCAAGGAACAATTGGTCGATCACCTCTGTGAATGGGGTGAAGAAGTCAGCAACAATGCCATCGAAGTCTATGTCCACCGCCTGCGCAAGAAAATAGAAATTGATGGCGTGCGCATCGCCACCGTGCGCGGCCTGGGTTATTGCCTGGAAAAATTCTTTGTCCCTGCTGCCCCTTCCGGCGCTGCACAAGTTGCACCAGCGACGCCAGCTACACCGGCCACTACAACTGAGCAAAAATGAGTGTCCCCCCAGGCAGTGCCGACAGCGACGCAATAGCGCCTGACAGCACGGCGGGCAAGCAGCCGGAAGAAAAAATCCAGCGTTCATTGTTTGGCGAAATCCTCGACTGGATGCTGGCCCCGCTTCTGTTGTTATGGCCCATGAGCATCGCCATCACTTATCTGGTGGCCAAGTCCATCGCCAACCAGCCTTTTGACCGTGCGCTGGAAGACAATGTGCTGGTGCTGTCACAGCAAGTCAAGGAAATTGACGGGCAAGCCATTACCCAGCTCAGCAATCCGGCGCGTGATATTTTACGTGCTGATGATCTCGACAATATCTATTTCCAGATCAAGGGCCTCAAGGGCGAAGTCGTCGATGGTGACCGCGACTTGCCTGCTCCAGCAGAAGATGACAAACCACCCGCAGGCAGCGTGCAATTCAGGAATGCTGTCTTGCGCGGCATCGACATACGCATCGCCTATAGCTATATCGACCTCAACAGGACGGGCAAGCGTGGCCCCAACAAAGACCCGCACCTGGCCCTGGTGCAAGTGGCAGAGACCCTGGAAAAACGCAGCCTGCTGGCCAATGAAATCATCAAGGGGGTGATACTGCCGCAATTCATCATCTTGCCGATTGCCCTGGCGCTGGTCTGGTTTGCCCTGAGCCGTGGCTTGTCGCCACTGGCAGAATTGCAGCAAAGGATCAGGGCGCGCAGGCCGGATGATCTCAGCCCCATTGATTCGCGCCATGTGCCGGAAGAGATTACGCCCCTGGTCAAATCACTCAATGAAATGCTGGAGCGGCTGGCGCAAACCATCGCCATCCAGAAACGCTTCATCGCCGACGCTGCCCACCAGATGAAAACCCCGCTGGCGGGCATGCGCATGCAGTCCGAACTGGCTTTACGTCAGACTGACCAACATGAGATACATCAGTCGCTCGCCCAGATAGCCACCAGTTCAGAAGCCGCTACCCGGCTGGTGAATCAATTGCTGACGCTGGCCCGCGCAGAAAACCTCGCCCCCACCAACCAGCCACGCGAGCAAATCGATCTCAACATCCTGGCACGCAATGTGGTGCAGGAATGGATACAGACATCCTTCGCCAAAAAGATAGACCTGGGTTTCGAGCAGGACAAGAATGCCGTGCTGATCTTTGGCAGCCCGCTGATGCTGCGTGAAATGATCAGCAACCTGATCGACAATGCCTTGCGCTATACCCCTCAAGCACATAGCGTGACCGTGCGCGTGCGCATAGACCATGACGAAGCATTGGCGATACTGGAAGTAGAAGACAATGGCCCTGGCATACCGCCAGCAGAGCGCGAGCGCGTTTTTGAGCGTTTTTACCGCATCCTCGGCAGCAATGTGCAGGGCAGTGGCCTCGGCCTGGCTATCGTGCGCGAAATCGCCAGCCAGCATGATGCCCGCATACAGATACTGGATAACCCGCAACCGCAAGACACAGCTTATTCTGGCTGTCTGTTCCGCATTTCTTTCCAGTTGAATCCCTATGATGAAGTAGCCATGGAAGGTTTGTCATGAGCAATCAAGCAGACAACGCAGGTAGCGTCAGCAAACACTACTGGCGTCACACCAGGAGACTGACCCTTGCCTTGCTGGCGTGCTGGGGCGCATTGTGCTTTAGCGTATTATTTTTTGCGCGTGAATTATCAGCAATGACTTTCTTTGGCTGGCCTTTTTCCTTTTACATGGCAGCCCAGGGTCTGACGCTGAGTTTTGTCATGATACTGGCTATCTATTCCCTGGGTATGCACTGGATAGGCCGCAAGCAAACGGGACATTGATCACATGCCACAAAAACGCTTCACCCAAAGACTGACGCTGTACTATTTGTGGTACACCCTGCTGTTTTTCATCTTCCTGATCAGCCTGGCGATACTGGAAAAAGAAGGCGTGCCGCGTGCATGGATAGGTTATCTCTTCATGTTCGCCACCATCGTGCTGTATGCTGGCATAGGCGTAGTCAGCCGCACGTCCGACATCAGCGAATATTATGTCGCCGGGCGGCGCGTGCCTGCCGTCTTCAATGGCATGGCAACCGCCGCCGACTGGATGTCTGCCGCCAGCTTTTTAAGCCTGGCTGGTGGCCTGTATCTGCAGGGTTTTGATGGCCTGGCCTACATCATAGGCTGGACTGGCGGCTTTTGCCTGGTAGCGATGCTGATAGCCCCCTATCTGCGCAAGTTTGGGCAATACACTATCCCTGACTTTCTCGGTGCGCGCTTTGCTGGCACACCTGAAAATAATATGGTCAGGATCATCGCCGTGTTTGCCACCGTGTTCATCTCTTTCATTTATGTTGTGGCACAAATCTATGGTGTGGGTCTGATCACATCGCGCTTTACCGGCGTGGATTTTTCGGTGGGCATCTTCCTGGGTCTGGCCAGCATTTTAGTGTGCTCCTTCCTCGGTGGCATGCGTGCCGTTACCTGGACCCAGGTGGCGCAATATATCATCATCATCATCGCCTTTTTAATTCCGGTGGCCTGGCTTTCGGTCAAACACACCAATAACCCGGTTGCCCCCTTGTCATATGGCGCCGTGCTGCCTGAACTTGTCAGCAAGGAAAAGAGCTTTCAGTCTGACCCCAAGGAGCAGGAGGTGCGCGCTATCTACCGCCAGCGCGCCGATGAACTGCAAAAGAAAATACAGCGGCTGCCACTCTCCTGGGAAGAAGACCGGCTGGAACTGCAACACAAGCTCGAAGAATTAAAATCTGGCAACGCCTCGCTGCTGGAGATCAAGGCCGCTGGACGAGTACTGGCAAACTATCCCAAATCAGCACAAGAAGCGCAAAGCCGCTGGAGCGATATCCGCAATAATTATCTGAACAAGGCGCAGCCCGGTTTTTCCAAATACACGCCCTATGCGGCCAAAGACAAAAACGAATCCGACAACAAACGCAACAACTTCATGGCGCTGGTGCTATGCCTGATGATGGGCACAGCCGCCCTGCCCCATGTGCTGGTACGTTACTACACCACGCCCACCGTCAAGGAAAGCCGCGACTCGGTATTCTGGTCGCTGTTCTTCATCATGCTGCTGTACATCACCATCCCGGCGCTGGCCATCCTTGTCAAATACGATATCTACAACTCCCTGGTCGGCAGTGAATTCGCCAAACTGCCCTCCTGGGTTACTTACTGGGCCAATATAGACCGCAACAACCCGCTGGTGAATATCACCGACATCAACCGTGACGGCATTGTCCAACTGGCTGAGATCGTGCTTGATGGCGACATCGTCGTCCTGGCTACGCCAGAAATCGCTGGCCTGCCCTATGTGGTATCTGCCCTGGTCGCCGCCGGTGGCCTGGCCGCCGCACTGTCCACTGCCGACGGCTTGTTACTGACCATATCAAACTCACTGTCACACGACATCTATTACAAAATCATCGACCCACAAGCCTCCACCCAAAAGCGCGTGACCATCTCCAAATTGCTTTTGCTGGTAGTGGCGCTGGTCGCTGCTTATGTGGCCTCACTCAAACCCGCCGATATCCTGTCACTGGTGGGCGCTGCCTTTTCGGTCGCCGCATCCGCCCTGTTCCCGGCGCTGGTGCTGGGCATATTCTGGAAACGCGCCAACCGCCAGGGTGCCATCTGCGGCATGATCACCGGCTTTGTCATCTGCGTGTTCTATATGCTTTACACCCACCCCCTGTTTGGCGGCAATCCCGCCAACCAGTGGTTCAACATCGCCCCGATATCGGCAGGCGTTTTCGGCGTACCCGCAGGCTTCATCACCATGTTGGTGGTCAGCTTCTTTACGCCCAAACCGGACCAAAAGACGCTGGAACTGGTGGATTTTATACGGCAACCTTGAGTTTGTGCGCATCAAGCCTGGACACTGAGTGCATGTACCTTTCAGTGAGCTTAGCGCATGATTTTAAAATTTTTGAATCCTTTTTCGATTTGCCGCCCTCTGTCCATTTATTCTCATTTAGATTTATGGATACCACATGCGCTCATCTCTGCTTGCCCTATGCATGATCCTGCCTCTCAGTGGCTGCAGCCAACTGAAAGCAGTTAAATTCCTCGCGCCTCAGTCGTTTGGGTTTGTACAAGTCAGCCCGAATCTTTATGTCGAAGTGGGTACCGATCAAGCCACGCAAACCCGCTTGCAGGCCGACATGCTGGTGGCGGAAAAAGCCCTGGGCACAGTGTATGGCAGCGTCTTATCCAAACCAGTGGTCCACGCCTGCATGACTGAGCAATGCTTGCAGTCATTCGGTGGCCAGGGCACGTTTGCCAAGGCATATGGAAACCGCATCCTGCTATCCCCGATAGGACGGAACTGGCACTTCATCGCCCATGAATGGTCGCATGCAGAAATGATTAAACGCCTGGGTTTCCGTGCCTGGAAAGAAATGCCGCAATGGTTTGATGAAGGCTTGGCTGTGATGGTGAGCGAAGCGCCCGTGCATTCCGAAGCGCACTGGCAATACCTGCAAGCCCAGCATGTCGCCCACCCCAGCCGCGAAGAACTTTACAGCTTGCGCAGCCTGAGCGCCTGGAATGCGGCAGGTACGCGCTACAGCGACAATAAAAATACTGAGCGCCGTGCGCGTGGCGAAACGGAAATCCACTCCTTGTACACCACCGCCGGCCACGAAGTGCGCACCTGGTTCCAGCAGGCGGGAACCGCGAACTTGCTGATCTTGATCTCCAAACTCAATGAAGGCAATAAATTTGATGAGATTTACCATCCATGACACGATGAACTGAAACTGATTCCAGCAGCTACAGATCTGCCTGCGCATGGACTGCAGCGTGATACTGAGATGTTTATCGAGTAACAGTATCTATTAGCCAGCAAGCCTGAAAATATGGACAAGTCGTATCCAAGACCTTTCCCAAAATCGTGTTGTTCTCTACAGCGGTGGCCAGGCAATGAGTCTCAAAGGGGAAAATCGAATATGCTAGCCGATGAATCCGATCAATGATGATAAGATTATTGACCATTATCCGAAGAATCACGAAATGAAAACGATAGCAGAGCTTTTGCTGGCGAGTTTAGAGAGGCAAGCAAATGTAGATAAAATAGAATACATTCCAGAATGGCCTTCACCGTGCGCAATTCTGCCAGTTGACAACGAAGGCTTAGTCGCGTGGCACCCAGTAGCGATCGAAGGCGACACCGCGTTTAGCGCCCTTGACTTAAGACCTGAAATAGCAGCGTTTTTTACCAGCTATTTTGGAAGACCCATATACGCAAATCACTCCGGCGAAGAGTGCACCATCTATGCGAGCTGGAATCAAGACGAACTAAAGTCGGCAGCAAATAATGTGCAACTCATGTTGCAAGAAGACGCGCCTATCTGCATAGCCACCACCAATTCCGACTTTTATTTCGGTGTTTGCAACACGACTGGTACGGTCTGGTTATGCGAGCCCGGCTACCCACCTATGCGCCAAGTAGCAGAATCTCTGCAGACCTTTTTATCTGAAGATTGAAACTTTATGTAGTAAGTAGAGGCGACTAGGGCGTTATCGCCCGCCGGGTTTGAAATGCATGAATGTCAGACCTGACCCCTCGCCCCATTGACCCCTCGCCCCATTGACATTTTGAGTTTTACCACTTTATTTCCCATCTGCTGCCAAACGTACACCATCGCGTGTCATGTAACAGTCAACGAAACCAGCGATCTCGCCTGGTGCATATATCGTCAAGAATGAATCATTGGTCGCCACAGTAAACGTGACGTTATTGGTGTTGTCGTCACAGATAGCGTGAACCTCGACACTCTCACCGGGTTGAATGATGAAGTATTCTGAAAGTGGCTCCAGCAACACTTTAACCGGCTTCGAACACTCATTTTGAAAAGGCAATTTCACAAATAATTCTGGCATACGTCACCCTATTTCCAAAGCTTGAGAATATCTTCCATATATGTTGCGCGCTCGGAAGCAACAGCACCGCCTCGACCAGCCACTGCCTCTTGACTGCCCCATATCTTTGACGGCTATATTTGATTCTTTCAAATATCATAAAGACGATCATCGTCTCGTAAATAAATTTCAACGAATTCAGAAAAATCTTTGGCCACTACCGTAGGGACATTATTTTTTGTACCGATAGCTATCACTGTACCCCCCCCTTTCTCTGGCTCAAAATTAATGGCATACGCCCAAGAAAAATCCAAATAGTCGCAAAAAATGTAATAGGAACTTGCACCATTAAAAATGAGGCGCCCCTCTTCAAAAGAAGGTACGCTGCAAATTTTTCCAATTGGCCAAAAATTGAAGCCGTGATCATCTTGATAGTTATCCGATTGATTGAAGCCATTCACAAGCATCAAATAATTTTTGAAATCACTTGGTATCACAATTTTATTTTTTCTTTCAAAAAAAATAATTTCTTGTTGCACCGCAGGATTTTGAATGGATGCAGATGAATTACTTTTCCAATGTTCGAACAATTGACTGCCAAGATTTTTTTCTTTTTTAATCAAAGTATCACCTATTTACTTTTCCCAATTTTGAAGAATATTTTTCAGAAGTTCTATTCGTGGTATTAGCTGCTGATTAAGCAATTTTTTCCCACCTTCTTCAAAAGCTTTAGTATATTGAGCAAGCTGCTGTACAACCCAATCTTTTTTAAGTCCTTGCCTGACCATTTGTTTGACGATAGCAGGACTAATTTCTTTGGCTCTTGCCACGGTTGTTGCAACATCTGCAGCCGTCTGTCCACGTCCCCACAAAATAATGTCTTTGCCAATCTCACCAGCACTCATCTGCGGTCTAGGAACACCTGCTAGAACTCCAAGCACACTCATACTCACTGTGGCATATTTACTCGAAAAATCACAAACCATACCACCAAATATTTTTTGTTGAGTTGCCCAAGAATATCGTTGTGAGAGTAATCCCATGACATCCGGTGCTAATCCTGTAGGATCATTAAAGCTGATCGGATCTCCTTCGACATATCCATAAGTATTAATTCCCCCACCCAACCCAATCGGGTCTTCCGATATAAATCGGTGCATCGCAGGCGAATAATATCGCGCCCGGTAGTAATACAACCCCGTCCCATCATTCTCCCTTCCAGTGTACTGGAACGAGTTGTCAATGACCGCATCTGCCCTGGTATTACCATAAGGATCGTAACTGTAATCAACTACCTTGTCGCCAGTTGCATTAGTGAGTCTGATAGTGGAACCGAGTGCATCTGTGATGTAAGTCAGGCTGCTTGCACTTGATCCAGCCCCACTCTGCTGAACAAATACCTGATCTACACCACCGCTGATGTAGTTGTTGATTGGGCTGGCTCCATTGAGTTCTTGCACGATGTTGACACCATCATACATAAAGTCGGTGCTGACGCCATTGACGGTCTTGGTCTGTCTTCTGCCCAGCGCATCATAGGTAAAACTGGCTGTTTCTGCGTTGGTGCTGTCCTTGATCTGGATGAGCTGGTTGCGGGCGTTCCAGATGTAGGTTTTGAGGCCGTCGCTGGTGAGGTTGCCGTTTTTATCGTAACTGAGTATCTGGCTACTCCAGGTCGTCAGGCGGTTGTTGGCATCGTAGCTGGCTGAACTTATTGTGTCGGGCAGGTCAGTCTTTGCCAGACTGCCGCTGGTTTTGGTGCGGCGGCCATTGGCGTCGTAGGTGTAAGCCAGGTCACCGATGAGGCTGTTGTCGGCCTTTTTGTAGGTGATGCTTGTTAACTGGCCTGCATCATCATAGCTGTTGTCGCGGGTGATGCCGTTGGCGTAAGTGGTTTTGGTGAGGCGGCCTGCGTCATCATAAGTGAACTGGATGGCTTGTGCCTGGTTGTTGTTGATGGCACCTGCGGCCTGGTCTATGCGGGTGATCCTGCCGACTTTGTCGTAGGTGTAGCCGATGTTGCCGTTGATGCTGTCGGCCAGCAATGTGACGCGATTGCCGTTGTCGTAGATATATGAGATGGTCTTGTCTGCGCCATCCAATGTATAGGCAAACAAGTTGACACTGAACAAGCAAAGCATGCACCAAATTATGATATGGTGACAAGCTTTGCTAATCTGTCTAGCTCGCTTCAATTATTTACTCTGTTTTTTATCCTTGATTAACTGGTGCACATTGTGAAAACTATCAACCGAGTTATGTGACTTTCGTATAGCCTCCAAAGCTTCATTGGAAATAGTCGCTATAGATAGGCAATCCAAAGTCGGAGAACCTACTCCAACATAATAGCCACGCTCCGCGGCACAAGATACATCTTGTTCAAAAACATCGAATAACTTACTTTCTTCCATTGGTAGAAATATACGTTGCGAAGAATGTTCCACTGATAATTCTTGTAAGTCTTTTGACCGTTTGAGCCAATCGCCATCAATTGCGACAAAGGAAAATGCACGAAATAATCTGGATCGTGAGTCTCCGAGAGATGAAAAACGAACACCTGCTCCAGATGGATAAATCGCAAGCCCTTGCTCCGGACCGTCGTAATAATCAAACGCAACAATAGATATGAATCCGGGATTTTTCTCTTTGCCTCTCGTATTTGCGAAAGCCATTAATTGTTCATTTGAAGAGTTCATTCCATATCCTTGCTATTTCTGAGGTAATCGGTTTCGGAAGTTCTACAGTATGATGGTTCAAATCTTTGCCTGTTTGCGTCACCTTAAAGCCAGCTGCTTCAATTTGTTCAAGGACTGCGCTCCGAACAACTTGTCCTTCTTTTGCTGCAGAACTTGCGCTCACTGACACACCATGTATTGAAATTATTTTTTCGGCAGCTTGCGCTTGAGATTCTAAGAGCTTTCTGCTGTCCATTGCACCTCGACGAAAAAGACGCATTCCGACATTTGGTAAGACACCAGCAGCAGAATATCCACCACCACAAAAACCCATCATCAACTTGTACCCAAACTCTCTTTGCTCTGGTGTCTCTGGGAAATTTAATTTTTCCCAAAAAGTTGGATTAGGATTGGTAGCAGGAATGTATCTCCCATAACCATAACTACCCCAGCGGTCTAGTCCCGTAGGGTCAACATAACTGACCGGATCGCCTTCCACATAAGCATAACCATTGATTCCCCCATTCAAACCAATCGGATCTTCCGATATAAACCGGTGCGTCGCTGGCGAATAATATCTGGCACGGTAGTAATACAGCCCGCTCCCATCATTCTCCCTTCCAGTGTACTGGAAGGCGTTGTTAATGACCGCATCTGCCCTGGTATTGCCATAAGGATCGTAGCTGTAATCAACAATCTTGTCGCCTGCTGCATTAGTGAGACGGATGGTAGAATCAAGTGCATCCGTGAGGTAGGTCAAACTGCTTGCACTTGATCCCGCCCCACTCTGCTGCACAAATACCTGATCTACCCCACCACTGATGTAGTTGTTGATTCGGCTTGCACCATTGAGTTCTTGCACGATGTTGACACCGTCA
>Ga0187843_10001071_pt1 | contig 17786 bp, 17 predicted proteins | sample SpaLakP09_SKY_43_FD_134516 | JGI IMG/M metagenome (GOLD analysis project Ga0187843, IMG submission 134516) | Oligotrophic lake water microbial communities from Sparkling Lake, Wisconsin, USA - SP09_SKY_43 | ecosystem: Environmental > Aquatic > Freshwater > Lake | place: USA: Sparkling Lake...
CTCGCTCATGCCGTGTGGGCAGCCGAAGTTCAGCTCGATGCCGTCGGCACCGGTGTCCTCGACCATCGGCAGGATGGCCTTCCAGCTCGCCTCGGTGCAGGGCACCATCAGCGAGACGATCATGGCCCGGTCGGGCCAGGCGCGCTTCACTCGCCTAATCTCTTCAAGATTGGTGAGTAGCGGTCGGTCGGTGATCAGCTCGATATTGTTCAGACCGATCACGCGGCGGTCCTGGCTCAGCAGGGTGGTGTAGCGCGGGCCATTGACGTTGACGACGGCCGGGTCCTCGCCCAGGGTCTTCCAGACCACGCCGCCCCAGCCGGCCTCGAAGGCGCGGGTGACGTTGATCTCCTTGTCGGTCGGCGGGGCCGAGGCGAGCCAGAAGGGGTTCGGGCTCTTTATGCCCAGGAAGTTGCTGCTGATGTCGGCCATGGTTCAGCTCCTCAGGAATTCGTCAATCGAGATCGCAGCGACCTTGCCGTGCTCGACGGCTTCCACCGTCAGGTCACGCCCACCGAAGCGGCAATCGCCGCCGGCCCAGACCTTGGCATGGCTGGTCTTGCCCGCGGCGTCTGTGGCGATGCGGCCGCCCTTCAACTCGATATTCGGTACTTCGCCTGTGAAGGTCTGGCCAATGGCCTTGAGTACCAGGTCGGCTGCGATGGTGAACTGCTCGCCGGTCTCGATGAGCTTGCCGTCTTGCAGCGCCGTGACGGCGAACAGGACGCCTGTCACCCGGCCGGCATCCGACTGCAACTGCTTCGGTGCCGCCCAGGTGCGCAGCACAACGCCATTCTTCTGTGCCCATTCCTGCTCGTAGCTGGAAGCGCTCAAGCCCTCGACCCCACGGCGATAGACCATGGTCACCTCGCGGGCGCCGAGCTTTTTGCTCTGCACCGAGGCGTCGACGGCGGTCATGCCGCCACCGATGACCACGACCTTCTGGCCGACTTTCACATCGGCCGGGTTCGACTGGCGCAACTCGGCAATGAAGTCCACCGCCGCGCGCAGGCCTTCGGTCTGTGGCTCATCAATGCCCAAGGCGTTCACGCCAGCCAGGCCCAGGCCCAGAAAGACGGCGTCGAAATCAGCAGTCAGCTGGGCGAGGGTGATGTCGCGGCCCAGCGCCTGTTCGGTCTTGACCGTGATGCCGCCGATGGACAGCAGCCAGTCCACCTCATGCTGCGCAAAGTTCTCGGTGGTCTTGTAGCTGGCCAGGCCGTATTCGTTCAGGCCGCCGAGCTTGGGCTTCGCGTCGAACAGCAAGACCTCGTGGCCGCGGCGAGCGAGGCCATGCGCAGCAGCCAGACCTGCGGGGCCGGCACCGACGACGGCGACTTTTTTGCCCGTGGCCGCGGCTCGCGTGAACATTGGCACCGTGCCCGGCTTGGCAAAATAGGCATCGGTGGCAAAGCGCTGCAGCAGGCCGATCTCGACCGGCTTGCTTTCGTTGGTGTTGCGCACGCAGGCCTGCTCGCACAGCATTTCGGTCGGACAGACCCGCGCGCACATGCCGCCCAGCGGATTGGCCTCCAGGATCGCCTGCGCCGCGCCGCGGTTGTTCTCCTGCGCGATGCGCTGGATGAAGCTGGGGATATCGATGCCGGTGGGGCAGGCCGTCTGGCAGGGGGCGTCGAAGCAGTAGTAGCAGCGCTCGGCCTCGATCAGGGCCTGCGTGCGGCTCAAAGGTGCATGCGAGTCGCAGAAGTTGCGGGCGTACTCGCTGGCCGCGAGGCGGCCGGCGGCGATGCCTGGCGTGTTGGTGTCCATCTCAGGGCTCCGTGGGCTGGGTGCTGATTCGCCAATAATTTACCAACCGGTAAAAAACTACCAGTTGGTGAAATCCCGCGGTAGCGGGGCTGCGCGCTGTGATGAGATCGGGGCCTCGACAATGTCGCTATGCCTGCCATGACACCGACCCCGGCCCAGCGCACCAGCGCGGCGCGAAAAACACGCAACACAGCTCCCGATGCACCAACCGAGGATGCCAATGAGGGTGCCGCGCCCCAGCCTCGTGCAGCGCGCCTGCGCAAGGAGGCGGCCATCTGTACCGAGGCCGAGGCGCAGTTCGCGCAATTCGGTTTCGAGGGAGCGTCGCTAGAAAACATCGCTGCCGCCGCGGGCCTGAGCCGCCACAACCTGCTGTACTACTACCCGAGCAAGGAGGCGCTCTACCGCAAGGTGCTGGACGAGGTGCTGAGCGAGTGGTTGAGCCGCATGGCAGGCATCGTCGGCGGTGCCGATCCGGAGGGTGCGCTGCGCGAGTACATCGCCGCCAAGCTGCGCTTCTCGCGAGAGCGGCCGGCCGGCTCGCAGGTCTTTGCCCGCGAGGTGATGGCCGGCGCGCCGCGCTTTCGCGATGCCATCGAGGCCCAGGTACTGCCGGCGCTGAATGCAGATGTGAAGACCTTCGAGCGCTGGGCCCGCCAGGGCCTGATCAGACGGCTGGACTACCGCCACCTGATGTTCACCATCTGGTCTAGCACCCAGGCCTATGCCGATTCGGGCGCGCAGTTCGCCATCCTGCTGGGCAAGCCGGCGCTGGAGGCGCGCGACTACGCGGCGGCCGAGACCCTGATCACCCAGCTGGTGCTTGGCAGCCTGCTCGTGTAGGCCTGGGCTGACCGCAAACAGTGGCTTGCTCCCGCAAGCGGCTGCCCCAGCTTCGCCTATGCTGGTGGCATTGGGGGGGCGATGAGAGCATTCACCTGCGAGCGCTGTGGTCAGCGCCTTTTTTTCGAGAACGTGGCCTGCGGCGGCTGCGGTGCAGTGATCGGTTTCGTGCCGGCGGAGCTGAGTTTCGCCAGCTTCGATCCCGAGTGGCAACGCACAAGGGTTGACGCAAGAGCGCAAAAGCCCTGCCTCAACTACGCGAGCGAGCAGGTCTGCAACTGGATGCTGCCGGCCGACGACAGCAGCTCGCCCTACTGCCTGTCTTGTCGCTGCACCGAGGTCATTCCAGCCCTCAGCACGATCGAGAACCGGGCTTCGTGGTCCAGCATCGAGCAGGCCAAGCGTCGCTTGTTCTACAGCCTGTTGGTGCTGCAGCTACCCGCACCACCCAAGACCGAGGACCCGCAGCACGGCCTGGCCTTTCGCTTCCTGGAAGAGACCCGTGCCGAGCCCAAGGTGTTCACCGGCCATGACGAGGGCGTCATCACCCTCAATATCGCCGAGGCCGACGACGCCGCGCGCGAGCGTCTGCGGGCCGAGATGCACGAGCCCTATCGCACCCTGCTGGGCCACTTCCGTCACGAGATCGGCCACTATTACTGGGACCGACTGGTGCAGGACACGGCCGCGCTGGAGGAGTTCCGGCGCCTGTTCGGCGACGAGCGGGCCGACTATGCGCAGGCGCTGCAGCAGCACTACCGCGAGCCGCGGCTTGACTGGCCGCTGAACTTCGTCAGCGTCTATGCCAGCTCCCACCCCTGGGAGGACTGGGCCGAATGCTGGGCGCATTACCTGCACATCCTGGATGGTCTGGAGACTGCGCAGGCCTGGGGTTTGCGGCTCGATCACGCGGTCGCCAACGCTGGCCCGGTCGAGGCGCAGGCGCTGGCCGGCAACGGAGATTTCGCCGCCGACCTGATCCAGCGCTGGCTGCCGATCTCGCAGTTCATCAACGCGATGGACCGCAGCCTCGGCTCGCACGACAGCTATCCATTCGTGCTGCCGGCCCCGGTGGTCGACAAGCTGCTGTTCATTCACCAGCTGATCGCCGCCGCGGCGCGCGGCGAGGCAGCCATGCGCTTCTCAGCGCCCGGGCTCGCCCCCGCCCCTGTCACCTTCATCGAGCAATCCTGAGGAGCATCCCAGATGGACCCGACCTACCACCGCTTTTCGGAGCTGTTCGCCCAACTTGGCCTGGCCACCGATGCCGAGGGCATCGAGGCCTTCATCCGCGCGCATCGGCCCTTGTCGCCCAATGTGCGCCTGGCCGATGCCAGCTTCTGGACCGAGTCGCAGGCGACCCTTCTGCGCGAGCAGATCCGGCAGGACGCCGACTGGGCCGAGATCGTCGATCAGCTGAACGCGGCCCTGCACTGAGGACCGCGCCGCTTCAGCCCTCGATGCGCAGTTGCAGGCTGTTGTCGGTGTAGATCGGCGTGACCTTCCCGAAGCCCTCGACCGTGATGGTCGTGAACTTGCCGCGCAGCGTGGTGCCGCTGTTGATCACCGTTAGGCTGTCGCCGATCACCGGCAGATAGCCAGCCTTGAACTTGATGTTCAGGCTGCCGCCGGCCAGGTTGACCTTGCCTGCCACCACCAGGCGGCCCGCGCCGCCGCTGCCCAGGTTGAGCGCCAGCGTGGTGTCGGTCAGCTGGCTGTAGGCCGCGCCCAGGTTCAGTGCTGCGGCCGCGTTGCTGATCAATTGGCCGCCGCTCAGGTAGACGTCGCCATTGCCCAGCGCCCGGGCCGAATCGGCGCGCAGGGCGCCGGCCGCAATCAGGGTGCCGCCGCTGTAACTGTTGCTGCCGGCCAAGGCCAGCATGCCGCTGCCGGCCTTGCTGAGCTTGCCGGCGCCGGCGATGTCGTTCTTCCAACTGTCCAGCGCATGGAAGCCGCCCAGCGACGCATCCATCGTCACGCTGACGTCGCCGTTGAAGCTGCCGTAGCCATCGGCCGCGGCGAACAGGTTCAGGCGGCCCCAGCCCTCGGCGTCGTCCATCGCCGGGTAGCCCGATGGCAGGGCGGTGGTCTTCAGCACGACGCGGCGCTGTGCCTCGCTCAGGTAGGGCAGGCGGGTTTCCAGCAACACTTCGGCGGCCTTGGGCACGACCACGGCCTTGGTGGTGCTGCCGATCGGGCTGAAGCCGACCGTCAGCAGGCGGTTGTGAGTGGCCTTGTTGGTGGCGTGATCGGCATAGGGATCTTGGGCCAGCGGCAGCGAGTGCGCGTAGGCGTACAGGGCGGCGGCGTCCTTGGCGCCGACGGCGGCCATTAAGGTCGTGCGCGCCTGGGTATGCGCGGCTGCGCGGCGGTCCTTGTTGGCGCCGGTGGACAGGCTGGCAGCGGCCACGGCCAGGCCCTGGATGCGGCCGCCGATGGTGTCCAGCGGCGAGTGCATGCCTGAGAGGATGCGGTTCTCGCCCAGCACCAGGCTGCGCGTGATCATCTCCTGGTAACGCTCCGGCACTGCGTAAGCCATGGCCAGGCCCTTGCGTACCGCTTCGGCCGTGTGGCCGCTGACGAAGCCGCCGTCGGTGGTGGGCGTCGTGCTCTTGGCCGGTTCCAGTGCCGGCACCACCTTGACGGCGGTGCTCCAGCGCCAGGGTCGGGCGTACTTGTAAAAGCGCTTGGCCGGCTCGGTCGAGCCGTTCTCGCCGATATTGCCGATCAGGTCGACAACGGTGCCGAAGGCCTGGGTGTTGGCCGTGCCGCCGACGCCGTTCTCGTTGCCGAGGTCGTCGTACTTGACGGTGGTCGCATCCGCTGCGATGCCGGTGATAGTGGTCGTCTGCTGGCTGGCCAGGCGCCAGGCTGGGGTCAGCGGGCCCATGCCGTCGGCGATGCTGTAGGTCTTGCCGCGGCGGTCGTCCAGGTAGGCTGCCAGCTCCTGCGCTGCCGTGCGGTTGCTGGTCACCTTGACCACGTAGTCGATGTTGGCGGCGTGCACCGCAGCGTTGACGACCTTGCCGTCGCTGGCGTCGCCAGGGATGCCGGTCCAGGTCGATGCGGCCACGGGCGGGAAGCCGTCACGGGCCGTAGCGGCCGAGCCGGCGTCGACCAACTGGGTGCTGGGCTGCCAGATGTCCAGGAAGCCGGCCACCAGGCGTACTCCGGCATTGGTGGACACGGTTGCGTAGCGGGCGTCACCGCGCTGGTTGGTGGCGCTGAAGTCGACATAGGCCGGCGTGGTGGCGGCGTCGGCCACCGGGGCGGTGTCGACCGCGCCCAAGCCCTTGGGCGCTTCGGGAATGACCGCGGCTTCGTCACCCTTATCGCTGCCGCCACAGGCGCCAAGGGCAAAGGCGGCCAGCAGGGCCAGCAGAAGGGGGCGACGGGCAAAGCGGGAGGAGGGCAGCATGAACGGGCGTTTGGGTTGGAGTAGGGGTCAGGTCTTGCAGGGCGTCACTCTAGGCAACGTCGGTGACGTGGCTGTGACGCTTGTGTTGCTGCGCTGAGCGGTACAGCACTCATGCCATCGCGGTCCGCTGTGTCTTGGTGGCTCGGGTCGGCGCTCCTAGGATCTGGTCTCTGCTCTGGAGTGCCTGGCCATGACCGAACTGATGCCGCTGATGACCTATTGCCTGGTGATGTCGAGCACACCCGGGCCCAACAATGTGATGCTGACCGCGCTGGGTGCGAACTTCGGCTATCGCCGCAGCCTGGCGCCCATCCTGGGCATCAATGCCGGCGTGTTCACGCAGACCGTGCTCTGCTGCCTGGGCCTGGGCGGCCTGTTCCTGGCCTATCCGATGGCGCATGCGGTGCTGCGCGTCACCGGCGTGCTCTACCTGGTCTATCTGGCCTGGCAACTCAGCGGCGTCGCGGCCGCCGAGGGCCGGCCGGGCGAGCCGATGAGCTTTGCGCAGGCCGTGCTGTTCCAGGCGCTCAATCCGAAGAGTTGGATCAAGGCCATCACCCTGGCCTCGGTCTTCATGCCCGCTGGCATGCCAGCGTTGCAGGGCGCCCTGCTGGTGGGGCTGATCGGCTGGGCCATCGGCTTCCCCTGCAACTCGATGTGGGCGCTGTTCGGCATGGCGATCCGGCGCTTCCTGGCCGCGCCGCGCCAGCGCCGCGTCTTTAATTTGCTGATGGCGGGCACCTTGCTCGTGCTGGCCGTGTCCCTGCTGCGCAAGCCCTAGACTGGCAAGCATGTTCGCCATCGACCGCAACTCCCCCGTGCCCCTGGCCGACCAGGTCGAGGCGCGCCTGCGCGAGCTGATGGCCTGCGGCCAGTTGCCGGCCGGTTCGCGGCTGATGTCGATCCGCCAACTGGCCCAGCAACTGGCCGTCAGCCCGCAGACCGTCATCACCGCCTACGACCGGCTGGTGGCGGCCGGTGCGATCGATTCGCGTGGCACGGCCGGCTTCTTCGTCTGCGAGCCGAATTCGACGGCCACGCTGCCCGATGCCGAACTGCTGGAGGCCGGCGAGGCGCAGGAGCCGGTCTGGCTGGCTCAGCAGGCCAATGACCAGCGCGCCGGCGTGCTCCTTGCCAGCAGCGGCGCCTTGCCGGCCTCGTGGCTGGAGGATGCCGTGCCAGCGGTGAGTGTGCAGCGCGCGCTGGCGCGCAGCAGCGCCGGCCTGGCCTCGCGCTGCCCACCACAAGGCCTCCCCGAGCTGCGCGAACGGATCGCGATGCTCATGCGCGGCCAGGGCGTCGCGGTGGACGCCGGCCGCATCCTGACCACGTTCGGCGGCTCGCAGGCGATTGACCTGATCTGCCGCAGCTTCTTGCAGCCGGGCGAAACGGTGCTGGTGGAGAACCCTGGCTACTTCCTGATGTTCGGCCGCCTGCGCCAGCAGGGCTTGCGCGTGGTGCCGATTTCGCGCCGGCCCGATGGGCTGGATCTTGACGAGTTGGAAGCCGCCTGCAAGGCCCACCGACCTCGCCTACTTTTCATCCAGTCAGTGCTGCACAACCCGACCGGCTGGGGCAGCAGCCCGGCCAATCTGCACCGCGTGCTGGTGCTGGCCCAGGCCCATGGTTTCCTGATCGCCGAGGACGACGTGCAGGGCCATTTCCACCCTGGCCATGCCACGCGGCTGGCGGCGCTGGCGGGCCTGGACCGTGTCATCTACTACTCCAGTTTCTGCAAGGCCCTGAGCCCGGCGCTGCGGGTGGGCTATATCGCTGCCGATCCGGCGCTGCTGAAGGTGCTGCTGCGCGAGAAGATCTACGCGGTGCTGACCGGCGCAGCGCTGAGCGAGTACGTGATGCTGGAGGTGCTGGCGGCCGGCCGCTGGCGCAAGCATCTGGAGCGCCTGCAGCGCAAGCTGGTTGCCGCGCGCCTGGTCACGGCGCGGCAGCTGGCCGGCGCCGGCATGCTGCTGGACCACCCTGGCGAGGGCGGGCTGTTCCTGTGGGGCCAGGTCCCGGCGGGCGTGGACGTGGACCTGCTTGTTCAGGACGCGCTGCGCAACAAGATCGTGCTGGCCCGCGGCGCCAGCTTCACCGCCGACAACCGGCCCGACCCGCACATCCGCTTCAATGTGGTGTTCGGCCAGCATCAGCGCCTGGCCGACTATCTGCGCGAGCGATTGCAGGCGCTGGGCCAGGCGCACTCGACCTTGACCCGCCTAGGCGCTTGAGCCGCTCGATGCGAGACAATCGAAGCCATGCTAGAAATCAACAACGATGCCCGCCCTGAGGGCTTCAAACGGGTCAGCGCCGCGCTGGCCGAGAAAAACCATGCCCACCCGCCTCTGTGGCTCGAGGTCTCGGCGCGCACCTCGCAGGAGGCCGCCGAGGCTCTGGGCGTGAGCCTGGGCCAGATTGCAAAGTCGGTGGTGTTCCGCCGCAAGGCCGACGAGCATGCCGTGATGGTGATCACCTCCGGTGACAAGCGGGTGGACGAGAAGAAGCTCAGGGAGCTGACAGGGCCGCTGGGCCGCGCCGACGCCGACTACGTGAAGGCGCGCACCGGCTTCTCGATCGGTGGCGTTTCGCCGCTGGGCTTTGCGCCGGTCCAAGGCGCTGCTGATCCCTTGCTCTTCATCGACCGTGAACTGTTCCGCTTTGACGTGATCTGGGCTGCCTCGGGTCACCCGAACGGCGTGTTCAGGCTGACGCCGGCCGAGCTGGAGGCGCTGACCGGCGCGCCGGTGATCGATGTGGTGCAAGAAGCATGAGCGCGCTGCCTTTGATCCCTGCGCCGCCCTTGCCGCCCGCGGTCAAGTCGCCGTGCAGCAATGTCTGCAAGATGCACGCGCCCACTGGCTGGTGCCAGGGCTGCGCCCGCACCATCCCCGAGATCACGATCTGGTCCAAGTCCGACGACGCCACCCGCCTGGCCATCCTGGCCCGCCTGCCCGAGCGGCGCGCCATCCTGGTGGAGCAGGGCATCTTTACCGCCGCGGATGAAAGCGACATGCCATGAAGAAACTGAGCTTCTATTTCGACCCCGTCTCTCCCTACGCGGCCCTGGCTTTCGAGCGCCTGCCCGAGGCCCTGGTCGGCTGCAGCTACGAGGTCGAGTACCGGCCGATCCTGTTTGCCGCGGTGCTGCATGCGGTCGGCCAGAAGGGTCCGGCCGAGATCGAGAGCAAGCGGCAGTGGACTTTCCGCCAAGTTGCCTGGCAAGCTGAGCAGTTGGGCATCCCGCTGCAGGTGCCGGCCCAGCACCCCTTCAACCCGCTGCCGCTGCTGCGCTTGGCCTGGGCTGCGGCCGAGCCGGGCCGCACGCCAAGCCGGCATGTGGTGGAGCAGATTTTCCGCCACGTGTGGCGCGCCGAGGGCGCAAGCTCCGTCGATGCGACGCGCCTGCAGCAGCTGACCGAGGCGATCGCGCCGCAGCAGGACCCGGGCAGCGAGGTCATCAAGGAGCAGCTGCGCACGGCCACCGAAGAGGCGCTCAAGCTGGGTGTCTTCGGCGTGCCCACGATCGAGGTGGATGGCCGCCTGTTCTGGGGGCTGGATGCCTTGCCGATGCTGGCCGGCCAGCTGCGCGGTGATCCCTGGTTCAGCGGCGGAGCCTGGGAGGCGGCCGGCGCAGCCCGGCCGGGCATCGTCCGCCGAGCCTGAAGCAAGCCCCTCGTCCAAGGAATACCTTGGACGGTCCCCCAAGGGGACGGGGATGCTTGCGGCATTGAGCCGCAAGCACATCGCCCAAAGCGGGCCGGCTGGGGAGCTGCCCGGCGCTCGGTCCGCGGGTTGAAACTCCGAACGGAGCCTGAAACCTCTCCCCCGTGCTTACCCTTGCGGGGTTCAATATTCCGCATTGAGAAACGAAACCCTAGGGTTGCAACCCAGTTTGTCAGCCAGCGTTCAGCGTCGCGTCAGAGTTTGGTCAGAGCCATTCGACACAGTGCGGATTCAAGAATCATCGGTCGGTGGTTCTTAAGAAATTCCACAGGAGACGCAACAACATGGCAACTGCAACTGCGGTGTCGACCAACACGCCGATGACCGGCGAGGAGAAGAAGGTCATCTTCGCCTCCTCACTCGGCACGGTATTCGAGTGGTACGACTTTTACCTCTACGGCTCGCTGGCGCCGATCATCGCCAAGCAGTTCTTCTCGGCCCTGGACCCGCAGGCGGCGTTCATCGCCTCGCTGTTGGCCTTTGCCGCCGGCTTCATCGTGCGCCCCTTCGGCGCGCTGGTGTTCGGCCGCCTGGGTGACATGATCGGTCGCAAGTACACCTTCCTGGTGACGATCCTGATCATGGGCCTGTCGACCTTCATCGTCGGCGTGCTGCCCAGTTACGCCACGATCGGTGTCGCCGCGCCGGTGATCCTGATCGCCTTGCGCATGCTGCAGGGACTGGCCCTGGGCGGCGAGTACGGCGGTGCTGCCACCTATGTGGCCGAGCACGCGCCGCACGGCAAGCGCGGTGCCTACACCTCCTGGATCCAGACCACCGCGACCCTGGGTCTGTTCCTGTCGCTGATGGTGATTCTGGGCACCCGCAACCTGCTCGGCGAAGCTACCTTCGCCGACTGGGGCTGGCGCGTTCCCTTCCTGGTCTCGATCCTGCTGCTGGGCATCAGTGTCTGGATCCGCCTGAGCATGAACGAGTCGCCCGCCTTCAAGAAGATGAAGGCCGAGGGCAAGACCTCCAAGGCACCATTGAGCGAGTCGTTTGGTGAGTGGAAGAACCTGAAGATCGTGCTGCTGGCCCTGTTCGGCCTGGTCGCCGGTCAGGGTGTGGTCTGGTATTCGGGTCAGTTCTACGCGCTGTTCTTCCTGACCAGCGTGTTGAAGGTGGACTCGGCCACGGCCAACATCATGGTCGCCATCTCGCTGATCGTCGGCACGCCGTTCTTTGTGCTGTTCGGCACCTTGTCGGACAAGATCGGCCGCAAGCCCATCATCATGGCCGGCCTGCTGATCGCCTGCCTGACCTACTTCCCACTGTTCAAGGCACTGACCGCCGCTGCCAACCCCGACCTCGCCAAGGCACAAGCCACGGCCCAGATCGTGGTGACGGTGGATCAGTCGACCTGCTCTTTCCAGGGCAGCCCGGTTGCCAAGGAAGTTGACTTCATCAGTTCCTGCGACATCGCCAAGCGTGCCCTGGCCCAGTCCTCGGCCAGCTACGAAACCGTGGACGGCCCAGCCGGCTCGGTGGCGGTGATCAAGGTGGGTGACAAGGTCATCAACGGTCTGAATGCCGTGCGCACGGCCGACGGCTACAGCTTCGACGACGCCAGCAAGAAGGGCATTGCTGCCTTCAAGGAGGAACTCGCCGAGGCACTGAAGGCTGCCGGCTACCCGCCCAAGGCTGACTCGAGCAAGATCAACAAGCCGCTGACTGTGGCGATCCTGTCGATCCTGGTGATCTACGTGACCATGGTCTACGGCCCGATCGCCGCGATGCTGGTGGAGATGTTCCCGACCCGCATCCGCTACACCTCGATGAGCCTGCCGTACCACATCGGCAACGGCTGGTTCGGCGGCATGCTGCCTTCCATCACCTTCGCGATGGTGGCGCAGAACGGCAACATCTATCACGGCCTCTGGTACCCGATCACGATCGCTGCGATGAGCTTTGTCATCGGCATGCTGTTCGTCAAGGAAACCAAGGACGTGGACATCTACGCCCGCGACTGATCGCGCACCCAGCAATGCAAAAGGCGACCCTCGGGTCGCCTTTTTTGTTGACGCAGCACAGCGGGGTCGGGTCTTATTCCAGGCGCGAGCCACTGCGCCGGGCCAGCACTTCGTGGCGGGCCAGGTCCAGCCGAACCAGGCTGCCCAACTGTTCGGGTGTGCTGGGCGTGGCCTCTGCCTTCAGCAGATCGAGACGTTCGCGCAACTCGGGCGTGGACAGCGCCTCGGTGAAGGCGATGTTGAAATTGAGCGTCAGCTCGGGCGCGAGCCGGGCCGGGCCAAAGAGGCCGAACCAGAGGCCGATGTCAAAGCCGCCCAGGCCCAGCCGAGCAGGGCTTTCGGCCAGGGTGGGCAGCTCGGGCATGTAGCTGCTGCGTCGGGCGGCGCTGAGCGCCAGGGCGCGCAGCTTGCCGTTGCGGATGCTGGCGCTGGCGCTGGCCAGATCCTGGAAACTGAAGTCCACCTCGCCCGCCAGCAAGCCGCGCAGGGCCGGATTGAAGCCCGCATAGGGCTGGTGGGTGATGACGATGCCGCTGCGGGCCTTCAGCAGCTCGGCCGCCAGATGGCCGGTGCTGCCCATGCCGCTGGAACCGCAGCTGAGCCTGCCCGGGTTCTTCAGCGCATAGGCGATCAGATCGGACACGTTGGCAACGCCCAGTCGGCGCGCCGTGTCGCTGTTCATCACCAGCACATTGGGTATGCGCGCCAGCAAGGCGATCGGCGTGAAATCGGCCACCGGGTCATAGAGCTTGCCGGCGCCGATCCAGGGGTTGATCGCATGCGTAACGACTGATCCCAACAGCAGCGCGCTGCCATCGGGTGCAGCCTTGGCCACAAGCTCGGTGCCCAGGCTGCCGCGCATACCGATGCGATGCTCGACCAACAGCGGGCCCAGCCGCTCCTGCGTGCGCTCGACCAGTGCACGCGCCAGCACGTCCGAGGCGCCACCCGGCGCAAAGGGCACGATCAATCGACCGGGTCTGGGGGCGGTTTGGGCCTGGCTGGCCGGGGCTGCCAGCAGGCCGGCTGCAGCAATCAGCAGGCGTCGGCGGGGCTCGTGAAACTGCAATGTCATAGAGCCCGAAGCCTATCAGGCCTCGGGCCCATGCCAGATTGGGACAAGCCTCAGGCCAGCTTGACCAGTTTGGCCCTCGCCCAGGCATCGGCCACGCGGGCCGGTGTCGAGTTTTCACGCTTGACGCGGGCCAGCAGCTCCGCCACGCGCTCGCCGATCAGGCTCACCTCGGCCATCACGGCCGCCTCTTCGCCCTCGCCGCGGTACTCGCGCGCCACGCTGATGATGCCGCCGGCATTGACCAGGTAGTCGGGCAGGTAGCAGATGCCGCGTGCCTGCAGCGCATCGCCGTCGGCGGCGGTAGCCAGCTGGTTGTTGGCCGCACCGGCCACCAGCAGCGCCCGCAGTGTGGGGATGGACTGCGCGTTCAGCGCCGCGCCCAGGGCGTTGGGCGCCAGCACATCGACATCGGCACTGAGGATCTCGTGCACGCCGACCGCCTGTGCGCCGAACTGCGCTTGCGCACGCTGCACCTTGCTCGCGTCGATGTCCGCCACCACCAGGGTGGCGCCTGACTGATGCAGGAACTCGGCCAGATGCCAGCCCACCGCACCCAGGCCTTGCAGGGCCACACGCACGCCTTCCAGCGACTCGCGGCCCAGATGCAGGCGCACGCCAGCCCGGATGCTGACGAACACGCCCCAGGCCGTTTTCGGGCTCGGATCGCCGCCAAAGGCGCCGGCGCGCGGGATGCCACTGACGAATTGCGTCGTCGCCTGCATGCCCAGCATGTCGGCCGTCGTGGTGCCCACGTCCTCGGCGGTGATATAGGCGCCTTCCAGCGACTGCACCGCGCGGCCGAAGGCGGCGAACAGGGCGGGGCGGTCGAAGTTCAGGTGGGCCGGCTTGAGAATCACGGCCTTGCCACCGCCGAAAGGCAGGTCGGCCAGGGCGTTCTTCAAGCTCATGCCTTGTGACAGGCGCAGCGCGTCGTTCAGCGCGGCCAGCTCGTTGTCATAGGTCCAGAAGCGGCAGCCGCCGAAGGCCGGGCCGCGGGCGGTGCTGTGCACGGCCAGGATGGCCTTCAGGCCGGTCTGCTCGTCGGACGCCAGCAGCACGCGCTCGTGCGGGGCTTGGTCGGGCAGGCCGAAGAGGGAAGAGGGGATGGAGGAGGTGGGCGCGGTGGAATCGCTGAAAGCGGCGCGGGCCAGATCGGTGATGGCGTTCATGTGGGGCACTCGTGATGCGGTTGAAGGAGAACCGGCGGCTTGTGGCCGCGCGGTCTCGCAGTTTAGATGCCGCCGCGTTCAGCCGGTCAGCCGCTTGCGCATGAGGCCATGCCGCTCAGGCATCAGGCCCCTGAAAGCCACCCGCCCGCAAGGTCACGACCAGGGTGTCGCGGTGGCCATGGGCGGCCGCGGGCTGTATCGGGGTGGTCTCGTGGATGACCCGTTCGTCGTCCAGCAGCAGCAGGGTCCAAGGCGCGCTCATTGTGAAGCGCTGGCCGTTTGGCCCCGCGGCCTCGAAGACCCGAGACTCGCCGCCCTTGACGCCCTGGCGGTCGACCAAGAAGACCGCCACCAGATCGACGCCGTCGCGGTGCGCGCCCTCGGGCGTGGGCCGGCCGATGCCGTCGGTGGTGTCGATGCGGAACTGGTGCGCCTCGATGAACCAGGCTTGCTCGCCGCGCAGATGTGAGGCGATGCGGGCCAGGCCCAGCAGCATCTGCGTCCAGGCGGCTTGCGTGGTGGCGGCCGCGGCGATCGGCTCGAACATGCGCTCGATGCCACCATGGAGGGCGTTGTAGTCCAGCGGCTGCCAGTGGGCGCGGTGCGGCGCGGCGGTCAAGGTCTGACCCTGAGCGACAAAGCAGCTGTGGCGGCGGAAACGGTAGTGACCGCCGTCCTTCAGATAGGCGTCGGCGGGCAGGTCGTCCCAGAAAGGGGCCAGCTCGGCGAGTGCATCGGCGCTGCAGCCCAGGCCGGCCGGCAGGCTGGCGGGCGCGATCACCGCATGCCCAAGCCGCTGCAACTGCGATTCGAATTGGTCGGCCGCTACGAACGGCGGTTCAAACATCATCGCGTTCAGCCGCCGTGCTTGTGGCAGCGGCCCACATCGGCGTTGCCGATATGAGCTTGCCCCGCAAGCGTGCCCACGCTACGCGCTGGCATGCTTGTCAGCCTCGGACGTGAACGAGTCCGCATAGAACTCCTCTTCCGGCAAACCGCACTTCGCCACGAAATCGCGCTGGGCCGAGTCGACCATCACCGGGGCCCCGCAGGCATAGACCTGGTAGCCGGACAGGTCGGGCAGGTCGGCCATCACCACCTGGTGTACGAAGCCGGTGCGGCCGGTCCAGTCGTCTTCGGCGCGCGGTTCGGACAGCACCGGCACATAGCGCAAGTTCGGCAGGCGCTCGGCAGCGGCCAGGGCCCAGTCGTGCAGATAGAGATCGGCCTTGCTGCGGCAGCCCCAGTACAACGTGGCGGGGCGGGTCAGTGCGAGATGCTCGATGCGTTCGATGATGGCCTTGATCGGTGCGAAGCCGGTGCCGCTGGCCAGCAGCACCATCGGCTTGTCGCTGTCCTCGCGCAGGAAGAAGCTGCCGAACGGACCTTCCATGCGCAGGATGTCTTTTTCCTTCAGCGTGCCGAACACGTGGTCTGTGAACTTGCCTCCGGGCATGTGGCGGATGTGCAGTTCCACCGCCGGCGGGGTGCCCAGGTTGTGCGGCGCATTGGCCATGCTGTAACTGCGCCTCGCGCCGTCGCGCAGGATGAACTCGACGTACTGGCCGGCGTGGAACTGGAAGTTCTGCGTGGCCGGAAGTTGCAGGCGGATCACGGCCACATCGCTGCTGGGCTTCTCGATCGTGATGACGCGGCTGGGCAGCTTCAGCACCGCGAACTCGCCTGCGCCGGGCACCGTGCGGGCTTCCAACTGGCAATCGGTCTGCGGCGTGGCGCAACAGGTGAGCACGAAGCCGGCAGATTCTTCCTCGAGCGTCAGCGTCTTGGGCTGGTGCGCGCCGTGGATCACCCGGCCCTCTATCAGACGACTCTTGCAGGAGCCGCAGGCGCCGTCGCGGCAGCCATAGGGCAGGCCGACGCCCTGGCGGATGGCGGCGCTCAACATCGTTTCGTCGCGTTCGACGGCAAAAGAGCGGCCGCTGGGCTGTACGGTGACCTGGAAATTCATGGCGGTTGGGCTTCTGGATGCAAGAGCGGCCCGGGGATGCCGAGCCGTACACTGGGCCGCCATTTTGCCTGAGCTTCGCCGATGACCCTGTGCCCCTCTTCCATTGGCCTCGGCCCCCAGCGCCCGCGCCTGTTGATCGTCGGCTGCGGTGATGTCGGCATGCGGGTGCTGCGCCTGCTGCAGCGGCGCTGGCGAGTGATGGCGCTGAGCTCCAGCCCCGAGCGCTTTGAGCTGCTGCGGCGCGCTGGCGCCACGCCGATGCTGGGCAATCTGGATCAGCCGGCGAGCCTGACGCGCCTCGCCGGTTGGGCCGATGTGGTCTTGCATCTGGCGCCGCCCCAGGCCATCGGCCCTCAGGACTTGCGCACCCGCCATCTCCTGCAAGCACTGGCCCGCAGACCGGCGCCGCGGCGCATTGTCTACGCCAGTACAACCGGTGTCTATGGCGACTGCGCCGGTGCGCGCTTCGATGAGACCCGGACCACCGCGCCGGCTACCGACCGGGCGCGCCGCCGGGTCGATGCTGAAGCGCAGCTGCGCCGGTTCGGCCGCGTCTTCGGCACGGCGGTGACCCTGCTGCGCGTGCCGGGCATCTACGCCTCTGACCGAGCCGGCGGTCACCCGCGCGAGCGACTGGCTACCGCCAAGCCGGTGCTGCGGCGCGAGGATGACGTCTATACCAACCACATCCACGCCGATGACTTGGCGCGTGCCTGTGTGCTGGCGCTGGTGCGCGGCCTGCCGCAGCGGGTGCTGCATGTCTGCGACGACAGCGAGCTGCTGATGGGCGACTACTTCGACCTGGCTGCCGACATGTGCGCGCTGCCGCGACCGGCTCGCGTCAGCCGAAATGAGGCGCAGACGCTGATGTCAGCGATGCAATTGAGCTTCATGAGCGAGTCGCGCCGGCTCGACAACCAGCGCCTGAAGAGCGAGCTGCGTCTGCGGCTGCGCTACCCGCAACCGGCCGACGGCCTGCTCGCCTAGCGGCGGCGCGAGGTCCGCCAGTAGCGGATCAGTAGGTAGGCGCCCAGCATGCCGCCCAGGTGGGCGAAGTGGGCCACGCCGCTGCTGCCGCCAAAGCCCATCAGCAACTCCAGGCCACCAAAGATTGCGACGAAGTACTTGGCCTTCATCGGAATCGGCGGGAACAGCGGCACGATGATGCGGTCCGGGAACAGCATGCCGAAGGACAGCAGCAGGCCGAACAGCGCGCCCGAGGCGCCCACGGTGGGCGAAAAGGAGCCGGTCACCGCGGTGAAGATCAGCTGCACGGCGGCGGCCGTCAGCGTGCTTGCCACCAGAATTTGGATGTAGCGCTTGGCGCCCCAGACCCGCTCCAGCTCGGAGCCGAACATCCACAGGCCCAGCATATTGAAGAACAGATGCAGCTCGCCGCCATGCAAGAACGCGTAGGTGATCGGCTGCCAGGGCAGGAAGTTGCCCGACTGCAGCGGCCACAGCTCAAACCAGGGCCGCAGGCCCGGAACCAGGTAGAACAGACAGTACAGGCCCACGCAGGCCAGCATGAAGGCTTTGGTAACCGAAGGGATCGGGGGCATGAATCTCTGGCTTCTAAGGGGCCGCGAAGGGCGATGCAAGCGCTGTTCGGCGCTGCGACCAGCTGAGTGTATGCGTAGGCGCGCACGCCTTACTCTGCCCAGCGCCCAGCAGCGTCGCCTGTACGGTAGATGCGCGCTAAAGATCGCGCATTGCTCCGCGCACGGACGCAAAAAAGCCCCGGCTTGCGGGGCTTCTGCGGTCTTGCGCTTTCAACTGCGGGCCAGGAGGTCTGGTGCCCCAAGCCGGACTCGAACCGGCACACCTTGCGGCGGGGGATTTTGAGTCC
>Ga0187843_10001072_pt1 | contig 17784 bp, 19 predicted proteins | sample SpaLakP09_SKY_43_FD_134516 | JGI IMG/M metagenome (GOLD analysis project Ga0187843, IMG submission 134516) | Oligotrophic lake water microbial communities from Sparkling Lake, Wisconsin, USA - SP09_SKY_43 | ecosystem: Environmental > Aquatic > Freshwater > Lake | place: USA: Sparkling Lake...
TGATTTTTCCGATAAGCAACGCTAAGACTGCATATCAATACTATTTTGTGGCGTTTGCACAGTTGAGTGGCCGTTCAGTTCAGATGAGTTTTTCGAATAACTGACCTTATCGCTAATACCGCCACAAATATCACTTTATGTGATATTTGTTGACAATCAGAAAATGATGGGCTTAGAATAAGTGTACAGGGTGAGTGTTATCGCTCACACGTTCTTTAAATCGATGATTTCTCCAGTTAGAAAAGCTTAGCTTGCGATTGCCTGAACGGGTTGGTTCAGGCGCTGGATGCAGCCAACATCTGGCTTTCATTGGCCTAACGCTGATGACGATGCGCACCTTCCGCGTAGCCGTCAGCGCTTAGCTAGTGGCGGTTTCCATGTTGCCCTTGGGGCGGCTGGTCGAACCGCATAGACGGTGGTGGGCTTCCGGGGCATCAGCAACTCCTTTTCGGCTCTGCTTTCTGGCGGCTGGGCATGTGCCCGGACAAGGAGAAAATAATGTCATTTGATTTGAAGAAACTCGTCGAGGAACTCGAAAGTGTTCTCGCTCAACGAGGTAGTTCGCTTGATGCCCCCGCTCGGGAAGCAGTCCAAGCCAAGATAGACAGCCTCAAAAAGGCTGTCGAAGAAGCAAGCGCAGTACAGGAAGTAAAGCTGCGCGTCGAAGCGCTGAACGTGCTCGCGACTCTGCTCAGCGTTGTCACTAACGTGATGACGCTTCTAAGGTAAGGAATGTTTGCTGGGCAAGGAAGCCCAACCTTTTTTGTTTTATGCTGGTAGAAAGAATGAAAATCGGACATGCCCTCAAAGTCTGCCGCTCGGCCAAACATCTGTCACTCGATCAATTGGCAGATACAGCAAAGCTGTCGCAGTCTTACTTGTCGATGATCGAATCTGGTAAACGAGAACCCACTCTTTCGTCGGTTGAAAAAATCGCCAAGGCGCTAGAAGTCCCAATCCCAATTCTGCTTTTTCTCGCTGCTGAAAAAGACGAACTACTAGGGCTGGACGCTGAAACAGCAAATCGCCTATCCGCTGCAGCGCTGGAACTGATGCGTGCATAACTCGGATGGATTCAGCTACTTACCCACTAGCTCGTATTCAAAATATCCAGTCCCTTTGCTGCGCACTTGGCATCAACGAGCCGATGTTGCGATCTATCGCTCGACGAGCACCTCGACTCTACATAGGGCCAACGCCAAAGCCGAAGAAAAATAGCACAAAGGTACGCTACGTCTTCGATACCCGAAAACCCCTCAAGCCACTGCTAAAGCGAATCAACGACGTCATTTTTAAGCGCGTCAATTACCCCTCGCATCTGACGGGTTCTCTTCCGGGCAAGGATTTTGTTCAAAACGTCGCGCTTCATGCGGGAGCGAAACGGGTCGTAACGGAAGACATTAAGGGTTTCTTCGACAACATCACGGCACAGCACGTTTTCAGAATCTGGCATCAATTTTTCGGCTTTAGTGAAGAAGTTGCGGAACTGTTAACCCAGCTGACGACCAAGGATGGTAAGGTTTGTCAAGGAACTCCAACAAGTTCCTACCTTGCCAATCTGGCTTTTTGGGATCGAGAGCCAGTACTCGTCAAGAAACTGCGGGAGCGAGGTATCAGATACAGCCGCTACGTCGATGACATTACCATCTCGTCTACCGGCGAAATGACCGAAGAAGACAAACGCTGGGCCATTGCACAGGCCTACGGAATGATCGGCGGAGCAGGCTTTAAGGCGCAGCGATCGAAGCATAGTGGCGCCACAGCGCGCACTGCAATAACGATTATGGGTCTCAACGCCAACTCACCAAGCGGCCCAACGCTAACGAAGAAAGAACGCGCCAACATCCGGGCAACTGTTTTCCAACTCGAACAACGTATTGAACGAGGGGATGTCACCCCGGAATTCGGCGAGGACATCGCTCGTGCGGCAGGAAGGGTCGGGCGACTAAAACGCTTACATCCTCATGAAGGCGAACAGCTGACAATTCGGCTTCGCGTGATTCAATTGGCTTTGAATTCAATGCCGGTAGTAACCACACCCATAGTCAAAGTACCGGCGATGATTTCGAATGCCATGGATGCACCCTTCTGAGCAGTAGGAATGTTATTTCATCCTAGTTTTCGATGTATCAGTCACGATCAGTCCATCGTTTTGATTAGTCTGTGTGCGAAAACATCGCGTTGCAGTGTGAAGTAGTCGTCTGTACCTTCTCGTTGAAGCACGGGATTATTGGCTTCGCCCTTGAGCCCAACGATGCGGTAAACGCCTTCTTCGAAGTCATCTTCGGCGTCGCCGCGCATCAGACAAAGCCTGCCGAGTGTTCTTCCGCTCACGCCGGGCAGGAATTCGTTATTGCATATTTCATCAACGGTCATTGATACCCACTTTCCTGTAGCCGGATCAACGACCCTGAGCTTGTCTGCATGTTCGAATTGAAGCCATTCGCGCACTAATTGGCCGATGCCTTTACCTTGCGCTTGCTGTTCAGCAGCATTTTTCATTTCACTCATTACTTACCTCCAAAGCCCGTTGTTGTTTGCCGGTTGGGCCATGAAGGTATTTATTGCAGAACAGGCAAGTTAATAGTTCTGTCGAAGCACTGCTCCCAAGTGTTCCATTGACTTCTGAAAGAGCGGCGCAAGCGCCATGTGACGTGCTTCCGCAGATTCCTTTGTTTTTGCGGTGTGTACCGAGTTTATATTTCCATGCAGTTGCTTGATGTCATCGCGTAATTCATCATCCGCAATACGTTCAAGCAAGATGGCAAGGTTTCTATTAGATATTCGGATCTCTTCCGAAAGGTCATCAGGCAGCATGTTCTTGCCCCATCCGCCTGTGTTTCTGTTGGCTGCCAAATCCGCGAGGTGGGCACGAGTGACCAGACGCATTAAATCCTGCAAGCCTTCTTGTAGGTTAACAAGGGTCTCGCGTTGAAAGGCCCGTGCGCGTTCAGCTCGTTCGAGCGAGTTGGCACTGTGTTGCATTCGGGCAGCATTGCGACTATTGATTACGGATGTAAGAACACTCGCCCCTGCGCCAACAATTGCGCCAGATATTGCACCGATAAAACCCCATGCACCAGCTTCCATCAATCGCTCCTCAGTTCTATTGCCCCTCTTGATCCACGGCGTTATCAAAAGCTCTTGGACTGGAGGTTGCAAACGCTACGCGAGTCGGAATAACTTCTTGGTCTCGTTTTCAGCCGGTACCGGCATATCATCTTTCTCATACTGTCGAACCTTGGCAACAATCTCCTTTGCACGTGTAATCTCACTATTGACCCACTGCGAATATGATGTGCTTGTGTTCAGACTTTCAATGACTGAAAAGAAGTAATCCTTCTGATTCGCCTGAAACCAGAAGCTTAAACCACAAACCCACTTTTCCATCAAGAAGGATTCGAAAGGAAACCCGCAGGTCGCATTCCAGTATTTAAAAAGCCGAATGGTTGGCTTGATCAGCGACTTGTGCTCTTTGTTCTTGGCTTCGAGCGTAGCATTAAAGTCTTTGGGATTCGTAGTCATCCAGCCGCCTGAGCCATTCGGAATCTGAAGCTCGCCAAGCCATGTCGTCGTCGCGGGTACCAAATCGAACTTGATGTGATTGAGTTCGAGAACGATAGTCGGGCTGGACTGATAAATTTCCGATGAGCTGTAGCGCTTCTCGGCAAAAGCCTTTAAGCGATTTAGATACGTCTGTGGCGTCGCATTGTTGTCACTGAACACAACCATGAAGTCAACATCGGAATGTTCATCCATTGAGCGAGGCAGGATCGTGCCACGAGTCGAAGACCCAAACCGAAAGTGCTGTTTGATCGCGCCGACTTCAAAATGCGATGCCATCCGGGACTGCATCGTTGTTATCGAAGTCGTGATGGACGATTGTTCGGTCGAAGAAAGTACGGCATTGCTCGCCATATCCGTCAGAAAACTCAATACCGACATCGTACTAGCCCTCCCTATCCACCTTGTGGGTTGCCTCACCTTCTTCGATGCCCTTACGGGCTGCGACAAATGCTCGTCGCGGAATGCTAGGGCTCTTTTGGTTCAACTCATTACGGGTAGCCGAAAGCGCTTTCAGCGTCTCGGATAACGTATCCAAGTGATCTGTCTGAAGCAGCTCAATCTCTCGGAAAAATCTAGCGTCGTTGCGAAGCGCCAAGAACTGCCCTGCAGCGGCTCGGTGCATGGTGGCCCGCTCGTTGGGCTTAAGAAAGGTCATCAATCCGGTCAGAAGAGAAGCAACCAAGGCAAATGCACTGGCTATGTCGGGATGGCTCTTAATCAGAGCGGCACCAGCTACTCCGGAAAGCACTGTTGCCGGGACTCCCAACCAATAGTTGCGACGTACCCATGTATCCTCTGCATTGAAGTGGCTCTTACTTGAATAAAGGGCGTCTTCCTCAAGTCGCTCGGCCTCCCTACGCAACGCGGAAACCTTGTCTTGTTCGCTTATGCCAATATCGCTCAATGGTTCCCTCTCCTTGTTATTGTTCGGATTGCAAACGATCAAGTAAGTCGGGGCCGTTATCCGCTTTGGCTTTTTTCGTTGTTCGTGGACGCTTCACTTGGGATAGCGCCATGCGTTTTGCCCCGTCCTCGGCGCGGAACCACTGTGCTGCAATCCTGAAGTCATCAGTCCAGAAGTCGCTTGGTACTTGCGAGACGGGCTGGATGGTTGCCATTTCGTTGGGGCCCTTGCCTTGAAGAAGCCAGCGGCCAAGCGTGTACATATAGCGATCCCATGCGCCAGTCGAGGGCTGCATCGACACCGCAAGAATATCGAACTCACCATATCGATACGGACGAGTCTTGTTGTCCTCGCCGTCCGTTCCTGTCCGCGTCTTTTGAGTTTCGGTGATGAACACGTTGCCTTCAAAGCCGTAGCGAAGACCGTCCTTGACTACCGGCGCACCCCGTTCGCTCCGTTGCAACTTGACTTGAACGGTAATGGGGCCTTTGCCATCGTCCAACTTGTAGTCGAAGGCGAAGTTTCCTTCAGGCGTAACATCTTGCCAGCCATGTGGTTCCAGCGCAGCCACAGCAAAGGTGCGAAAGGCTGCATCGGCAATGACCCCGCGAAGCATCCGGCGAGTCAATTCTGGCGCCGAGTGAACCGCCTCAAGGATCATCTCGGCCGGTGCACCAATAACGCGCTCAAACTCATGAATGACACGGTCCTGTCGTAGTTCGCGGAACAACGAGTCCTTTTCATCCTCCGTGCATTGGTCGATGAGCGCCCGAATCTGCTGTAGTCCTTGTTTTTCCAATTGCTAACCCCCTCGTGGTCTGCCCGGAGTGCCAGGCTCAAACGTCAATACTTCGGTTCGATTCACAAACAAACGCCCACCGATGTTCAAGGTTCGCAGCCGCCCCGCACTGACAAGGCGAGCGATGGCCTGCCGTGTCACATTGCGAAGGCGTGCAGCATCAGCTTGGGTGATCCAATCGGAGGGGTCGATAACGGAAGATGACTTATTGGTTGACGTTGTCAATGGATTTTTGAGATATAATGGCCATCAAACCACGAATGATACCATTGGCTTGCCTCATTGATGAATACACCCGCAGACCTCGCAACCCAAGACATTTTCAGTCAGCACGCAGAGCATCCCGCACGGCTAATTGCAACCGCCGAACCGTTCTATCGAACTGAAGCGGGAGCGGCGTATCTAGGTGACTCGCTTGAAACGTTGGCTGCGTTACCAGATGGTTCCGTGAACTTGGTGTTCACTTCGCCTCCCTACGCCCTTCATTTCAAGAAGGAGTATGGCAACGTTAGCAAGGCTGACTATGTTGAGTGGTTTCTGCCGTTCGCCCGGGAAATCAAACGGGTGCTGGCGGATGACGGTAGCTTTGTGCTGAACATCGGCGGGAGCTGGAACCCCGGATCACCGACCCGCTCGCTTTACCATTACAAGCTCATGATCGCGCTTGTGGAAGAACTAGGCTTCCATCTTGCACAAGAGTGCTACTGGTATAACCCGGCAAAGATGCCGGTTCCCGCAGAGTGGGTCACGGTCCGACGGGTACGAATCAAGGATTCGGTCGAGCATGTATGGTGGTTGTCCAAGACTGTTTCCCCCAAGGCGAATAATCGCAATGTGCTTCGGCCATATGGCGCGGACATGCTTCGACTGGCGAAGAAGGGAGTAAAAACAACGACGCGACCTTCCGGTCATGCAATCAACGCATCATTTGACAAGATTGACGCTGGAGGATCGATACCATCCAACGTTCTTGAAGATCAGATCGCGAACGAGATGCTCATTGCTGGCAACAATGCCGCCAATGACCCTTATACTAAGAGGTGTAAGGAAACGGGAATCAAGATTCACCCTGCTAGATTCCCTGCGGTCCTCCCTGAGTTCTTCATCAAGCTCTTGACTGATGATGGCGACCTTGTCGTAGATCCATTTGCTGGTTCAAATACCGCTGGCGCAGTAGCCGAGAGGCTCGGGCGTAAATGGATTGCCGCTGAACTCGTCGAGGAATACCTAGAAGCCAGCAAATTTAGATTTGAAGGCTAGTAAGTTCGAGCAAGCCTTACCCAACCAGCGATGGTGCCCATAGAGAGGGCAGGAAAAGAAAGACATACATGCATACCGATGAGTGGTCAGACTGCATCATTACAGCATTTGATTTAGTTGGTACGACATCGCTGGCTGGAAATGGGCAAGCTTCATCAATTATGGTCCAAATGCATAGTCGTGCTGCCGCCAAGATCAACAATGGCCTGCCACTGCATAGTCATGGTTATATTTGGAATGATTCAGTTCTCTTGCTTTCGTATACGACCGAGCCAAATTGGACGAAGCAAGGATTTCTTGCGGAGTTAAACGATTTCAAAGAATTTTTGGATCGAGAATGCCAAGCAAGGTCGTATGCCATTTCTGTCAAAGGAAAGTCGTTTCCCCGCGACTCGATTATGTCTCCAGTATTTAATGGACAAATTGCTGATCAACCAAGAGCAGTTTTGTTGCGAACATCAAGCTGGGCAATGGCCAATTGTTTCATCATTGAAAAGGCGTTGAAGCAACATCGAGCCGATTGGTATATCGACAGTCGGATCGCTAAGGATGCAACCATTAAAGCCCCATTCGAAAAACAAAAGGTCGAGCTTCTTCCCAAAAACGATACCAGAACAATCTACATGTTCAAGGGAAGTCTTGTTTGATCGTTGATCAATCCCACAAGCCTTCGAACCGTGTTGCCGCCGTTCGTGTGTACCTTGCCGTATGCCTTGGGTCTCGATGCCCAAGGTAATCTTGGATCAACCGCGAGTCATAGCCCTTGTTGGCAAGGAAGAAGCCACAGGAATGTCGAAGCATATGGGGATGGACAACGAAGCCGAATCCTGCCCGTTCCCCAGCCTCTCGGATGAGATAATATGCACCATGCCGGGTCATCTGGGTCTTCCGTTCGGTCATGAACAACCAAGGAAGGTTGGCCGGTCTGGCTCGAAGGTATCGGCGGATCGCTCGCAGTTCATCACCGGCCAAGGGTTGTTCGGTCGATAGACTGCCCTTCGACCGTGGAACCCAAACGCGGGCGGAATCAAGGTTGAGGTCAGTTATCCTCAAGTTGATCAGTTCGCTGATTCTGAAGCCATGCCGGTACGCGAGCAGGATCAGCAGGTAATCACGATCACCATGCCTTCCAGCCTTGGCAGCATCGAGCAGGCGGCCAACCTCGGCCGGGGATAGGAAGTCCCTGCTTCGTTCGTGATGGTCAACCGCTTGGAAATTATCGGTCGAGATGCCTGAGTTCGGCGGACTTTGAACATTTCGTCTTCTGGACATCGTCAGTTCATACCCTTGAGAGCTATACCTGACGACCTATTATATCCAGCACTTTTAACAAAAAACACCTATTGTTCAAAGACTTATAGAGGCCATATGGCCGTCCTGGCCGGTTTCTCCCGGCATGTGCGGATGGTAAACTGCGAGTTATTGTCCTGACTCCCAACAATGGGTCGATCAGGGACAACGATTGCAGATATCACTATATAGATATGTACGCTCAGTGCTGTCTCCGCAGACCTTGAACTCGTAACCCCAAGCTCCCCATGACCGAAATCGACGAAGACGACGACATCACAATCCATCCAGACAGCGCCAACGATCCCTTCTATGAATCGCTCCCCGTCGGTGAACGACGCCTGCATGATCTAATACACTGGTGGTTCTATCTCCTGCGTGAGAATGCCGATTACGAGGAGTATTGCGAAGCGCGCAGAAATGGCGATGTCGCGGCATGCAGCAAGATCAAAGAAGACTTCCCCAAAGTAGAAGAAGTCTTCGCAGACTTCGGTGACATTCACTCGCCTGATCTGCATACCTGTGGTGTGGCGTCGAAGGGTTGGCAGCGATGGTTTGCCCAGCGCATGCACATCTTCTTTCCAGATCAAGCAAGGCTTGCCAATCCGGCCTATGTCGCTGAATCACCCTATCGCCGCAATATTTCTATCCCCGCAAATGGGAGGCGTAGTGAAATCCACGAGCTTGTCGAAACATTGGTCAAAGCGCTGTACGCTGAAAACGAAGGACAGGGGAAACTGTCACCCCGGCCACTTGTTGAGAGCAAATATAAGATAAACAAGGGCAAAGTCTCAACCTACCTTGTGTACCTTGAAAAGGCCGAGTTCGTCAATGATCTGTTTCTGTACAACGATGCCAACGATGGTGTACCAGAAGAATATCGCAAGTATTCCGCTCAGCAGGTAGAGCGCCTCATCCTCGACATTCCCGAGATTCACGACATTGGATTCACTTGGACTCGCGTTCCAAAGAGCGGCGGCTACCAATCCAGCAACAACAAAAAGCAAATAGAGCGGCTGAACAAGGAATTTAATCAATGGATTGCTGACAGCATTCATGGTTTGTTTCCAGCGCGGGTAATGTAACGTAGCAGGCATAGGTGAAATTGAAGGCCCGACGGTTTATAAACCATCGGGCCTTCTTCCATTTTAGCTAGTGATTGCTTCACACGATGCGCGCCAGAACTTCAGGGTATGTGAAATCGAGGGGCTGGAATCCGGGACTTCCTGCAACGTGGTTGGCAAACTGTCTGCACATCGTAACTGATGTTCTATCAACCACCTGAAAGGACGAAGTATGTTTAATAACACCGCCACTACCTCCATCGATCAAATTGTTCAAGCAGCGAGTAACGCTAGGAAATCCCGTGAAGCACTTGTGACGTTCCTCAAGGGACTCGCCGTAGAACACGGGATCAAACCCAAAGAAATTTTTGAAATCGGTCAAGGCGGCACCATGCCGACTCGCTACTACGATCCCATTTCCGGCAAAGGATGGACTGGCAATGGCTCCGCTCCGTCGGATGGTCTGAAGGCCGCCCGCGCGTTCGACAAGGAAAATCCGAACGCCATGCCCAAGCGACTTGATCAGTACCTGATTCCCGATGGCGAACAGGGCAAGCTGATTTGCCTGAAGCTGAAGAAGGATGTTCGCACCGCTTCGAAAGTCATCATCAAATTCGCAGACTTGAGTGTCGAAGCCTCGAACCAGCCTAATGGACAGATTCCCGCCTAACGCGGATCTCCATACCGGGCTTCGACATCGCAGCGCGAAGCCCTTCTTAACCTAACCCGAAAACCACACACATAGGCCGAAATGCCTATACGGGGATTCTTTTGCCCAATTTCTTGAAAGGAAACAAAGAAATGGAAAACGTGACACATGCAGCCGAGGCAATGAACGGTGCAAACGAAGGACAAAGTGAGAGAGACGCATTCGCGAAGCTTGTAATGGAAAAGGCTTCCGCGATGAAAGATTTTTCTGGGGCATCCTTTATTTCAGAAGACAACTCGCTTGAGGTCATTAGTTCGGCGGGTAAGTTTCGCGTCAATCTTGCAAGTCTTCGGCACGAATGCCAGCGCGTAGGCTCTGCAAATGAGTCATTCGTTATCGAGCAATGGCTTCTGAATGGATACAACATTATCAACTTGCGCTTCCATGAGTTTGATCAAGTACAGGACAAGCTTGTCCCGATTATCAGGAGTCGCATGTTTATCGAAGGTTGTGCGCAAAAGGCCATCGACGAACCGCATGTTCGGCCCTTGTCCGAGATGCTTCCATATGGTGGCGACGCTGTAGTTCTCATTGGAATTGATCTCGGGACCACGGTTACGCATGTTAGCGCTGAAATGTTCAGCCAATGGGGAAAAACGTTTGATGAATGTATAGATTTCGCTATGGCGAACATCAAAAGCAATTCGCCACATCGTTTCGATATGGCTGTTCCGGGTGTTTATCGCGGTTCGTGGTGTGATGGATTCGAATCTAGCCGCCTCATGCTGCCGAATTTGATTCCCAAAGCCAGCGCCTTGAAAAACGCTGTGATGATGGTGCCCATTGAAAGCGAACTGTTGGTCGCGCGTGCAAACGACGAGCGAGGGCTGTTAAACATGGTTCGCTTGGCAGAAAGTATGATTTTCAAAGCGCACCGTCCGGTTTCGTCCAGGATGTATCGCTACGTGAATGGCGCTCTTGTTGAATTTACTCCCGCGTTCAAGTCGGTAGAGAAGGTCATGACAGCCTTGAACAAGCAATGGGATCACGAAATGTATTCGGCTAAGTCGATGCAGCCATCGATTCCACAATATATCGATTTCGACGAAGGGTACGTACACCTCTCTGAACATCGCTTGTTCACCGGTCCCCATAGCAACGCAATTCAGAGCATGTGCGTTTTCCCATATGGCTTTCCTTGCGTTTTTCCTAAGGTTGATTATTTCACCCTTAGCATTGCGGAGAAAAATGACGATGGTGGATTCACGTGCCATCAGGTAATTGTGAAATGGAAGGACCTGTATGCGCTGATGGGGGGAGAGTGGAAAGCAATGGATTGTTATCCGCCGCGATATAAGTCATTGCGGTTCCCTAAGGCTGAGGAGTTAGAAAAATTGACGCAATACACGGTCGAAGAACTCTAACTACCCAACCGCGATAAATACCTATGGATCACAGGCATGGGCTTCATCGCCGCTTCGCTCGTTACCTCCTGCAATAACGGTGCGGCCCATGCTTTGTTGATCTGTCGAACTGGTAACTCGACCTAAAAGCGAAGCGGAATTCTATTGGCGATTCCTCGCGCACACGGTCGCACGTAAAGGAATCCCATGAACCCACAACATCTCATTCTTGATTATTCGTACTTCGACAACCTGTACGACAACAAGGTCAAGCGCCGACGCTCAACATGGCCGGAACTGGTTGCTGAATTGACCCGCCCCCATCCCATTTACAACGGCATCAAGGAGCGATTGCCTGCTTTCAGTGGCTGGAATTACAAACTGCCATCTGATCCATCTACCAGCGCCGGTGACGATGACTATGGTCGTCCATTGAAGTGGTTCAGCACTCACCATACACGCCGCATCGCCCCAAATGCGGTAAGTGTGGCGATGATCATTCTTGATTGTGATGGCGAATCGCCACTGATGCGCGCGCGAGACCGTTTCTGCGAACTTGAGCACGTTGGCTACACGTCGTTCAACCATGGCGCAGAAGGTAAGGACAAGTATCGCATTGTCTTGCCGCTGGCATCCCCAATTTCAATTGCGGCCTTTCGCTCAGTGCAGACTTCGATTCAGCAATGGGTTGAAAACGATAGGGTGACCTTCGCCGACCCGGCTTCGTACCATGTGTGTCAGGTCTTCCTGTTGCCTGCGGTGCGTAGTGTAGATCAACATCGTTCACTTTCGTGGCATCACACCGGCCAACTACTTGACGCCAGCCAGTTTGCTGCACGACCGACACTGCCTTCTAACGTAAGCACTGCCGGGGCGATAAACCGCATCGTCTCGGCTGACGATGGTGACAGGGTGCTCTTGCCTGATATGTGGCTTGAAACTGCTGTGGCAGCGGTCCGCGTTGCTGATATTGACCGCAAGATTTCGAACGTGCGCTGTCCGTTCCATGCGGATGTCAAGCCAACCGAGTTTGTATCTATCACCGCCAACGGTTTGCCATATCTGCATTGCAAACGATGTGGAACGATCTACATGCTGCGAACGAGAAGAGCGGGCGCTGTTGATCCACTCATTGCCGGTATCGCGGCCATTCGCGCAAAGAAAGCATTGGCCGGAAAGGAGGATTGATGATGGCGATGCCTTTTTCTGATGACACTCTTGTGCAAGAGCAGCGCCGTCATGACGCAAAGCCTTTGCGCTCGTTCAATTCCAAGATGCAGGATGTGGTATTCGATCAGCCACAGGACGAACTGGTTCTACGCTTCGACACCAGGTATCTGTCATCCGAACTTGCTCCACTCAATGAACGCCTTCGCCACTCGAACGTAATTTTTGTGAAGTCGCCCAAGGGAACGGGCAAGACCCAATGGCTAAAGCAATTTCTCGACTCCGGCCAGTTCCCCGCTGGTTACTCGGTTGCGCAAATCGGTCATCGCCAATCGCTGGAACGATTAGTATCCAATGCGTGGGAGCTTGTCTGCTATCTGGACGACAAACAGGCCCATCAACGCTACGCGGTCACGCTGGACAGCATTCACCTGCTGGATCGCGACTACGATGTCGTGGTGATCGACGAAATTGAACAAGTGCTGCGACATTTGATCGGCGATACATTGGAACAGCGTCGCGGCCTCGTGGCCAGCAAGTTCTTCCGCCTCATTCAAAAGGCCAAGCATGTGGTCTGTCTTGATGCAGATTTGACCGGTGAACTCACCGGCCAAGTGATTTCGAAATTGCGCCACAATTTCGAACACGACAAGGTGGTTGCGATCGTCAACGAGTGGCAGGCAAATCGTGTCATTGCGGTTTACGAAGATCGTAGCCACCTGATTGCCGAGTTGATCACCATGGTCAGCGAAGGCAAGCGCGTGTATGTCCCGGTATCATTGCTCAAGGTCGCGAACGATTTGGAACGGCTGCTGAAGTATTGTCGCAAGCCCAATGGAGAAAGGATTCGCGTCCTGAGTCTGACCGGCCAGACCAGCCAACTTGAATCTGCCACATCGTTCTTTGCCGCACCGAGCACTGAATGCCTTGCCTACGACGTTATTTTGGCGACAAGTACGCTGGGCACTGGCGTCAGCATTGATGCAGAACATTTCGATGCTATCGTTGGCATTTTCGACCGACAACCTTACACCTATCAGGACTGCGATCAGGCCATCAGCCGAGTACGCAAGTGCAACACGGTAAAGGTCTGGATTCACCAAGGTCAGCAACGCCAATATCGCTCGGTCGAAGACGCCAAGCAAGGCTCCATCGCCAAAGAGATCATGACCCGCCGTTACTGGTTGGATGAAGAACCCAAGCTTTCACCTGCGGAAACACTTGCCGTCGAAGTCATGGCGCAGATCGCGTACTGTGAAGACGACTGGCGACATGACCGGCTGCGGAAGTTCATCAACCTCAAGCAGGCCGATGGTTGGTTTGTATGCCTGACCCCGTCCAATGCTGAGATGGTTTCTGCTGGCAAGGAATTGCTGAAGATTGCCAAAGACCCTGACGGGGATGCCAAGTATCGCAGGGTACTGGAGGCAGAGAACATCACTCGCGACGACGTAGATTTTCTGCGTGACCAGAAGAATATTTCCGCGACTGACAAGCTTGCGGTGGAAAAATACTGGATCGCGCAGTTCTATGAACTGGAATCACCTGCGAAGCTGACGGTCAAGCAGATCAAGGACTATAAGGAACAGGACTTTCGGGACAAGGCAAAGGCTTTGCGCTTGATTGCCAAGTCAGAGAACGATGCGATTGCTTTGGACAAGTATGATCGTTTGGACGAGAACAGGCTGTTCATCGACATGAAGCATCGCGCCAAATATCGCGCACTGTTGGCCGACATCGCTGATGTAGCAGGCATCGACCCAATCAACATCATGGCGCGCGCCGCGCGCTATGCTGAAATCAGCGAACACCGCCGACAGGCACTTGAAGGGGCCAAGCCGGGAAGCCGACCGGCAAGGGCGGCCAAAGCAGAATTCAACCGCGAGCTTGAAAAAATCGACTACCACGTCACTACTGAACAGATCGACAAAGTGGCCGATTATGTCGCGACGAACCTTGATATCGTGAATCTGTTTCTCGGCACGAAGTTCGAGCAACCTACGCGGCCCGATACGAAAACGAAGGTGTTCAATGCCACGCTTGGCAAACTCGGTGTCTGCATTCAAAAACGAGTTGTCACGAAGGACAAGGTGAGTCAAACCATGTATTTCGTGGACTTTGACATGATCGCTGAGATGGCGGCCAAGAAGGATCTGGCACAACAGTAGCGAGGCTGAGTTGCGGGAACTGGATTGCCCCTCGGGCTTGGATGTACCGAAATCCGCAGGTTTGCAGTGAGATAAGCATATGTCTTCGAACATACATTCTCCGAAAACCTGCGGATTTTCGTACACCTGTGGTTGAGTGGCCAGGCATCGTGAGTCTGTACGACTGGAACCAGTAGCACAATTTGTGATCTGGGCGATGGCGATGCTGCGGAGGCCACCGAGGTGGATGTACGAAAATCCGCAGGTTTGCAGTTGGATAGTTATATGTCTTCGAACACATACCATCCGAAAACCTGTGTATTTTTGTACACATGCAGTGCGCGTATGGCGCAGCCATAGCGGACTGGTGCTGCCGGTTCCGGCAGCACGATTTGCGTATCTCAATGGGAGGGAGTCGGCGTGACTTAGCTGTCTGCCGCAACGTCAGATTTGGCGGGCGCTGTGATGATGATTTTACCGTGCGCCACTTCGACCCTGATCTTCATTTTCGGCGTAAATCCCGCGCCACTCAGCCAGTGTCCGCACAATCGGATGAAGGGGCGACGCGGCCTCGACTCAGGATAAAGCGAGACAGTCAGAAACCGGACGGGCCGGATTTTCGTCTCCGGCCCGTCTTCAGGTGGTTCATGCTCACTCATCGGCCTGATCTGGTTTCATGATCACATGGCCTTGTTCGATAAGGTTCGTCAACCATTGGTCCAAGAACTCGTTCAAGTCCTTCTTCGAACTCAGGTCGATGTGGCCGTTGTACTCGGTATAAACCTGCCGGTACACGTAGCTATCCTGAAAGGTCAGCGCTTCAGCCATGCACTTGTCGGGATAGACCGCCATCGACATATCAGGGTCGGGAACAAGATCGCCACCCGCCTTGTAGTAATGAGTCAAGGCAATGACGATCTTCTTGTCACTTCGACTGATGAACTCGAAACACAAGTCCATGATGCCGCCGCCTACTACGGACTTGGTCGATCCCTCAATAGTGAGAAGATCGGGGACCACATCCAGCAGCTTATGGTAGATGCTGGTGTATATTTGCTCGCTGGTCATGATCGCCACCTTACAGTTCGATAGCGATCAGGCGTTCAACGATAGCCTTGGCTTCTGGGTGGCCTTTCTTCAGCATGGCGGCGAAGCGCGTCGTCAGTAGGCGGTTCTTCTTCGCTTCAACCTTTGCGATGTCGCGAACCATAGCCGGGTTGAATGGCGTACCGGGTGCCATTTGTTCCAGCGTGGTGTTCACACGCGCTTTGATATCGGCGTCAAACTTGTCCAGCGTGGCTTTCAGTTCAGCGACCGACATGCGTGCAATCGGCTGACGTACCGGCTTGTCGGCGGGTTGAACAGGGGCCGGTTCCGGCTTGGTTGTAGCGGTAGAAGCAGCGGCTTTGACAGTAGTTTCGGGCTTGTTAGACATTACGTTCTCCATTGTTGTAAAAATGCAACAATGTCATAATATCCAGCCCCTTTGGGACCGTACATATCCTTGTGCGGAAATTTTGCGCAGCCCAATCAAGCCCAAAATTTTCACGTCGTGGCGTCTGTTTCCTCATCTGTTACAGGTTTCGCGAACGGCAACCGATGAGCGGATGCCACGCCTTCATCGGTTTTTGGCCCCGGCCAAATGGTGGCGGTACCATTCGAACCATGTAACACCCATCCTTCACCCGACTTGAAAATCGCAACCGCAAATCGCCCAGCTTTTCCAGGCTTCACGCCGATCAACTTCATGCCGAACGACCAAGGATCATCACCATTTGGATAGACTTCGATCCGAGTGATCAGGCGTTTCAGTTCAAGGCTAAGGCGCAAACGCAGGTCGATTAACTCGTCGCCAGATGCCTTGGTCATGGTTTCTTGAAGAGCCAAGAATTGCTCGAAATGTCTGCGCCCCAAGTTCGGCAGTTGGCTTCGACTTTCCAGCTCGCGAATCATCCTCTGCGTTGCTTTTTCCTCTTCTTTGAGCGCGGAGATTCGTGAAGCAATGTCTTCTATGTTCTCCGTAACCTCAGCAATGCGAATCAAGTTTGCCAAGCGCTTCTTGATATCGGCCAGCTTCGAAGTTTCCGTCTGAAGTTTGACTTGCCATTGCTCGGCATCAGCCTCCTTCAGGACCGCCCCAACATCAATGCTGGTCAGCTTCGAAAGAAGGCAGGCTTCAAAGTCGTCATACGGCCATGAAATATGCACACAGCCGAGGCCGTTTTTTGCAGTAGTACAAAGCAGATAACGCTTCCGCATTTTCTTGGACTTACTGGTAAGCCTCATCGTCGCGCCACAATACCCGCAGCGACAAATTCCACTGAACAAACTGGCGACGCCGGTTCCCTTGCGACCACTGCCTCGGTTTTTCCGCAAGTCCATTGCACTTTGGACCGCGTAATATTCTTCCTCCGTGACGATGGCCGGGTAATAGCCCTTAATCGGCTCACCGTCCTGTTTCTTCTTCGCGCCGTCCGTCACCCATGGAATGTACTCGCCTAGAACTGCACGCCCTTTCACGATCTTGAACATGTAGGTGCCATACCACTTACTCGCCTTGGTAATCGGCGGGACCTTCTCCTTGTTGAATTTGGATTCGACCATCGACAACCCATAGCCGGATCGGAGCAATCTGAAGATTTCTCGAACCGTGTTTGCCTTCTCTTCGTTGACCACGATTTTTCCGTCGCGTACCTCAAGCCATGCAGGCATAACAGAGGTGATTACCTTGGTTCCGGCATCCTGTCTCTTCTTGTTCCATGCTGCGGTTACACGCTGAGACTTCGTGACGCTTTCTTCATGCGCACGCGCCATGATGGTCAAACTCATCACCAATTGCGTCCAATTCCCGCCCTTGGTGTATACCATCCCGTCCGCAAGCGTAACGATGGTGATGCCTGCATTTACGATTTCGAGAAAGAGAGTAAGTGCCTCTTCCACTTTGGCGCGAGAAAGTCGATCCAAGCTTTCAACCAGTAAATATGAACCTGGCCTGATACGTCCATCAGCAATGGCCTGAAGGAAAACGCCAAGCGCCCCCTTTTCGAGATTGACCTTGTGATAGGCCGACAGCCCCAAATCACGAAGGGTCAAGCTCGTGTCCAGCTCAAGCCCATGCTGGGCTGCATATTTCTCGGAAAGTTCGAGTTGGCGGCGGAGGCTGTCGCCCTTTAGCTGGTCAGGTGTAGAGAAGCGAACGTAGGAATAGGCGACTGGCAATTTCGTTATTCTGTTTTTGGAAGCAATGGGGTCTAATTATACCCAATGGCCAACCTTCCTAAATGGCCTAAGAAGCTTCCCTGAAAGACCGCCAAAGCTTGGCCCGAAGACTTCTCAATGGACGAATAAATCCTTTAATATCAATGAACTGGCAAAACCTCCATTTCATGACGGGGTCTAATTATGCCCACTGGCAAGCCGGCTGGCGTACGCTGCATCCAGCTCGACCACCAGGAGCGCTGCAAAATCTTCGGCCAGCCTGAGCGGCCGGCCGTCTGCGCCTCGCTCAAGCCGGCCAGCGAATTCTGCGGCGAA
>Ga0187843_10001073_pt1 | contig 17766 bp, 12 predicted proteins | sample SpaLakP09_SKY_43_FD_134516 | JGI IMG/M metagenome (GOLD analysis project Ga0187843, IMG submission 134516) | Oligotrophic lake water microbial communities from Sparkling Lake, Wisconsin, USA - SP09_SKY_43 | ecosystem: Environmental > Aquatic > Freshwater > Lake | place: USA: Sparkling Lake...
CCCGACATCAGCAGCTTGACCAGCTCGTCGAACAGCCGCGCCTCGGGCACGTTGCGCAGCAAGGACGCCAGCTCGCGGATCGGTGCGCGGGTGCCACGCTCAATGTCGAGGCCAAGCTTGGCCGACAGGCGGGCGGCGCGGAGCATCCGCACCGGATCTTCGCGATAGCGCTTGACCGGATCGCCAATCATGCGCAGCTTGCGCACGCGCAAGTCGTTGACTCCGCCATGCCAATCCCACACCTCCTCGCGCTGCGGATCGAAGAACAAGGCGTTGACGGTGAAGTCGCGGCGCCGCGCATCTTCCTCTTGGGTGCCCCAAACGTTGTCGCGGAGGATGCGGCCATGCTCGTCGGTGCCGGCGTTCTCATCGTGACCGCCACGGAAGGTGCTGACCTCGATGGTCTCGCCACCGAACATCACGTGCACCAGCCGAAAGCGCCGGCCGATGATGCGCGAGCGGCGGAACAGCGCGTGCACCTGCTCCGGCGTGGCGTTGGTGGCGACATCGAAATCCTTGGGCTGCACGCCGAGCAGCAGGTCGCGCACCGCGCCACCCACCACAAAGGCGAGATAGCCGTGTTCCTGCAAGGTGGCGGTGGTGCGCCGCGCCGCCTGGCTGATCTGCTCGTGGCGAATGTTGTGGCTGCCCTTGCCGACCACGGTGGGCGGACGCCCCAGCGCGTGGGCACGACGGAAGACCTTGTTCAGCAAGCGGGTGATCATGCGCCTAGTGTCTCAGACTGATGACCGGCCAGCGACGCTGGTGCGCGATCGATTCGAGGATCGGATCGGGGTCGACTGCAACCGGATGGGTGACGCGCTCAAGCAGCGGAAGATCGTTCTGCGAGTCGCTGTAGAACCAGCTTTCGCGGACATCGTCGAGTGACGCCCCCTGCCCCGCGAGCCACTGCTCAAGCCGCGTGACTTTGCCCTCGCGAAAGCTCGGCGTCCCGGCATAGCGACCGGTGTAGCGGCCTTCGACCTCTTCCGGCAGGGTCGCGATGAGGTTGTCGATGCCGAACTCGCGGGCGATTGGTGCGGTGACGAAGGCATTGGTCGCTGTGACGATGAGCAGCGTGTGGCCAGCCTCGCGGTGCTGCTGCACCAGCTTGCGGGCGCTGCGGCCAATGCTGGGCAGGATCTTTTCGCGCATGAAACGCTGGTGCCAAGCGTCGAGCGTGGCGCGTGGGTGCTCGGCCAGCGGTGCCAATTGGAACGCGAGAAAGGCGTCGATGTCGAGCCGGCCGGCTTGGTAGTCCGCGTAAAAACGCTGGTTGGCGGCCTCGTGCTGTTCGCGATCACGCGCGCCAGCCTCGATCAGGAACTGGCCCCACTGGTAGTCGCTGTCGGTGGCGAGGAGGGTATTGTCGAGGTCGAAACAGGCCAGCTGCACAGAAGGGTCACTCGCGCCGGAAGGCGCCCAGAAAGGCGACCACTATAATGGAGTTACGCCTCCCCTCGCCATGCCACCACACCTCGAACCCGGAACTCCGGCGCTGATTGCCGGCAGCTTGCTCGCCCTGCTCTGTTTCGCCAGGGCTGCCCGCGGCGTGGACTGGCGTGGCTTGTCGACGAGCGGGCGTCTCAACCTGTGGCTGGGCACCACGGCGGCGCTGATGGTGCTGTGGCGACTCCGGGCTGGCGCACACCCTGGCCTGGACGTCCATCTGATTGGCGCCACTGTGGTCTTCCTGATGTTTGGCACACGTCTGGCCGTCGTATCGCTGGCAATCGCCGCGCTGGGTGCCGGACTGGCTGCACACGAGCCACTGGAGGTCATCGGTCTGCATTGGCTGTTGTGGGCGGGTGTGCCGCTACTGGCCTCAGCGTCGGCCGTACCGTGGGCCGAGCGGCGGTTGCCGGCGCATCCCTTCGTGTTCCTCTGGGGCTACGGCTTTGTCGTGTCGGGACTGGCAGTGGGTGCCAGCGGCCTTGCTCAGGTGCTGGTGTACGGCGTCTTGCAAGCCCTGCCGTGGCCTGTTCTGACCGACGACTACCTGCCCTTCTTCCTGCTGCTGGGCTGGTCCGAGGCGTTCACCGCAGGCGCGCTGCTGACGCTGATGGTCGTGTGGCAACCAGGATGGGTCGAGCGCTTCGACGACGCCGTCTACCTGCGGCGGCGCTAGGCGCGTGGCCGGTCAGATCTCGCAGAACAGATCGGCCGAATACAGCACATCGTGCGCCAGCCGCACACTCACCGGGCGCTGGTCGCGCAGCGAGACCTCGTCGATGGCTTGCACCACCGCGAGCAGCGTGCCGAGGTCGCGCCGACCATGGCGCAGCAGGTAGGACGTCACGTCATTCGGCAAGGCAAAGCCCAGTTGCGCGGCGTATGCCGACATCGCCTCGGTCTTGTCGGTATCGCTCAGATGCTGCAGGTGCAGCACAAGGCCCTGCGCCAATCGCGAGCTGAGCTCCCCACGCAGGGCGAGCTGCACCGGCGCACAGGGGCCGGAGATCAGCATCAGCCAATCATCGCGATGGCCGCGGTTGATGGCGTCGAACAGCCGCACCTGAGCGGCTGGCGCCAAACGATCGACGTCGTCGACCACCAACACCGGCCCCTGCGGCAACCAGTCACCGTCCACCGTCGCCGCCTCAACCACCCGCGCCGTCGCCGCGAATCCGCTGCACCCGGCGGCGAAGCCCTGCAACAGATGACTGCGGCCACTGCCGGCATCGCCCCACAGGTAGACCAAACCGCCCGACTGGTTGGGCGAGAGCAGGTTGCGCACCGCAGCCAGTGCCTCGGCATTGGGTCCGGCGACAAACGTGGCCAAGTCGGGCTGCGGTCGCCGCAGCAAGGGCAGCAGGATCTGCCGGGGTGCACTCATGGTCTGACCTGACTCCAGTGTTTCTCGAGGCGCTTGTACGACACCGGGAAGGGTGTGCGCAGCTCCTGCGCAAACAGGCTCACCCGCAACTCTTCGAGCAGCCAGCGGTATTCGGTGAGCGCAGTATCGTTGATGCCGGCCTTACGATGGCGGGCCAAGCGCTGCTCGTAGTGGCTCCAGAGCGCAGCAATAGCGCTGCGATGCTGCTCGTCGCGGGCGGCGTTCTGGTGGACGCGCTCAAGACGCCGCGAAATGGCCTTGAGGTAGCGCGGCAGGTGCTGCAGATGAGCCCAAGGTGTCGAGCCGAGGAAGCCCTTGCAGACCAGTCGCTGTAACTGCGCCTGCACGTCAGCCTTGAGGGGCTGCGGCAAGGGCCGTGACACAGCCGACTGGATGGTTTGCCACTCGCTGATGCAGGCCACCGCCACGCGGCTCACCGCGTCCACCACCGCTGGCAGACGGGTACGACCGCGCTGCTTCTGCTCAGCGAAATCACGCTGCGTGCGCGGCGGCTCGTCGTCACCGAGCAAAGCCCGGTCGGCGATCGCGGCCAACCAGTCGTCACGCAGGGTGTCGGCGTCGCACAGCAGACGCGCCTGCAGCGCGGCCTGGGTGAACCCCGGCAGACTCTTCTCCCACTGCTTAAAGGCGTCTTTGAGCTCTAGCCGCAACAAGCGGCAGACACCGGCACGGTGTGCGAGCCCCGCGGCATCCGGCGTGTCGAACAGGCGTAGCGCAACGGCATCGCCTTCGTCGACCAGGGCCGGGTAGCCGACCAGCTTGCGGCCATCGCGACTGAAACCGATCTCCGCGGGCAAATCGCCAAAGTCCCAACTGCGGATGCCGCTGCGCTCCATCGCCGGCTCGTCGGCTTTTGCAAACGTGAGCCGTGCCGCCTCGGCAAGTTGCGACCGCAACACGGGCAGCTCGCGACCGTCGGCGAGTTCGCGGCCCTTGTCGTCGACCACACGATAGCGCAAGCGCAGGTGTGCCGGCAACTCGATGCCGGCGAAGGTGTCCTCGGGCACGTCGACCCGGTAAGTCTTGGCGAGGTGAGCCGCTAGCCGTGCCGCGAGGTCACCTTGCCCGTCATCCAAGGCTTCGAGTGCCCGGGTGACACAGTCCGGCACCGGCACGCAGACCCGGCGCAGCGCCTTCGGCAATCCTTTGATCCAGTGCGTGAGTTTCTCGCGCAACAGGCCCGGCACCAGCCACTCGCCCTGGTGCGGATCGATGCGGTTGAGCAGGTGCAGCGGCAGCGTGAGCGTGACACCGTCGGTCGGATGGCCCGGCTCGAAGCGGTAGTCGTAGCGGCACTCGACGCCATCAACTCGCAGCGACTTGGGGAACAGCTGTTCGGTCACCGCCGCCGCGGTGTGGCGCATCAGCGTCTCGCGCTGCAGGAACAAGGCTCGCGGGTCTTTCTGCTCGACGTCCTTGCGCCAGCGCTCGAACGAACGGGCGTCGCACACAGTCTTGGGCACCAGACGGGCGAAGTGCGCGTGCACGGCGTCGTCGTCGACCAGCACGTCGACGCGGCGGCTCATGTGCTCGAGCTCCTCCAGCTCTTGGCGCAACGCAGCGTTGTGCCGCAAAAAACTGCCGTGCGTCTCGAGATTGCCGGCCACCAGCGCCTGCCGCAAAAAAATCTCGTGCGCCTCAGTCGGGTTGACCGGTCCGTAGCGGGCCTTGCGCCGGTTGACCAGCGTCAGGCCAAACAGCGTGACGCGCTCCCAAGCCATCACTTCACCGCGCTCGGCGTCCCAGTGCGGCTCAATGTACTGGCGCTTGAGCAGCGGACCAGCGACCTGCTCGATCCACTCCGGCTGAATGGTGGCGACGCCGCGCGCGTAGAGCTTGCTGGTTTCGACCAATTCAGCTGCGACCACCCACTTGCCGCCCTTTTTGTGCAGCGCCGAGCCGGGGAAGATCCAGAACTTGTTGGCGCGCGCGCCCTGGTACTCGCCGGGGGTGTCGGTCTTGACGCCGATGTTGCCGAGCAGGCCCGCCAGCAACGCGCGGTGGATCTGCTCGAAGCTGCCCGGCTGCTGGTTCTCGCGCAGGCCGGTCTCGCTGAGCATGGCGTGCAGCTGGCCATGGATATCGCGCCACTCCCGGAGGCGGAGCGGGCTCAGGAAGCGCTCCTTGCAGTCGTTGGTAAGCTGGCGGTTAGACTTTTTGTGCTGGAGCTTCTCCTCGTACCAGTTCCAAAGCTTGAGCAGGCCCATGAAATCGGAGCGCTCGTCGGCAAAGGCGCGGTGGGCATCGTCAGCGGCGTTGGCACGGTCACTCGGCCGCTCGCGCGGGTCCTGCACCGAGAGGGCGCTGGCGATGATCAGCACCTCCTTCAGGCACTGCTCGTCACGCGCGGCCAAGATGAGCCGGCTAATCGCCGGGTCGAGCGGGAAGCGCGCCATTTCCTCGCCCAGCGGCGTGATCTGGCGCGACTCGTCGACCGCGCCAAGCTCCTGCAGCTGCTGGTAGCCGTCGTGGATGGCGCGGCTGGAGGGCGCCTCAAGAAACGGGAAAGCATCGATGTCGCCGAGCCGCAGCGCGGCCATGCGCAGGATCACCGAAGCCAGCGACGAGCGCGCGATCTCGGGATCGGTAAAGGGTGGGCGCGACTGATAGTCGTCTTCGTCGTAGAGACGGATGCACACGCCTGCCGCCACCCGCCCGCACCGGCCAGCGCGCTGGTTGGCCGACGCCTGACTGACGCGCTCGGTGAGCAGCATCTCGACCTTGGTGCGGTAGCTGTAGCGGTTGACCCGCGCCAGACCGGGGTCGACCACATAGCGCACCCCCGGCACGGTGAGCGAGGTCTCGGCGACGTTGGTCGAGAGCACGATGCGCCGCGCCCCACCCGGCTGGAACACGCGGTTCTGCTCAGCGGCCGAGAGTCGTGCATAGAGCGGCAAAATCTCGGCGCCGGGCGGATGGTGCTTGCGCAGCGCCTCGGCGGTCTCGCGGATCTCGCGCTCGCCGGGGAGGAAGACCAGCACATCGCCATTGCCGACGCGGGCGAGTTCGTCCACCGCGTCGACGATGCCCTCGATGACCGCCTCGGCGCTGTCCTCCGAATCCTTGGGCAGCGGCCGGTAGCGCACTTCAACCGGGTACGTCCGGCCCGAGACTTCGATCACCGGTGCGCCGTCGAAGTGCTTGCTGAAACGCTCGGCATCAATGGTCGCCGACGTAACAATCACCTTGAGGTCTGGCCGGCGCTGGCACAAGCGCTTCAGATACCCCAGCAGAAAATCGATGTTGAGGCTGCGCTCGTGCGCCTCGTCGATGAGCAGCGTGCTGTAGGCGCGCAGGTCAGGGTCGGAGCGCGTCTCGGCCAGCAAGATACCGTCGGTCATCACCTTGAGCCGCGCACCGGGCTTGCTGGTGTCGGTGAAGCGCACCTTGAAGCCGACCAGATCGGGATTCTTCAGCTCGACACCGAGGCGACTGGCGATGGTGCGCGCGGCAATGCGGCGTGGCTGGGTGCAGCCGATCAGGCGTGGCCGACGCGGGCCGCGATCGGCGGGTCCGCGATTTTTGGGGCCCTCCCGGCCGGACGCCGAAGCCTCGCGCTCCAGCGCCACCTGCAGCGCCATCTTGGGCAGCTGCGTGGTCTTGCCTGAGCCGGTCTCACCGCAGACGATCACCACCTGCCGCTGGCGCAGCGCGGCCAGGATCTCGTCGCGGCGCTGGGAGACCGGGAGGTCTTCGGGGTAATCGATGGAGACAGAAGCGGGTTCGACCATGGGCAGACGGGTCCGGCGCGATGGCACGGGGCGCTAAGTATAGGCGTGCTCGCAATTCATGATTTTCTTGAGCATTTGGAACCGACTGCACCGCGACAGGATTTGATACCCTCCGCCCGGCCGAAAATAACGCTTATCAAAAGACTTTTCATGAAAAACAAAATTTTGCACAACAGCCTGTTGGCTGCTGCCGTCGCTGCCGCCTTTCCCGCTGTCGCCAACGCCAACGAAACCTCGCCAGTCGTGGTGACCGCCACCCGCGAGGCGCGCTCGAGTTTTGATCTGCCCGTGTCGATTGACGTTATCGACGCCGAAAATATTCAGTTCGGCCAACCGCAGGTGAACGCCTCCGAGAGCCTGATCCGCATTCCGGGCATCACCGCCAACAACCGCAACAACTACGCACAGGACCCGCAAATCCAGACTCGCGGATTCGGCGCACGGTCGCAGTTCGGTGTGCGTGGCATCCGCATCTACCAAGATGGGATCCCGCTGTCGACGCCGGATGGCCAAGGCCAGACCTCGACCTTCAACCTGTCGTCAGCCAAATCGATCGAAGTCATGCGTGGTCCCTTTAGCGCCTTGTATGGCAACAGCTCGGGCGGCGTGGTGCAGATCTTCACCAAAGACGGCCCGGCGCAACCTACGCTAAGCACGGGCGCCTGGTACGGCACTTACGGGACACACCGCGAAAATGTTCAGCTCGGCGGCACCGCCGGCATGCTCAACTACACGGTTGACGCAGCCCATTTCGAATCCAATGGATACCGGCAAAATAGTGCAGTCCGGCGCGACACGTTCAACACCAAGTTTTCGCTGCAGTTGGCTGAAAAAACCCGCCTGACCTGGACTGTAGCCGGCCTTGACCAGCCCGAGTCCATCGACCCACAAGGTCTGACCTTGGGCGAGTACCGCAGCAACCGCAAGGCCGCCTCGCCGGATTCAATCACGTACCGCACGCGGGTGCAGCGTAGCCAGTACCAGACTGGTCTGGTGCTCGACCACCAGTTCGACAATGGTGACAGCCTGCGCGCACTGACCTACTACGGCACGCGTGAGAACCTGCAGTTCCTCGCCGGCAACGCCTTCAACCTGCTGCCGGGCGCGAGTCAGATTCAGCGCGAATTTGGGGGCGTCGATCTGCGCTATACCCACCGCAATGATATTGCCGGTATGCCGCTTCGCGTTACCAGCGGTTTTAGTTACGAACAAGCACTAGACAACCGCACCAGCCTAGCGACCAACGCCGCTCGTGAACTCGCCGGCGGTCTTGCCAATTTGACTGGGGCGGCAAGCACACGCGCCCGCGCCCGCAACGAAGAGAACAACTCGCGCTCGGCCGATCTCTACGCGCAAGCGGAACTCGAAGCCACGCAGCGCCTGAGCTTCCACATGGGAGCGCGTTACAGCCAGGTGCGGGTGCAGTTTGTCGACAAAATTCCGGCCACCGTGAATCCGATCGGCAGCGGCACCAACTCCTACGAAAAAACTACGCCGGTTGCAGGCGTGGTGTTCAAGCTGACACCTGCGCTCAACTGGTACGCCAATGCCGGCATGGGCTTTGAGACGCCGACGAGTATCGAGCTGGCCTACACGGCCCAGAGCGCCTCTGTCGTCAACGGCAGCGGCCCGAACCTAGGTCTGCGTCCGGCCCAAAGTCGTAACTACGAGACCGGTCTCAAAGCCTTTCTCAACAGCGATACGCGTGCCACGCTGGCCCTGTTCAAGACTGATACGCGTGACGAGATCGTGGTTGCCGGTACTCAATCGGGCCGCACTGCCTACGCCAACGGTGGTCGCACCCGTCGCGAAGGCGTCGAACTGTCCCTCGACAGCCGCATCAACGACTATTTCAATGCGTACGCCGCATACACGTATCTAGACGCCACTTACCGTGACGACTTTGGCGATGCCGCCGTGAGCGAAACCGGCAAGCGTTTGCCCGGAACGTCGCGAAACATTCTCTACGCCGAATTGGCATTCAACTACCCGACCTTGGGCTTCAACGCGGCTCTCGAAGGCCGCTATGCGTCGCGGGTCTTCGCCAACGACGCGAACACGGATCAGGCTTCTGGCTACACGGTGGCCAACCTCCGGGCCGGGTTCACGCAACGCAGCGGCGGCTGGACGGTCAGCGAGTTTGCGCGCGTAGACAACATCTTCGACCGCCAATATGTTGGCGCTGTGCGCATCAATGACAGTAACAGCCGGTTTTACGAAGCGGCTCCCACCCGTTTCGGCATGGTCGGGGTCAACGCCAGTTACGCGTTCTGACCAACACCCCAACCCAGACGCTGGCGCAGTGCCCCCCACTGCGCAGCGTCGGGCTCGCCCAAACGGCGGCGCAATGACGCCATATGTTTGAGCACCGTTTCGCGCGACAAGCCAATCACCTCCGCTACAACCCCTGCCGCTGCGCCCTGCATCCAGAGGCGCAACACCTCGAACTCGCGATGGGTGAGTCGCTGCAAGGCAGTCACCTCCGGGTCGCTAGTGGCTGCCAGCACGCTGGGCACCAGGTCGCGGTCCAGCGTCACCTTGCCCTGCGCCGCCGCCAACACGGCTTCAGCCAAGGTCTGATCAGCTGCGGGTTTCAACAGGTAGCCGCTCGCGCCGAGGCTGCGCGCGCGCAACCAGAACAGCGGATGGCTGAGCCGGCTGTAGACCAGCACACGTATGCGGGGCAGTCGGCGCCGCGCTAATCGCATCAAAGTCAGTCCGCTGAGTCCGGGCAACTCGATGTCGACGAGCAACAGATCAGGCCGGCTGCGAATGGCACTTGCCATTGCAGACGCGTGATCCGCGGCATGTTCCAGGTCGTGGGAGTCCAGCGCCTGACTCGCCGCCAACGCCTCGTCCGGCTGAACGATCAGCACTCGCATTCGCCTCTCCGACCCGGTCCAGACAACGGCCCTGTCAATCATAAGAAGCTAGGTGAATCCGGCCTGCCAACTCAGTGAATGGCTCCCGCGCTATGGGGGAATATCTCCCGCCAAGGGTGATCAAATGGGTCTAGTTCTTAATAGGGCAATTTTTTATGCCCCAATCAATGGCATGCCGGGAATTTTTCCTGTGTAGCGATGGACTATAGGTTCGTGGCTCGACGACGCATCGTCTTCGGCCCTTTTTTTATCACTCGGAGATTCTGTAATGACCCATCGTATTTTGATTGCTGCAACCGCACTCGCCTTTGCTCCGCTCGCCGCGCAAGCCCACGACGAGATCGTCGCTTGCACCAACGCCGTACTGAAAGCCTACCCGGGCACCGTGGTCAAGCTCGAAGTCAAGACTGAAAACAAGGCCACTGTGTACGAGTTTGACGTGCAAAAGGCCGACGGCAGCGCTTGGGACATCGAGTGTGACGCCGCAACGGCCAAGGTGAGCGAAGTCGAACAGGAAGTCAGCCCGACCGACGCAAAGTGGACGTCCAAGGTGAAGGTCTCGGAAGCGGATGCCAAGGCGACCGCCCTCAAGGCTTTCCCGGGCACTGTGGTCGAGACCGAATACGAGATCGAACCGAACGGCGCCCTGTCGTACGAATTCGACATCAAGGGCAACGACGGCAAGGAATACAAGGTTGAAGTTGACGCCGTTACCGGTAAGGTGGTCGAAAGCTCGGTCGAGATGGCGCAAATCGGCCAGGGCTAAACGCTCTGCCTAGCTTCGAAAAAGCCCCGCTCTGCGGGGCTTTTTTTACGCCGGGAAACAGTCCCGATGCCGACGGGAAGAATGCTCTGGGGATGACGCGGTTGCCGGCTTCAGACTCACGATGTGAAGCCGTGTCCAAATGCCCCTCGCCAAGTACTTGCCAGTCTGGCAATCACGCTGACCGCTGTCTCGCCCGCACTGGCCGTGCCCTCCGGACCCTACTTGATGTCTGCAGACGGCCATACGCAGTTTGTTATCGATGAGGCAGTGGGTCGCATACGAGCGATCGACCGCTCGACCCACCAGATGCGCTGGGAAGTGACAGTCGCCAGCGGCCTGCGCGGTACCGCGCTGTCCCTGGACGGGCGACAAATCTTGGCTTGCAGCGGACGGGCGGGCGAAATCACCGTCATCGACATCGCGGAGGCGCGCATCGTCGGGCACCTGCGCATGAACAGCGCTGCACCACGCCACTGCGTGTTCTCACCGGACCGGCGCTGGGTGGTCGTCTCACCGGCAACCCAAACAACGCTCGAAGTAATCGAACTCGACAGTGGACGTGTGCGCCATCGCATCCCCTTGCCCGCAACTCCGAGCAAACTGGTGTTCGACAAACACCAGCTGCGGGTGGCGTTCCCTGATGTCGGCAGAGTCGAAGTGATCGACACGCGCGGTTGGCACCGCCGACACGGGGTGGTCGGGCCATGAAGCAGCGGCATAATCCGGCCATGCACATTCCCAAACCGAACCTCGCGCTTCCGGACTATCCGTCGCGCAGCTTGCGCGACCTGGCGGCAGTGGTGCTGTTCACGGCGGCCGCGTTTTGGATTGCTGCATGGCTGGAGCTCAACGAGCGCATCAACCGCTGGACTGCCAGCGGCGAGTTCTGGCAGGCCGACGAATTGCGCACCACGCTACTGGCGCTGGCACTCGCGCTCGGCTGGTTCTCCTGGCGACGCTGGCGCGAACTCAAAGCGGAGCTGACGCTGCGCACGCAGCTGCAGGGCGAACTCGCGCGCGCGCTCGCCGCAAACCGGCAATTGACGCGGCGTAGCCTGGAGTTGCAGGAGACCGAGCGCAAGCACATTGCGCACGAACTCCACGATGAGCTGGGTCAGTATCTCAATGCCATCGAGATCGAGGCGGTGTCCTTGCGCAGCGAACTGGCGAGCGCACCCGCCATTCAGGTGGAGTCGGTCGAGCGCATCCGTGTGCTAGCACGCCACGTGTACGACGTCGCCCGCACCCTGATGCGACGACTGCGGCCCGTGGGGCTGGACGAACTGGGCTTGGAGGCTGCGCTCCAGCAGTTGCTCGAACACTGGCGAGTCCGCCGCACCGAGGTGCATTGCGCGCTGCAGGTGGACCCGCGCATTCCGACCTTGCACGAGGACCTCAACGTCGCGATCTTCCGCATGGTGCAAGAGGCACTCAACAACATCGCCCGACACGCTCAAGCTACGCAAGTTGACGTGCAGCTGACCGCCAGCGACGCCGAGTGGCTGCAACTGGTGGTATCGGACAACGGCGTGGGCATGGCTGCAGGGGCTCCGGCCGGACTCGGACTGACCGGCATTCGCGAACGCGCCGAGCTGCTCGGCGGCAGCTGCACCATCGAATCTGGCAATGGCGTACGGCTGACGCTGCGCCTGCCGCTCAGCCCCGTGCCACTCCCCGAGGACCCTGACGATGATTGAAGTGTTGCTGGTTGACGACCACGCCGTGGTGCGCGAAGGCTACCGTCGTCTGCTCGAACGCACCGAAGACATCCGTGTGGTGGCCGAGGCTGGCAGTGGCGAGGAGGCCTATCGGCTGTTCTGCGAATTGCGACCGAGCCTGGTGATTATGGACATCTCGCTGCCCAAGATGAGCGGCATCGAGGTGACGCGGCGAATCATCGCGCGCGAGCCGAACGCGCGCGTGCTGGTGTTCAGCATGCATGAGGACGTGGTGTTTTCCAGCCGGGCGCTGGCCGCCGGCGCCAAGGGCTACATCGCCAAATCGGCGGCGCCATCGGTGCTGATCGAGGCGGTGCGCAAGATCGCCAGCGGCCAGGCCTACGTCGACCACCCGCTGGCGCAAAAACTCGCGCTGCAATCGTTCGAGGCCGAGGGCGCGCTGGCCAGCCTGACCGAGCGCGAATTCGAGGTGTTTCGCCTGCTGGCGCAAGGCAAGTCGGTGGCGGACATTGCCGGCATCCTCAACCTGACGCAAAAGACCGTCGCCAACCACCAGTCGGCACTGCGGCAGAAGTTGGGCATCGACAACGCCGCGCAACTGGTGCGGCTGGCAGCGAGGCACGGGCTGGTGGAGGAATTCACCTTTAGAGACGCCGGTGATTGAGCGATGACGAAAAAAGACCCGCCGAAGCGGGTCTCAAAGTTAGGGGCATGTGGACCACACGCCCCCGTGAGGAAAACGCTCAGAAACCCTGCACCGCCTCGACGCGGAAGTCGCTGACACCCACCGTTGAAATGTTGGTCAGAGTGGCGATTAGAACGGCCGCGCCCGCACCGCTGCCGTCGGCGTCGTAGTAGACCTTGATGTCGCTGCCGGTGGTGTCGGCCTTGATGAAAGACGTCGCACTGCCTGCCGTGTCCAGACTTGCCGTGATGTCGCCAATCTCGACGTTCGTCGAGGTCAGATTGCCCTTGGTCAGCGCCACCAACGAGTCGAAAGTGTCTTCGAGTGTGGTGTCGCCTTCGACACGGAAGACGATTTTGTCGCTGCCCGTAGTGAAATCGGTGATGGTGTCGGCATCAGTGGCGTCGAAAGCCTCATCGCCCGCGCTGTAAGCAATCACGCCGTTCGCAGTGCCGCTGTCACGCGCGTACTCGCGGATGGTTTGAAACACGAACTTATCGGCACCAACGCCGCCGGTCAGCGTGTCTGCGCCCTCGTTGCCGATGAACACGTCGGCTTTCGTGGTGCCGATAAAGCGTTGGGTATTGGCGTTGCCCTCGAACGTCAGACCATTTTTGGTGACTCCGGATGCATCGATGACAACGTTATTGATACTGTTACCGGAAGAACCGCCGACCGAGGTTGCCGTATCAGTCACGGTGTTGCTGCGGGCGAAGTAAAAGTGGTCTCGATAATACTGGTAAAAGCTCTCATCGCCGTCCTTGCTGACCACGCCACCCACCTCAACCCGCTCCATCTTCTGGAAATTGGCATCGTTGAGCACAACGGTGCCGTTCGCCGCGCTTGTCGCGCCAATACCAGCGGTCACACGCAGAGTGTCCGTACCTTTGCCGCCGACGATCACATCGATTTTGTTGCCGTAATCGGTTGCGTTGGTAATGCCATTGGTCACCGCCGCGCGGAAAGAATTGGCAGCCGCCGCTGAAGCCGAGACGATCCACTCGGCCTTGCCATCGTCGGACTTGTGGCTGGTTCCCGAGTTACCGCTGCCGAAGCTGCTGATCTCAAAGATGTCGTTGCCATCGCCGCCATCCTGGTAATCGGCACCACCGGCGCCAAGCAGACGGTCGTTGCCCTCGTAGCCATACACGGTGTCGTTGCCAAGACGAGGAGTGTAGTAGTCCACACCGCTGCTGCCATAAACGAGTTCGCCTTCATTTGCGCCATCGAAGCGGAAATAGCGGTCAAACGACGATTGCAGCAAGCCGTCGTCATTCGCCACGTCATCATCGTCATCGGTCGGGTCGCGCGCGTCGTAAACCAATTGCACTTTGTCGTTGGTCACCTTGGCAAAGGAGTAATCATCGAGTTCCACCACGGCCTCCACGTAAGCAGCCCCGGCAGGGGGCGTCTTAAGCCCCTCGATCTCAAACTCGACGTCAAAAGTCACCTGCGAGGTCTTGCTGCCGAGCCCTTCGAACGTGATCCCGGTGTTGACTCCACCACGATCTGCGTAGTCATCGATGTTCTCGAAGATTTCTGCCGACAGGCGGACCTTGACGCCGCTTCCAAACTCGAGAGTCTCGATGTTGGTAAAGAAGTCGCCGTCGAGCGAGGTGTAATCGCCGGACTTGGAAAAACGGATGACGTCTTTGGCGTTATAGGCGGCACCAGTCGTCAAATTGGTGTCGGTACCCGTTGCAGTTGCCGCAACCACCCCGGGTCTGTAGGCGGGCGTCAATATGCGGTCTGTGGCGTAGGTCAGTGCAGTCGCCACCGAGGTGCTGCTCGTGCCAGACGCCGCCAAGGACCCCGAATTGTTCAGCGTGGACGTCAATCCGTTGATGGACACCGCCGTCGGAACCGCAGTGAATTCGTAGATCTCGGAGCCGGCAGCGGTCCCGGTGAAAGTCCCACCGCTCTTGCCGATTTTTGTCGTTGCCATCGTCGCTGATTCCTCGCGCTATGTTGGTTATGTTGCTGTGGTGCGAATGCACTACAGCGGTCTGAAACCCTACCCGCAGCCAGACAAGCGCAAACGGGAGGTTTTCCCGGATAGATTGGGAACTTCTCATGCGGCAAAGCCAGTGCCGACAGACAGAAAAAGACCCGCCGCGGCGGGTCCTTTATAGTGACATCCAAGGTCTGCAGTTGAGCTCAGGCGGCGGCCCTGAAGGAGCCACTGACCGCTCGGCCAACGAGGCGCAAACGGCCGCCCCAACCCACCTTAATCGCGGTCGACCTGCCCGCCCTTCCTCTTCTGCGGCTCCAGATCGATACGCACGCCGAACCAAGCAATACGCGGCGCGCCCGGGGCAAAGAAGGTCGTTGCCACCTCATCAGCCTCCTTGCCGCCCTGCAGGTTGACGTAGCGCTCGCCGAGTTGGCCACCCGAGTAGTACTGGTGATCAAAGACGTTGTTAACGCGGGCGAACAGCGACACCCTGGGGTTCAACCGATACGAGGTACGCAGGTTCATCACGGCGAAGGCGCTGGTCTCGCCCTTGCCGAGATACTCCTCGCCATTCGCTTCGCCGGCTTGATGCTGGCCGTTCTCGTTGCCGCGTACGCGCATGCTCGACAGGGCAATAACGTCGGCGCCCAATGTCCACGCTGCGGTGGGGCGGTAGTCGACGAACAGCTTGGCCTGGTGGCGCGGGATCAGCGGCAAGCGGTCGCCCTTGCGCACATCGATCTTGCCGTCCGCGTCAGCCGACGAATTGGCGGGTGCCGAAAGCTGCTCATCGCGGCGGAAGGTCGCGTCGAGGAAGGTGTAGCTGCCGCCGATACTCACCGTCTCGGTGAGGCTGCCGGAGAAACCGAACTCAACACCGCGCCGACGCGTGTCGCTGTTCTGAAAGTATCCGCGCCCAGCAGTCTCCGAAGCGATGAAGACGATGTCATCGGTATTGCTCGCATTGAATACACCTGCATTCCAGCGCATCCCGCGGAGGTTACCGCGCAGACCAGCCTCGACCGTGCGGGTCACGACCTTGTTGAGCGGCGGGTCGGCCGCCAGCGAGTTGGGCAGGCGGCACGGGCTGTCGGGGTTGGCGCAGCCGAGTTCGATGGTGCTCGGCGCGCGGCTGCCCTCGTTGTAGCCAACGTAGGGGTTGATGGCCGGGCTTGGCGTCCAGGAGAGACCAATGGCAGGGTTGAAACGCGCGAAAGTGTGCGTCCCGGTCAGGGATTCGGGACCCGGTTCCGGGTCGATCTGGTCGCGGTTGGCCACCTTGACGTGGTTGTAGCGGCCCGACACGGTGAGATGCAACTGTTCCTTGATCGACAGGGTGTCAGTGGCGAACACGCTCGAGGTGCGGGTGGTGCCCTTGAGGCCCGCTGCTGCCTCGTCGCTGAATGCGCCGGCGCCGGACACACCGCGCGACGCGGAGAGTTCGCCGAACTCGCTGGTCTGCCCGAAACGGATCCGGCTCTCGTCATAGGCCGCGCCGACGATGAATTGGTTGCGTTGGCCGAACAGATCACCCGCGAAGGTCAGCTGGCCAGACAGACCGTAGTTGTGCTGGAGGGCCGAGGTACGGTTGAGAAGACCGGAGCAATTGACCTCGCTGCCATCGCAATCGGCAAGAGTCGGATTGATCAGGTCGAAGTCGTCATTCGCATCCCCGTTCAGCGTACCGGTGCCGATACGCCGGTAGTAGGTGTTGCCGCTGAACAGCAACTTGTCGTTGATCTCGTGGCTGGCTGCCAAATTGACGAACTGTGAGATGTTGCGCGTGACGTCGGGCTTGGTGAAGATGCTCTCATAGCGCTGACGCAAAAACTCCACCGGTGCCAGCCCGTTGCCAATCAGCCGGTTGTTCGCGTACGCGTAGGTCAGATCGATATCAGTGCGGGCATTGGCCCAGCCCAGCTTGCCAAACAACTGCTGCACCTTGCTTGGTGAGGCGTCACGCCAACCCGATTCGCGGAAGTCGTTCATGGTGACGAACCAGTCGAGGCCCTTGTCGTTCGATCCCCCATGTTCCATTTCGACAATCCGCCGATTGTTGCTGCCGTAGGTGGTCTGCAACGAGGTACCCGAGTAGTCACGGCCGTTCTTGGTCTGGATAGACAAGGCGCCGCCCAGCGTGTTGAGCCCGAACAGCGGGTTGGACCCCGGCATCAAGGTAATGGTCGAGATGGCCGCGCGAGGAATCAGGTCCCAGCTCACCTGGTCGCCCAGTGCCTGGTTCATGCGTACGCCATCCATGTAAACGGAAAGCCCTTGGGGGTTACCGAGCAGCGGGCTGGCAGTGAAGCCGCGAAAACTCACGTCAGCCTGCAACGGATTGTTCTGCGTGTCGTTGACATGAACACCGCCCAGATTACGGTTCATGAAATCTGTCAGATCGAAAGCTTGGGCTCGCTGCATGTCCTTTGATGTTGCGGTCTGCACCGGTGCGGCAATCTCTTCCCTGGCGGTTCCCAGAGATGGCAGCGGCGTAGTGCTGATCACGTCGACGCGCGGCGCCTCGGTCTTGCTGGATACGCTCGCGTCCGCAGCTTGGGCCACCGGGGCCGAGAGCGCTGCAGCAAGCGCGACAACCCAGGCACTGGGTTGCGGGATGTATCGACGCGTCATAGCCAAAAACCTGAGCAAAGATTGTGAATTCGGTAGCGTAACCAGAGGCAGCCCAAAAAACTCGGGAAAAGCTCCCGCATCTGATGGGTCCTAGGAAAAATTTAGACGCTTGCCGAACCAGCATCGGCACAACACGGGGCGCCGGTTAATTGGCAGAATCACGGGTTAGACGCTCTGCCTCTCTTTCAGGTGCCCGCATGTCCCGCCACGATTCGCTGAAATACACGCCTCGCGCCATCGCGCTGCACTGGATCATCGCCCTGATGATCGTTTGCCTGATGGCGGTCGGATTCACCATGACCGACCTGCCCAAGGGTCCGGATTCGCCGCGCGGCATGGTCTTCAACTGGCACAAGACCTTCGGCCTGATCACAGGCCTGCTCATCCTCTATCGCTACTGGTGGCGCAGCAAGAACCCGCCCCCCATCCTGCCTCCGGAAGTGCCGCAGTGGGAAGTGCGCGTCGCCAACATTAGCCACCGCCTGCTCTACGCCTGCATGTTCACGATGCCGGTGTCGGGCTTCCTCGGCTCGAACTTTCACCCCAAGGGCTACGGCGTGAAGCTGTTCAACGAGATTCAG
>Ga0187843_10001075_pt1 | contig 17736 bp, 10 predicted proteins | sample SpaLakP09_SKY_43_FD_134516 | JGI IMG/M metagenome (GOLD analysis project Ga0187843, IMG submission 134516) | Oligotrophic lake water microbial communities from Sparkling Lake, Wisconsin, USA - SP09_SKY_43 | ecosystem: Environmental > Aquatic > Freshwater > Lake | place: USA: Sparkling Lake...
CACCAAAACATAAGGCTTGTTGCACATCAATAATCAATAACGCGGTATGAGCCATCTGATCTCCTGTTATCCCCATGCGAGTTGCGTCGCTTCAATGAGTTTGGGCAATCCCTTTATGTATTGAGCTGCCATTGAACTTTTTATGCGCAGTCATTGCCATGCAATCGTTAGTTGACCAAAAACAACGGCAGCTCAAAGCTGCCGTGGTCCAAACATCCGATCGCGCGTAACTACTTAAATCTTGGTCAGCCAGCCGTGTTTATCTTCGGCGCGGCCCCATTGAATGTCATTCAGTGCTTGGCGCAAGCGATTAGTGGTTGCACCTGGTTCGCCAGTACCCACTTTGATTTCCTGGCCACCGTAAATCAAGGTGCCCACTGGTGCTAATACTGCAGCAGTGCCGGAAAGTGTAGCTTCAGTGCCTGGTTTTGCCGCGCGCTCTACTAACTCTGCCACGGTTAAGTCGCGCTCAGACACGGTCATGCCTAAGTCGCGCGCTAACGTCAGAATAGTATCGCGGGTCACGCCGTGTAAGAATGAAGTGTCTAACGCCTTAGTGATGATTTCGTTGCCATCAATCAACAGGAAGTTCGCTGCGCCAGTTTCTTGCACATCACCATTTGGACAGAACAATACTTGGTCCGCTTGATACTTGGCTTTGGCTTGCATGGTTGGCTGAAGTGCACTGGCGTAGTTCCCGCCACTCTTAATCATCCCCATATGCGCCGCACAACGGGCATTGTCTTCGATTAACAAGCGTAAGGCGCGGTGACCACCGGCAAAATAGTCACCAACCGGTGATAACAGCACATATAACATTGAATGTAAGGTTGGTGTTGCCGCTTTACCAATGGCTGGTTCAGTCCCAATATGTGTCGGACGAATATACATAGAACCTGGCGGCGTTGGCACATCAGCCACATAGTGGCGAACGATGTCGATGATCATTTGGCTCAGCAGTGCTGGGTCAAATTTTGGTAGTGACAACAACTCTGTACTTTGCTGCATCCGCGCGATGTTTTTGTCCATGCGGAAAATTGCCACTGAACCATCGTCATGACGAAATGCTTTTAGCCCTTCAAAACAAGTGCTTGCGTAGTGCAGCACATGTGCGCCTGGGTGCAGGCTAATGCTCTGCGCCGACACAATGCTTGAGTCACTCCATGCTGAGCCATCAAAGCTCGCTACTGCCATTTCTGGCATAAAAACACTACCAAACGCTGCCATTTTGTTTCCTGCTGATTGTCTAACACCAGTTGCACTGGTTTGTTCTGCGGGACGTTCGACCCAAATAAGTCAATCCATCCAACACCCTGTAAATTATTTGGCCTATTGTACTGTCCCTTGGCTAATTCAGCATCAACTATTACAGCGATTACCGAATTGTCAGCGTCTCGTCCAGACAACGTTAAAAGCTCTGAGTTTGGCCATTTTGGCTGGGTATTTGACCCCGAAGGCAATAAAGTCGAACTGTTGCAGCCGTCGAAATAACGCCGCTCGGCGAAAAGGTTTGAATTACCGTGGTGATTTGGTAATAATGACAATTATTTGCATTAGCAACCGTGAGTATCAGGATCAATGTCAATTCAAACCTTGTGGGATGCGCCAAAACGCACAACAGTACGGGTGACCGAATTGGTTGCGGGGCTTAATCCGCTGGTAGTGAATCGCTTACGAGAAATGGGCTTAGAGCCGGGCCAATTACTTGAGAGTTTTGGTCGTGGTCCGTTTAATGGTCCTGTGGTGGTACAAATCCAAGATTGCGTTTATACGCTTGAGCAACAAATCGCTCAGCAAATTCTGATAACTCCGCAACCCTAACCACTGCAACGATTTTACCATTCGGTGATGTGCGCACATTTGAGTTAAAAGGCGACTGATGAAGAAAATTGTGCTTGTAGGTAAACCCAATTCAGGGAAAAGCCTGTTATTTAATCAACTGACCGGCTTACGGCAAAAAGTCGCCAATTATCCTGGTGTCACCGTTGAATTAAAAACCGGTCGTTTTGAACAATTCGAGCTCGTTGATTATCCGGGTGCTTATTCCCTCAGCAGTTTGTCACGCGATGAAGAAATCGCCGTGCAAAAACTGCAAGAAGCCATGCAACTGCCAGACACCGCCTTAGTCATTTGTAATCTCGATGCGACACGGCTAGAAAGTAGTTTGATCTTTGGCTTGCAGGTGCAAGCGTTAGCCAAACAACAGCAAAAGTCAGTGGTGTTTGCGCTGAATATGGCCGATGAGCTCGCGCGTTTTGGCCATGAATTAGATACTGCAGCCTTAAGTAAAGCATTAGGAAGCCCAGTATTTTCCATTTCCGCAAAAACTTTGCTGGGGATCAGCGATTTTCGCCAAGCCTTGCTTGAACTCGCCGCGCAAGCACAACCACCCATTCCAAGTATTGATCATGGTGATGAGCAAGCACTGCGTACGCTTAGTCGCAGCTTGTCGCGTCAATTTGGTATCAACGCCAGCATTGTGCTGAAAAACCAAAATCGTATCGATGCTTTCATGCTCAATAGCATCACTGGCGGTTTCGCGTTTTTACTGGTTATGTTCTTGTTATTCCAAAGCATTTTTACTTTGGCTGCGCCGTTGATGGATGGTGTCGAAAACGGCATTGCTGCCTTTGCACACTGGGTCACAGGTTATATTGGCGAGGGCCGTACCAGCGATTTCCTCAATGACGCAATTTTTGGTGGTATCGGTTCATTCTTAGTATTTGTACCACAAATCATGATACTGACGCTGATTATTGGTCTGTTAGAGGATAGTGGCTACTTAGCGCGTGCGGCATTAATTTGTCATCGTCCGCTGAGTTATTTTGGCTTGTCTGGCCGCAGTTTTATTCCATATTTGTCAGGACATGCTTGCGCAATTCCGGCCATTATGGCCGCAAGAACTATCGAATCGCCACGCAAACGTCTGATCACCATGATGACAATTCCGCTGATGGCTTGCTCCGCCCGGTTGCCCGTGTATGCACTCCTCATTTCGGTGCTGATCCCTGAGCAAAGTTATCTTGGTGGCATCGTGAATTTGCAGGGTATCGCGTTTTTTGGCTTATATCTGATGGGTATTGTCATCGCTTTAATCGTGAGCTTTATGTTGTCGACCTTTGTGATCCGCGAGGATGCCAAGTCGGACATGCCATTTATTTTAGAGTTACCCAATTATCGTTTGCCGCACTGGAAACCGCTGTTTGTGCGTGTGATGGCCAGCGCTAAAAGTTTCGTCTACCGTTCAGGCCCAGTGATTTTTGCCGTGACCGTGCTGATTTGGCTGCTGGGCTATTTCCCGACTGATGCCGGCGGTTTACAAAATTCATACTTAGGACAAATTGGCCATTTTATCGAACCGATTTTCAGTCCACTTGGCTTAGATTGGCGTTATGGCGTGGCGATTTTAATGTCATTCCTCGCACGTGAAGTGTTCGTCGGCGCCTTAGGTACTTTATTTGGCATCGATGGCGCGGATGAAAATATCGCCGGACTCGCGGCCAACATTCAAGCCGACGGCTTAGCTTTTGGTGCTGGTTTTGGTTTATTGTTGTTTTACGTGGTCGCGTTGCAATGTGTGGCAACTGTCGCCACGATTCGTGCAGAAACTGGGAGCAAGCGGATTGCCGCAGGTTTGGTCATCGGCTATGGGCTGTTGGCTTATCTCTTAGCATTTCTCGCGGCCAATTTATTCTGATTTGGCCATGGTGCTTGTCAGTCGAGTTGGCTGACAAGCATTTATTCGCAGACAAGCATTCATTCGCAGACAGTTGCCCCTTTCGGTGACTGGTGCCGATCTTTAGTTGCTTTGGGCTAATTGCGTCACCCAGCGGTTGATTAACTGCCGCCCGGCGCTGCTGGCGTTTTCGGCATTGACGATAGCGACAAACACATAAGGCCGTTGTTGTTGATCCCAGACATAACCGGCAATTGCCGTCACATTGCGCAGGGTGCCGGTTTTTAGTCGCGCTTGATTGAGGACTGGCGCTTGCTGAAAACGCTTTTGAATGGTGCCATCTTGCCCAGCTAACGGCAGACTGCTGATAAATTCTGGCGCCCAAGGTTGTCGCCAGTTATAAGCCAACACTGCCGCCAGTTGTTCAGCTGAAAGTTGTGCGGTACGGGACAAACCAGAGCCGTTATTGAGCTGCATGCCATCAGTATTAATTTGGTTTTTGTTAAGCCATAACAACACTTGTTGTTCGGCTTGTGCCAAGGTCAATTCGCTCGCTTGGTTACTTGGGTTGGCGAGGCGGTGGAATAATAACTGTGCAAGGCCGTTATCGGATTCTTTGTTCATTTGGTGAATTAACTGGGGCAAGGGGCGACTGTAATGGCGCGCCAGCACCTGATAGTTCGCTGGCGTGTTGCCAAATTGCAGCGCACCAAAGGCCGAGCCGCCAAGCTGTTGCCAGCTGGTGCGAAGTGCCAGTTCAAGCGTGATTTCTGGTGCTAACACCGCTTGTGTTCGCTCAAACAGGCAATTATGTGGAAAATCACCGCGGACGGTTAGTTCGGCGTTTGTTGCCGCCATGTGGGTATTGTTGCTTTGGCTGCTGTGTGGTGGGATTGCTGGCGGACGATACATCCACTGCCAGTCGTCGGTATTCGCGCTACGACAAGGCGCAGCCACTAAGCGCAGTTCGCTTTGCACTTGCAGCTGCTGCCAGTTTGGGATCAATTGGATGTGAGTGCCTGCGTTGCTGTTGCGACTATCCACGCGGATTTGCAACATGTTGCGCGCAAGCGGCAATGCATCTGGTACGTAGTTGTAATAGGCCTGTGGCGATTGGTCAAAGGGCTGGTTCGTGGCAGGGCGGTCGGCAAATAAGCTGCGGTCAATCCTTATGCCGCCGTCGAGATGGCGAATACCGCGCGCATGTAATTGCTGTAAAAGCTCAAAAAGGGTTGAATAATCAAGATCATAGTCTGCCAACCCCCGCACAATCAACGGCTGTTGTAAACGGCCTTGCGCCACATTGTTCAGATCCGAAGTTGCTACTAACAACTGACTTTCACCGCGCCAGCGCAGGCCAAGTTGCGCTAATGCCGCACTTGCAGTGACAATTTTCAGTGTTGACGCGGGTTGCATTAAGGCTTGAGTCCGATATTGCACGGGCTGTGTTGAGTTGGGTGACAGTGGCGCAATGCTAAGTGGCACAATGCTCAGTGCCACTTGCTGTGGCGCTAAACCAGCCTCAGCAATATCTGCTGATAAATTAGGTAAGAGTGGTTGGGTGGCGCAGCCCGAGAGGATCGCCGCAAACAATACCGTCAACAATACCGCAAGGCTTGGCCATTGCAGACATTGTCGTATATGCGGCCTAAAGGGCTGCACTTTTGTCACGGTTGTAATGCCGGTAAGTGCCAACTGGCGCGAAGTGCTTGATACTCTGTTGCTGGCAGCAACAAATACACCGGTTTTAATTCCGGTTTTAGCCAAGCGAATAAAGCCGTTAAATCAGCATCTGGTAACGCGGTACAGCCGGCAGTCGCGGTTTTTGCTGGCACCAGCTGATGCATGAAAATACAGCTACCAGCACCAGGTTGATTCCGTGGATTGTGGTCAATAAATAAACCCCGGCGATAGGATTCGTCAGGCGATGCCGCTAAATCACGGCGCATTGGCTCGGTTGAACCTTTGGTCATCGTTTTTGGGTATTTACTAATATCGACAATTTGGTTGTACAGCGGTGAGCTCGGGATATCGATGCAATAGTGATTTTTGCGCATCGCTAAATACGGCATTGCGCCTTGCGGTTCGGCGGCAGCACCAAAGCTGCCACTTAAGCGGAACATGCCTGCCGGCGCCTTGCCATCGCCTTCCAGTTTTTGTTGGCCATCTTGCCGCGGGTGTAAGCCGATGCCCCAAGCTAGACCGCTGCGTCCCAAGGTGACTTGGCTGCGCAGTGCTCCGGGTTGCCATCGCTCGTTGCCGTCTAGGGTAAAGGTTTGTAGCTGTCCAGTGGTGCTGTCCCAACCGTCGGTGGTGACCACGACCAGTTGTTGGCTTTCTCCAGGGATCACTGCGTTTACTTGTGGCGTTACGACCATCAGTGCGAACGCCATTGATAAGCAGCCATAGGTTTTTTGCAGCAGCCTTTGTATACTCAACACGAATTTTCCTTACCAAGCTGAGTGGCCGGATGCACAAATTTGCCTGGATGATGAGGCGCAGCGCTTGTGGCCTTTGTTTGTTAATGTTTCTGCAAAGCGTTTTTGCCGCGCCGACTCAATTCGCTACTGCAATTCAGATCCCTATGTTGACTGAAGCGAAGCTCAATGGCAATTTTTGGATCAAACAATTAGCCAATCCCGACCAGCTTTTGCTCACTGAGCTTCAGCAACAGCAGTGGCAACAACAATTGGTTGATGCACAGTTGCTGCAAACCTTTGCGGCACTGAAAGCACAATACAATGCCGCAGAGCTTGCAGCAATCATGCAAAAAGTCAGCACTATTCCGAAGGCTGCACGTTTTTTTGCCGATGGCCGTGAGGTTACCTCGACCGATTTTAAGCAGTGGCAGCAGCAAATGGCGGTCCCCAGTTTCCAAGGCTCACGGGCTGCGCAATATGCACTGATGATCCGGCGTGGCAATGTTCGCAGTTGGCCAACGCTAGAATTACTGACCAATAGTGGCCTTGACGTTGATTTGGACCGCTTACAAGAAACGGCGCTTTATGTGGGGCAATGGTTGCAGGTGTTGCACTATAGCCAAGATCGGCAATGGGCGTTGGTACGCACTGATCATTACACGGGCTGGATGCAAGTGACTGATTTTGCTTTAACTGACCGCGAAACAATCGCGCAGTTTCTGGCAAGCCCACAGTGGTTATGGGTGACTGGGCCAAGAGCGAGCACGAACGTCACACCGGAACAAGCTAGTGTCTCGGCGGTGAACCTTGATATGGGCGTGCGTTTGCCGTTATTACCAACACCAGACACTTTGGTGAATGGCCAACATCCCGCGTTTAGTTATCTAGTGCAATTGCCAACGCGCGCGACCGATGGTCGTTTGCAGTTGCAACCTGCGCTGATTGCCCGCCAGCAAGATGTCAGTGTTGTCCCCTTGGCGTTTACCCAGCGGCAACTGCTTAGCCAAGCCTTTAAATTTTTAGGCGAGCGTTATGGCTGGGGTCATGGCTATCAAGGGCGAGATTGCTCCGGTTTCATTCGCGATATTTATCAAACGTTTGCACTAAATTTGCCGCGAAATACTTCTGAGCAAGCAATGATGCCTGCGCCGCAAAGTTTGGATTTCTCAGCCTGGTCGCCGCGTGACAAACTGCAACAGCTAAAACGTAGCCAAGCCGGTGATTTGCTGTTTATCCCCGGGCACGTGATGATGGTGCTTGGCGTCATCGACGGCGAAGTTTGGGTGATCCACGATGCTAATGGTTTGTCGCTACGCACGGCGGATGGCAAATTTGTGCAAAGTAAATTAAACGGCGTATCAGTAACGCCGTTATCGGTGTTATTGGTATCAGAGACTGCAAGTTATATTGATGTGATGACGAAAATTCAAAGACTTAGCGCACAGCCTTTAGCAAATTAGCGTAGCGGCATTTTTGGAGTAAGTATGCAGATTGTTGAGATTGAAACCTACCGCTTGCAGGTCCCACTGCGCACACCATTTAAAACCGCACTGCGCACCGTCACTTCAGTTGATGATTTAGTGGTGCGCATAGTACTCGATAATGGCTTGGTGGGTTTTGGTGAAGCAGCGCCAACGTTGGTCATTACTGGCGATAGTTTGCATTCAATGCATGCGGTGATCCATCAAGTGTTCAAGCCCTTGTTGGTCGGGCGCTCTATCTTAGATTTCAATGATTTATTGCGGATAGTGCAGCAGGCGGTGGTCGCCAACCGCAGTGCCAAGGCTGCGCTAGAAATCGCCTTGTATGATGTGCGCGCACGGTCATTGGGCTTGCCGCTGTATCAGTTGTTGGGCGGTGGTGTTGCTGAACTGCAGACCGATATCACCATCAGCGTAAACCCTGTGGCGCAAATGGTCGATGATGCGCAAGCGGCAGTCGCTCGGGGTTACCAGCAGTTGAAAATCAAGCTGGGTACCGACGCGCACTTAGATGTCGCTCGCGTCAAAGCAATCGCTGCCGCCGTGCCCGCTGGGGTAAAACTGCGCTTAGATGCCAATCAAGCCTGGACCACCAAACAAAGTATCGGTTTGATGCAGCAATTAGAAGCGGCGGGTATCGTGGCTGAACTCTTAGAGCAACCAGTCGCTGCGGCCGACTTAGCAGGGCTGAGTGCGGTCACCGCCGCTATCGCGACTCCGGTGCTCGCTGACGAAAGTGCCTTTGATTTGATACAGGTGCTGTCGATAGTACAAGAACGTCGTGCCGATATGATTAATATCAAACTCATGAAAACTGCCGGCATTAGTCAGGCATTACAAATTGCCCAACTCGCCAGTGTATATCGGGTGCCTTGTATGATGGGGTCGATGCTGGAATCGTCTATTAGTGTTGCGGCGGCAGCGCATGTTGCCGCAGCTTGTGGCATTAGTGTGCTTGACCTTGATGGACCTGAGCTTTGTCAGTTCGATCCTGTGGTTGCGGCGGCAATCGACAAAACCTCGGTGACGCAATTTTCAGGGCCAAACATTACCCTGAATCAAACGCCTGGGCTTGGCATTGAGGCCGTTCAGGGGTTGCAGCGTTGGCCTTGGCAAGCTTGAGTTGGGCCGTCGCCGAGCACAGTAAAAGGCTGCTCTAACCGGCTGCCGTCACTCGCAGTGAGCACTAAGCGATGGCGGCCAGCTGCGGCTTGTACAGGCATTTGATGCGGCGCGTTGGTTTGGCCCAAGTAAGTTTCATCCAGATGCCAATAAATTTGCGCTTGTTTGTCGCGATGAATGGCGCGGAAAATACTTTGCCCAAGGGTGCCGTCAAGTTGCAATGGCAGCCGAATTTGCGCATCGCGAGCCGGATACAATAAATCCATGTGTTGCTGAGCAACCTGTTCACAGCCCGGCCACGTCGGTGGCAGCCCCTGATATTCCGGATGCTGCGGCTGGTAGAAGTAAGCCATCGCCACCGGCAAAATCATGCGGGTATGCACTTGTCGTGGCACATGCAACGCACAGCCTGCGGGTAGTTGAAAACGACCCGTTGGGTCAAGCCACAGTTGCTGTTGATAACTATGCGGGCTTTGCAAGCGGCTAGCAATGGGCATGTCGGAGAGTGTTGTCTGACACTGCCAACGTTTTCGGTAGCCATCGTTGGCACAGATCTCTTGTTGGCGCAGCGCCAGTAAAGGTTTACTCAGCCACGGCGCATCGGGTAACAAACGAAAGGTATCAAATAAAATAGGGCCAGCACTGCGCGCACCGCCGAGTATCGCTGCAGGCGAGCCATCGGCATTGCCCGTCCAAACGCCGACCGTATACTGGCCGTTGACACCCACTGCCCACGCATCGCGTAAGCCAAAACTAGTCCCGGTTTTCCAAGCAATTTTTTGGCTGCGGACGTAATCTCGCCATGAGCCTTCGGATTCGGGTCGTTCAACGTCTAGGAGCGCGTCCAGTGTAAGGTAGGCTGCGCCTGCGCTGATGGGTAAACTGTTGGTGTTGGTGTTGGTGTTGGTGTTGGTGTTGGTGTTGGTCGTCGGATCCGCATTCGCGCGGGCATTTTCCTGTGTTGTTTGCGAGTTTTTGGCAACTGCGAAGGGCGGATATTGCAGCGGCAATGCCGGGATTGGCGCTTGCGGAGCTGCCGCTAAGTGCACCATTGCCGCGTAGCTGCGGGTTAAATCAAACAAGGTCGCTTCGGCGCCGCCAAGGATCAACGATAAGCCATAATGATCGGCACCTTTGTTAATGGTGGTTAGGCCAAAAGATTGTAATTGTTGGCGAAAACGACCGACGCCATAGTGATGCAACATGCGTACAGCTGGCACATTCAGCGATTGTGCTAATGCCTCTGCCGCTTTCGCTGCACCACGAAACTGTAAGTCGAAATTCACTGGGGCATAGCCACCAAACTGACTAGGCACATCGGGCAATAACGATTGTGGCGTGATCAAGCCATCATCTAGCATCAGTGCGTATAAAAACGGTTTGAGAATACTGCCAGTCGAGCGGCGACTTTGCATGATGTCGACGGCGGCACCATCGCCGTTGCCGATATTACCGACGTAAGCGCGGATCTTCATTTGTTGATGATCTATCACGAGCACTGCTGCATTGGCGACGCCAGAAACCGCTAAACTTCGGGCCTGCCGAGTTAACAAGTCGTTTAATTGCATTTGCAATTGTCGGTCGATATCAGTGTAAAACAAGGCTTGGTTAGGGTAACGAGCGATCAACGTTTGTAATAAATGCGGCGCTAGAGCTGGCCAGCCAGCCGGCTTCAGTGGAATAGGCTCTAGCAAAGCTAGCCTTAAATCAGTTTGATCAAAATGGCCTTGTGCATGCAATTTGCGCAGCAAACGATCGCGTTTTTGTTGCAACAAATCGGCGCGACGTCCCGGATGAATTAAGCCTGGACTATTTGGCAACACCGCCAATAACGCTGCTTCACTCCAACTGAGCGCAGCGGGCTCTCGGCCAAAATACCACCAACTGGCTGCAGTCAAGCCAACAATATTGCCGCCGTAAGGCGCATTATTGGCATAAAGTTGCAGAATATAGTCTTTATCAAAATGCCATTCTAGTTGTAAAGCGAGTTCCGTCTCGCGGAGTTTTTGCTGCAGGTTACGGGCTTGATTGCCGTATAACAACCGAGCGACTTGCATCGTAATAGTGCTGGCGCCACTTTTAATATGGCCAGCGCTAAGATTGCCCCAACCGGCACGCACTACTGCGAGTGGATTAATGCCAGGGTGTTGGTAGAAATATTGATCTTCGAAACTTAATAAAGCGGTTTGATAGCGGGCCGGTAGTGTCGTTGGCGGTTGCTTCACCGATTGCATTATTGGTTGCATCATTGATTGATAGGGCAGTCGCCATTGCTGATCGGTGGCGATATGCAAATCGAGCAGTTGCCCTTGTTTATCTAATAAAGCTTTGGCCCATAACGGATTTTGCATCCCTTCGGGCCATACAGGGTGTTGCAGTTGGTAGATAGCCAGTAACAAAATACTGGCTAATATACTGAGAAAATATCGGCGAATCATGCAGCCACTTAGTACCCTTAGTTACGCCTTTCTTTATGGCCAATCTGTTGCCGAATAATGCGGCGCATTGTCGGCAAAACTTAGGGTTTCACCTCAACCCAACTTCCAGTGTTGTTGGCGCGGATCTGGGTTTCGTACATCGAATTTGCTTGCCATGCTGGCAGGTAATATCGGCCAGCAAAACTGGCGTTGAGCGTGACTTTGATTTGAATACGCGCATTGCCGCCAGTAGCATCAAGCGCATAGAAACTGCTTACGCGGTCATCACCGGCATACTGATGGCTCAGCTGCACCGACAAGCCATCTTCGGCTAGACCTGTGTTGCGCAATTGCCAACCGGCAGGGAACACTTGCTGTAAAGATAAATCTTGCAAGGTGCGACCTGATTGATTGAATACTTCAACAATGGCAATAAAATCAGTCCCTTGTTTGATAGCTGTGACATCAAGTGGCGAACCATCGAGTGCAGTAAAGCGTGTTTGCATACTGAGGCCCTGCGCACTGGCTTTTTCTTCACCTGGTGCCGGTATGCCTTGTTGTGTCAGTGTTAGGTATAAATCGGCATTGCCATTATTGCTGACGGCAAAATTATCTGCTTGGTAAGTATGCAGCTCATCAGTAAATGCTTGGTCTGCAATTTGCCAGTCCACCGCGGCTTCACCATTTTTCACGCTAATTTGTGCGGCTTCACTGTGCTGACTGCCGCCAAACTGTTGCATTAAAGTCGCCGCGGCCCAGGCCGTTTCCATGGTGTTGTAGGTGTAATTGTCATTGCGCAGCTTGTCTGCCAACTGTAGGGCGATTTGCCAACGTTGCTGCGATTGTTGCAATGCACTGGCCAGTTCCAATTGAATCACTTGCTGAATAACTTGTGAGTTGAGCACGCCGGCTAAGCTTTCATGCTGGGTATTGCCACCATGCTGTTGCAAGGTGACCGCAATATCCGGCAGGCTTTGTTCAGCATAGGCGAGCGCTAATAAATGATGGGCGGTGGCATGGCTGTAAGCTGCTTGATTTAGCAAATCTTCTCGCAACCGGTTCATCGCACCAATATTGGCTTGGTCAGCTATCGCCAACAGCCATAAGCGCCAAGCCTGTAAACTTATGCCATAACTCGACCGGTCATTAAAGCTATTCGCAGTTTCTTTGGTGTTGTTTAGCCATTGTTTCAATACCACAGCATCAATGGCATACCCTTGCTGCTGCGCGCGCAACATAAAGTAGCCTGCATATAAATTGCCCCACTCCTCAACGCTAGTGCCTCGAGGCCAGTAACTAAATTGACCGCTACCCAGCTGATATTTGGATAGTTGTTTTAGATGTTGCTGAATACGCTTCTGCACATTTGCTGCGTCGTCGCTGCTTGGCGTTTGATAGAAACCTTGGAACAGCAGCGGAAATACCTTGGATGTCGCTTGCTCCACGCACATAAACGGATAGTCATCTAACGACAACTCAATGCGTTTAAAACCAAAATCTGGACTGCGGCTAGCACTCAGCCACTGTTTGTTGCTGCCTGCCATACCGATATTGGCGGCACTTGGTTGCCATGATTCGCCTGGCTTCAACACTTTGCTGATGCTGCGTTGCACAGGCGAATTAGCGATACGCACTGGTAAATCAATCACTTCTTTCGCAATTAAAGTGCCTGCACTGGCTGTCACTGTTAACTTGCCCATGCCGGCTAAATCGCCAGCCTTGATGCGTAACATCGCTGTTTGTTCGCCAGCTTTGGTAAATTGCACAGAACTTTCGGCGACTGGCGCTTTTAGTAAGTCATTGGTGGTGACCGTTACTTTGACCGTTTGGCTCTGGTCTTCAGTGAAAAACAACGCCACTGGTAAAGCAAATTCTTCGTTGGTCCCGATGACCCGCGGCACAGTGCTGAGTAGCGTCAAAGGTTGACTGATTGTAAGGTTAGTTTCCTGCTGTCCATAGGCATAACCGTCGCCAGCGACCACCATCAAGCGCACTGAACCCATATATGGCGGCAATTCGATTTCATGTTCGGCCTTAGCGCCTGCGGCTAGATCGAATGGGCCGAAAAATTTGACCACAGGCTTAAAGCGACGTTCCCGTTGCCCATCGCGCTTCGGAATTAACTCTGAACCACCCACGGCTAATAAGTGAGATAAATCAGCACTGTAAGCACCGACCACATCATCAAACAAGTCCCAAGTTTTCACACCTAACGCTTCGCGTTGATAAAGCGCTGCATGAGGTTCTGGCACGTGGAAATCGGTAATGCCCAATAAACCTTCGTCGACCATGGCTAAGGTGTAGCTCATGGCGCGACCTTGTTGTTCGCTGATGTTCACCACAAACGTGCTTTCAGGCTCAACTTTTGTTGGTGCTTTGATTTGCACCTGCAAATGGCTTTGTGGATCAGAAACTTGCAGATTAAGTATGCCGTAACTTCGCAGCGGCGTGTCATTTTGCCGATTTTGATGTGGTTGAATTTGCGTGATGTAAGCATAGATATTGGGCGTCATTTCGCGGGTTAGCGGAATTTCAATAATATCTTGGCCTTTCGCAACTTTGACCCATTGCTTCGATTTGACACTGGAGCCACCGTCTAAGGTTAATAACACTTCACGATCAGGGCCTGCTGGGAGATGGATTTTTGCAATATCGCCTACTTGGTAGCTTTCTTTATCCGCACTCAAGCTTAAGCGCGTCGCGCCATCACGGCTGCTGCTATCTCCATAACCCCAACCAATATAAACCTCTTGGCTCGAGCAATGATTAATGGTGGTGCCAGACGCATCGCAGGCACTTAAACGATAGCGGCCTGACGCATAATCTTTGCCGAACATTTGCCATTTGACATAGCCAGTGGCATCGGTAAATAGTTTGCGACTCTCAACTCGTTTAATTTCTTCGTCACTCACATAATTCGCGCTGCTGGCATCGTCACTATCCCACCACCAACGCCATTTCAGTTCGTGCAATTCAAGTTGAATTTCACCATTGCTGATTGGTTTGCCGTTAACATCAAGCATCACTAAATCAATGTTTGCATTGCCTTTTGGATCTAAGGATGAATTGCGGATTTCTTCTGGAACCAACAAGCCGACCCATTTCGCGTAAGGCAGTACACTGGCATGGCGATATTGCGTACTGAATTGGCCATTCGGTTCAAAAACCCGTTGGATAAACATCGCTTTTAGTGCGCCAGGGCTTGGTGTGTTCAGTTCTGGGGCAAAATTAATGGTGGCTTTGCCGTTCGCATCGAGGTTGCCATCAAAAATCTTTTTCGATTCGGCGGCGAATTTGCGTGTGCTGTCGTCGAAATGGTAATTGGTATAACCTTCAAATGTGGTTGGTGTGGTGGAAAGCTTTAATTCGACGTCAGTTTTTAATGCTTGTGCGCTAGCACCATTTAACCATGCCGCGCTTAAAGTAAAATCTTGGGTCGCGAGCGCAAGTGGCGTGGTTGGTAAATCCAATTCAATTTTTAGGCGGTTTGGCAGAATGTTTTCGATTTTGATTGAGGTATCAAAATAGCTACCACCGGCTTTGGCCACCACATGCCAATTACCGGTTTGGGCATCTTCATCTGTGCTTAAATCGAAGCGATAAAAGCCGTTGTTATGTTGACGCTGCACAATGGTTTTGACTTTTTGGTTCTTTGGGTCGAAAAAGTCTAAGGTCACCGGGAAATCGGCAGGTAACTGCTTATTTTTGTCCTGCAAAATCAACATTAGGTAGATATTGTCACCCGGACGCCACACATTGCGCTCGGCATAAAAGAAACCTTTCACGCCTTCGCTATTTTTCACGCCACTGGTATCAAATTGCCCCGTGGGCAAGGCTTCATTGCTTGGAATTCGTAAGTACCCCACATCGCCATCGCCTTCGGCTTTCAGATAATAAGGAGTTCCTTCAGGTTTTAGCTGTGCGAGGCCTTTCGCATCGGTGACCACTTCGCCAATCAATTGATTTTGATAATTAAATACGGATACTTTTTTGCCTGCAGCCGCTTGGCCTTTTTGCAAATTGGTGGTCAGAATGTGCAGTTGCTTGTCGCCACCCATTTTCGCCAAAATGCCAATATTGGAGGCGATAAATACTTTGGATACTGTAGTTTTGTCGTTGTAATCGTTGAAATAGGCTTTTTTACACGGGTTCCGACGCTCATCCCAATCGTAATAACCTTCGGATTGATAAAAACGCCATAAATGTTCTGGAATTTCATCGTCGCGTTGGTAACTGCCTTCGTAATTTAAGCGCTCTAAGGCAACCAGCGGCTCTGCGGTTAGTTGAGTATCACAGTTGTACAAGCTGTGTTGCGGTAAAATGCTCGCTTCGATGCGCAAGATGCTACCGCGGTGTTTGCCAACAAGTTCGGTGACATCTAATTGCAGTTGCTGTTTGTCGTTTAACGCGGCTTGCGTCAGCATCATTTCTTGTTGGTCAATATAACGACCAACGCTGCGATTGACGTAGTCGCTTTGCCAATTGCGCGAGGTGTCTTGTAAATATTGGCCGATATTATTGCTGTAAATTTCAAAAACGCGCAGCTGTATTGCTTTGATATTCGTGGCTTCTATTGGGATCAGCAAGCGGTCTGCTTGCGGCAGAATGAAGCCGCCGTCTAACATTCTGATTTCCGGTAGTAGCGAGCTCACCTGCAATTCTTGGATGACATCAGTGCCTAATGTTTGCTCATGGCTGGATTTTAATTGGCGCGATATCCAAATTTTGACTTTGTTCTTTAGCGGGCTGTCAGGAAACAGTTGGATGACATTGCCATTCACTTTGGCGCGTACGTCTTTGTCATTGAGTTTCACTAAGCCAGTGAGATCTTGTTTGCCAATAATTTGAGAGAAACGTAATTCGAATTTTTGATCATTTTCTTGCTGTACTTGTGAGGATAACAAGTTGAACTGATCCAGCAGCGGAATATCAAAAGTTCGTTTGGCGGCAAATTCATTGGCTGCAGGCGTTTCTTTCCAGCGTAAAGTCATGGTTGCTGCATTACTGGTTTTCATGATGCCACTAATTGTGGCGCGCCAAGCGCGTGGCGTTTGTTGCTGCCATTCGATCGGCAGCGGTTGCGCCGAGCTTTGGCTCACTTCAAACATATTTTTCAGGGCAGGTAACGCGATAGGTTCTAATGTTTGGACATCAAACTGATAAGTGAGCGCTTGTTCTTGTGCGGTGTTGCCAAACCCAATTTCGCGAATACTCAGTTGTTGTGGCAATACTTGCACCTGATGCTCAAAATTTGCCAATTGCTGGCCAATTAATAAGCCTTTGCTTTGTAAAGTTAATTCAATTTTAGTATCGGCAGGTAAAGCACTCAGTGGGGTGATTTGTAGGGTTGATTCGTCAAGCCATAACGTCGAGAAGTCAATGGCAGGGCGGATGCTGATGCGTTCGGCGTCGGCTTTACCGACTTGGGCAATGCCAACAGCGGGTTTGTTAAAACGATAAATCAGTTTTTGCTCAGCGCCGACATACCCTTGTGGATATTCAATCAGCAGGTTTTGCCATTGTGGTGCAAGAGCGCTTTGGGCGTTCGCCGGTTTTTCGCTCGCTGAGGAGGCTGGCTCTGGTGATTGTTTAAATAAAGCAATCAGCAATACAACGGCGGCGATACCGGCGGCGAGTAAAATAGCATGGAGCTTTTTCATCGATTCATCCCTGAACAAAATTTCAACTAGTGTAGGCTAACAATTTATGTGACACAACATTAAATTAACAAATCGGACTTATGATTTCTTCGATAAATCATCTAAGGGCGTGGGTTTGGTTTCGGTCGTTAAACGTGGATGCACCGTTTTATCTTTGGGCGCAAAGGCGCTAGGCATCACTTCAATGCCCAGTTTTCGACCTAATTTGACGATAATTGGAATGGTTATTGGCGCAAACGGCAAAATGGCAAAAATGCTCAGTCCGGTGGCCCGCAACACATCGCTTAGCTGCTGATTGGCAATTTTTAATTCGGCTTTGCTGGCATTACCAAGCATGTAGTTGTGATAAATCCGCAACATTTGCTTGGTTTCGTCTTTTTCTTGCGATAAGGCATGTTGCAGGCGGATCATACTAAATCGGATCTTAATCATGCTCTTGCGACGTTGGAGTCGCAACACCCGGATCGGAGCTCTATGCAGATGGCGTAGCAGTTTCATGGGAGACCCTGATGTCGGCCGACCTCGGCTGACTTTCAGCGACTATTATCCATGGGTTTGCACTCTTACGCCAGACTAGTCACGGTGAAATTGCCGTTTCTAAGCTCTGCTCTATGATAGGCCGGACCCTCAATGCCGTCATAGTGCACAGATGCTCCCGCGGCGACAGCAATAACGTGACCAGCGCCAGTGTCCCAGAGCATGGTGGGGCCAAGTCTTGGATACAAATGCGCACTGCCTTCAGCGACTAAACAGAACTTTAAGCTACTACCAACCGCCAATAATTCATGGTGAGGAAATTGCTCGAGTAATTCGGTCATGCCAGGTTGGGCGTGGCTGCGACTGCCGACAATCCTGACAATCTCATCGGCTCGGGGCGCTTTCGCCAAAATTGCACGGGCGACTGCAGCCGTTGACTTATTGTCACGAAGAAAGGCCCCAAGTCCTAACACTGCACTATAG
>Ga0187843_10001076_pt1 | contig 17729 bp, 18 predicted proteins | sample SpaLakP09_SKY_43_FD_134516 | JGI IMG/M metagenome (GOLD analysis project Ga0187843, IMG submission 134516) | Oligotrophic lake water microbial communities from Sparkling Lake, Wisconsin, USA - SP09_SKY_43 | ecosystem: Environmental > Aquatic > Freshwater > Lake | place: USA: Sparkling Lake...
GACTATTATCTCGGTGGTGCAGGGTTTTTCTATCAAATGGAAGGTTCTTACAGTCTGTTTGTCGAGGCGAACCAAGCAAATATCCAGTACGCGAATGTTGATCCATCAGGCGACCGTAACAGTCTAGATACCAATTACCGCGCTGGTGTCGAGTGGGAAATTAGTAGCGTTACCACAGGTACATTAAAAGCCGGTTATCAGGACAAAAATTTTGATCTGATAGAGCGTGAAGACTTCAACGGCTTTGCTTGGGAAGCAATTTTACTGTGGCAGCCATTAACTTATTCCGGTTTTGATATTGCAACTGGTCGTCGCGCAAAAGACGTCGATTCTGTCGCAGTGGTAGGTGACTACATCCTTGAAACCACCTACAGTCTAGGCTGGAATCATGATTGGAGTGAGTTATGGTCAACAAAGCTTGCCTACGAATTCCAAACCAACGAATACAACATTACCGATCGTAAAGATATTGCTCGCGTTGCGACTGCCGAACTTACTGGCGATTTATTACGCTGGATGAAAGTGAAAGGTTTTATAAATCACGAGATCCGCACTTCAAATGCTGTCGGTTTTGGATACGATCGTAACGTGATCGGTATTGAATTTAACTTCACACTGTGAGGGTATAGATGAGAAATTGCTGGGTAGCTTTACTGGCGTTGTTTTGTTTCAGTGCTTTTGCCGAACAGGCTGAAGATTATAAACTCGGCCCTGGTGATGTCATTGTGATTCAGGTGTTTGGCGAAGATGAGCTTAAACTTGAAACGCAGTTAACTGACAGTGGCACAGTAAATTACCCATTTCTCGGCACGATTAAAGTGGTTGGCATGTCCATTAAAGAATTGGAGCAACATGTCTATAATGGGTTAAAACCTGACTATTTTGTTGAACCTAACGTTTTTGTTGGCATCGTGCAATATCGCCCATTTTACATCCATGGTGAAGTTAAAAAGCCGGGTGGTTATCCTTATCAGCCGGGTATGACTGTCAACCAGGCGATTGCCTTAGCCGGGGGCATGACCGAACGAGCTTCCAAAGAAAAAATTCAAATCTCACGCGAAGGCGATAAGAACAATACGCAAACTGGCAGCCTAAATACCAAAATTAGTGCTGGTGATACTATTACCATTGAGCAGAGATTTTTCTGATGTCATTTAATGCTGAGTCGCACAATTCCCCGCAGGCTGTGGAAGAAGTGATTGATTTAAGAAAGTATTTTTCTGTTATCAATAGGTCAAAATGGCGGATCCTCCTGCTCGCAAGTTTAATTGCGATCTTAAGCGCCTTTATTGTGTTGAATATGAAACAAGTGTTCAGCGCAAAAGCGACTTTATTGATAGAGGCACAACAAGCGAAAGCCGTAAAAATTGAAGAAGTTTATGGCATGAACTCGGCTCAGCAAGAGTATTATTTGACGCAATTTGAAATTTTAAAATCTCGAACTATTGCCGAGTCAGTCATAGAGCGTTTGAGAATTTCCGAACATCCTGAATATCTGCCAAAGGATTCGATCGCCGATGTGATCAAAGGCTGGTTGCCGTTTTTACCTTCGGCTGATGATGACCTAAAGTCGGCAGAACAACTTGCGCTTGAGCTTCGAGAAGCATTGCTGAACCAATTTACCGAAAATCTCACTGTTGAACCAGTCAGAAAGACGCAACTGGTCAACATCTATTTTGAATCTCAAGATCCCAAGCTCGCAGCTGCCGTTGCCAATGCAATTGGCGAAACCTATATCGATAGCCAACTTGAAGCAAAAATGGGCATCACCCAGAAAGCCAATACATGGTTAGGTGGTCGGTTAGGGGAGTTGCGTCAACGCCTTGATGATTCTGAGAAAGCCATGCAAGAGTTCCGCTTGAGCGAAGGACTCATTGACGTTGCCGGGGTGCGAAGCCTTGGTAGTCAAGAATTAGAGAGGCTTGGTGTTGAGTTAACCAATGCACGTTCGAAAAAAGCCCAAGTCGATAGCTTTATTCGTGTGATTAACCAATACGGTAAAAAAAATGTCGATAAATTAGAATCGCTGCCGGAGATAACGGCGCATCCTTCTGTGCAAAACGTCAAAAAAGAAGTGGTTACCGCCGAACGTAAAGTATCTGAGCTCAGTAAAATATACGGTCCGAAGCACCCGAAATTACTTGCCGTGAAATCTGAATTAACCACAGTGCAAGAAAATTTACGGGAGCAAATTCGTAAGCTCATTGCTGGTATCGAAAACGAGTCCCAAACCGAAGCGCAAAACCTCACTTCACTTGAAGCTGAAATGGCGCGGGCAAAGGGCCAATATCAAGATGTAAGCGGCAAAGAAGCCGAATACCAGCGGTTACAGCGTGAGGTTGAAACCAATCGCCAACTGTTTGATACCTTTATGTCGCGGCAAAAAGAGACCGAAGTGGCCGGCAATTTTGATTCGGCAATCGCCCGTTTTACAGATAGAGCGATTACCGCAACAGAGCCGATTAAACCCAAACGCAAACTTATTGTAATGCTGGCATTTGTCGCGGCGCTTGGCTTTGGCATCGTGGTGGCATTTGTTATGGAGTCGCTCAATGACACCATTAAAACCACGCAAGATGTTGAAAGCGTTTTGCAGCAGCGTGCTTTGGGTATCATTCCTAAGCTCGTTGAGAAAAAAACCTTGGCCGAATTCAACCGAACATTCTTCGACAATGAAAACCGGCCTTTTAGCGAGTCAGTTCGCAGTATTCGAACCAGTTTAGCGTTGTTAGCGTTGGACAAACCGCTGCAATTGTTGGTGGTGACCTCGTCTGTTCCAGAAGAGGGCAAATCGACAGTGTCTAGTAATTTAAGCTTTGCTTTTGCTCAGCTTGAAACTGTCTTGCTAATCGATGCCGACATGCGAAAACCAACCATCGCCAAACGTTTTGCTCTGCCAGCGTTTCAACCAGGATTAGCGAATTATCTGACTGAAACTGAAAGTTTGGATGATTGTATTGTTCGTGACGAACAAAGTGGTGTCGACATTTTAGCTGCAGGTACTATTCCTATTAATCCGTTGGAGTTATTAGCGCATCCTCGCTTTTTAGCCCTATTGAACGAGTTAAAAGGACGCTATACCAAAATCATCATCGATACACCGCCGGTACAAGCGGTCAGTGATGCGTTGATGATTGCTCGGCTTGCCGATGCTGTGGTAATGGTAGTGAAAGCTGATCATAGCCGTAGTGGCTTAATCCAGAACTCTTTGGCAAAACTGATTCAATCACATGCTAAATTGTATGGTGTGGTGTTAAATGATTTAGATGTCAAAAAGGCTGAACGTTATTACGGCAGCTATGGTTATTATCAATATTACGCAGAGAAGTCAGATAGTTAATGATTGATGTGCATTGCCACATATTGCCTGGGATTGATGACGGTGCAGCCACTATTGCTGAATCGATGGCGTTATTGCGTTTAGCAGTTGCCGATGGAATTTCGCAAATGGTGGCTACCCCGCATATTAATCCGGGATATTTTGATAATACGCGGATCAGTATCAACAAAGCTCTCGTTGAACTGCGTGCCGCTATTGCCAGTGAACAACTCAATATCGCAGTAGCTGCTGCCGCTGAAGTTCGAGTGACCGCAGATCTGATGCTGGCTGTAGAACGTCAACAATTGCCATTTATAGGCAGTTGGCAAGGGAATCGTGTGCTTTTACTCGAATTCCCGCCAAGCCATATTCCGCCAGGTAGCGACAAACTGATCAAGTGGCTCGGCCAAAAAGGTATTACTGCGCTGATTGCACATCCTGAGCGGAATCGAGAAGTACAAGGCAACCTGAACATCCTTGAGCCCTTAAAACGCTTAGGCTGTCTGTTTCAACTCACTGCATCGTCTTTGCTCGGTGATCTGGGCGAAAGACATCAGATGACCGCGCAAAAATTGGTGCAGGAGCGGTTGTATCAGGTGATGGCTTCTGACTGTCATAATGTCAATCGACGTCCACCTCGATTAACCGATAGTATGGCACTGGTCGCCAAACTTACAGACGACCAATACGCCGAATCCTTAGTGCAGCATAATCCGCATATAATCACTGCAGAGTTGGATTTCCAACTCGGACAAGCGTAATGAGACGCTTGTGCGCAGGCTTATTGGTGCTGTTGTTATTGGCTTATGCTGGCAATGCTGCGCGTGTAGGTTTAGCGAACACCGCCTATTTTCAAGCAAGATTTTTAATTGATAAATGGCAACGCGATCCCAGTTCGATTAATCAGCAAAACTTTCAACAAGCGAGTGAAACTATTGACCGCAGTGTGTTGTTGGTGCCAACTAATCCGCATTATTTGTTGACCCAAGCCAAAGTCGGCTTGTGGGGTTTTTATGCGGGTTATCGCACCGCAGAACAACTGGAACATTTAGAGGTAACTTATCAAAGTGCAGTCCAGCAAAGACCCAATTGGCCAGAAACTTATGCCGACTATGCGTGGTATTTAAGCTCGGTCAAACAAGATTTACCTGGCGCTTGGCGCCAATTACAACTTGCTGTGCATTATGGTCCTTTTGCTGCTGACACGCTGGAAACTGTGATGAAGGTGGCATTAAATCGTTGGCAAGATTTAACACCTGTACAAAAAGCTACGGCTTACAGTTGGTTGGCCAAATCAATGCACACCGCAACGCGCAACAATGTAATTGCCTTAATTAAACTGCATAAAAAAGAATTTGTTGCCTGTTTTTACTTGAAACGGCAAGGGAACTTATCGCCAGAACTCTGGGCTTTAATTGAACAGCAATTGTGTTTGCCTGAATAAAGCCAATGCTTTTTGACTCTGTGAGAGCCGACGGAGCAAAAAAACGAAGATGCAAACTACCGAACACATCCACTCAGATGAAACTATCGCTAAAATATTAAGTAAGATGCCGTACAAAAAGCTAGAGCCGGTTCTACCCAGCTCTAGTTTAATGTTTTCGGCTAAATTAAATAAATGCTAATTACAGAAGTTGTAACGGTTGTACCAATACTGCGGCGCTGCCTGGTGGTGCCGTTTCTAATTCTTCGTCATCATACTCAGCCAAACCAACTGGCGTTTTTGGTACCGACTCTTTATCGAAGGCGGTATCTGCAGCATACAGTGCCGCGTTTTCGCGCGTGACTTGTTTGAAATCGAATAACTGTTTGTCAATCATGTGCGATGGCACAATGTTTTGCATCGCTTGGAACATGGTTTCAATACGGCCAGGGAAACGTTTATCCCAATCTTGCAGCATTTCTTTCACCACTTGTCGCTGCAAACCATCTTGTGAGCCACAGAGGTTACAAGGAATGATGGGGAACTCTTTAGCCACTGCATATTTTTCGATATCTTTTTCTTTGCAATACGCCAAAGGGCGGATCACGATATGCTCGCCATTATCACTAATTAATTTTGGTGGCATCGACTTCATTTTGCCGCCGTAAAACATGTTAAGAAACATCGTTTCTAGCATGTCATCGCGGTGATGACCCAGCGCAATTTTGGTGGCGCCAAGCTCTTTTGCCGTGCGATACAAAATGCCGCGGCGTAACCGACTGCATAATGAACACGTTGTTTTACCTTCAGGAACTTTTTCTTTGACGATGGAGTAGGTGTCTTCAGTGACAATCTGAAAATCAACACCGATATTTGCCAAATACGTCGGTAATACCTCCGCCGGAAAACCTGGTTGTTTTTGATCGAGATTCACCGCAATAATACTGAAATTGATGGGTGCAGATTGCTGAAGATTTAGCAGGATATCCAGTAAGGTATAGCTATCTTTACCGCCCGACAAACAAACCATTACCTTATCGCCTTCGCTAATCATGTCAAAATCAGCAATAGCTTGACCTACACCACGGCGTAAACGTTTGTGTAATTTATTTAAATTGTATTGGGCTTTTGCGGCCGCAGCGTGAGACATAACAACACCAGTTCACAGAAAAATGGCGCACATTATAGCGAATACTTTGCTAATGCCCAACAGCTTCGATGCGATTGCCGCTAGCAAGCGAATTTAGCTAGCGGCAAACTAGTTAATGGGCTAACCGAGAGTGTGATGCTCGGGCTTGAGTGCGAGGATATCGCAATCCAATTGGTCGATAACATGTTCGGCTGTGTTACCGATAATTGCAGCTGATAAACCAGTACGCCCAATAGTGCCAATGATGACAATCTCTGCATCAATTTCTTTGGCTACTTTAGGAATAACATCTTCGGGCATCCCTTCAAGCACATGGCAATTTTCAACTGCAATGTCATGAATTTCGGCCAATGCGCGCACTGCATGCTGATGATGGTGGCGCATACTGTCGTTGTATTCGGTCGGATTAAACTCTGGGATTTCAATCGCAACATGAATGGGTGTTCCAGGAAATGCGTTCACTAAATGCACTTGGCCATGCAGCATCCGCGCAACTGCTTGTGCTTGCTTAATGATGTTAGCATTCAAGGCTTTATGATGAGGTTGTTCACTACCTGCATTCACTGCAGCCAACACCTGGCCATGTTCCGGCCATGCGTGATCCTTAACTAAAAGCACTGGGCATGGGCATTTTCGTAATATATTCCAATCGGTTGGAGTGAATATCATCGATTTTAAAACATCATGATCATGCGTGCCTTTAATCACTAAATCGTAACCATGCTCAGCCACAGTTTCGACGATAGCTTCAAAAGGTCGATTATGCCAAACCACTTGCGTGGTGCATTCAATTGCTTTATCTCTTGCGTTGCTAAGTAAACTATCGATCCAAATTTCACGGTCTTTCATAACCGCAAGGCGCATGGATTCGCGTTCATCGCCTGACAACATTGTGGTCATTTCGTAGGAGAAATCATAGATTGATAAAAAAGCCGTTATGCGGCAAGCGGTGTGTTCGGCAAGTTCGAGCGCCCGATCGAGTGCTTTTTGTGATTCTGTTGTTGGGTCTAAGACCACTAACACGTCCTGAAATGTCGCCACGATATGTTCTCCATTGCGATAAGCTTTAGCAAAGTGTAGACAACATTACTGGATTTGACAGAACTAAGCTTGAACTGGATCAATGGATATGGATTTAACGTGATGAATTTCGTCGATATTTAAGAAAAAGCGGGCACAGAACTACCCGCATCTAAAGCTTACTTTGCAATTTTCGCCATGCCAGCAATGCGGCTTAGTTCGTCAAAATTACTGATAGAAATCAGTTTGCCATCGACGTGGATAAGCTCATCTTTGTGGAAACGTCCTAACAAGCGACTAATGGTTTCTACCGTCAAACCAAGATAGTTGCCAATTTCACCACGAGTCATTGTCAGTCGGAATTCCCGACGGGAGAACCCGCGATTAGCAAAGCGTTGTGCCAAATTGGTTAAAAACGCCGCTAGTTTTTCTTCGGCAGTTTTGCGGTTCAATAACAGCATCATTTGCTGGTCGCCTGAAATATCCTGACTCATCAACCGCATTAATTGTTGACGTAGTTTTGGCATTTGGTCGAGTAGATTATCTAGATTATTAAACGGGATTTCACAAACCATGGCAGTTTCAAGAGCTTGTGCATAACTTGGGTGATTGTTATCGCCAATCGCGTCAAACCCAATAACATCACCTGGTAAATGGAAGCCAGTGATCTGTTCTTCACCTTGCTCACTCAGTGTATAGGTTTTGAAAGATCCTGTGCGAACGGCATACAAGGCATGCAAGGGTGTTCCAGCCTCGAATAAATGGTCACCTTTATGCGCCGGACGTTTGCGTTGAATGATATGGTCAAGCGTATCAAGTTCACTATCGTTTAGCGAAAATGGTAAACATAACTGACTAAAACCACATTCTTGGCAATTAATTGACGTCGTGCTCATGGGGAAGTTTCCAAAATAAATCCAAATAATCCGTGAACTAGCTTAAAAAACTAAGGCACTGAGTGCAAGATAAATCGTCTTTGCGCCAAAATATGCCAAAACTAACGCGGCAAGGATCCTTACCGCTTGCAGTTGTTTTAATGCGTTAACTTGCTGTGCAGCTTGTCCGGTGATTAACACCGCAGGTAAAGTGCCGATGCCAAATGCGAGCATCCACAGCGCCCCAGCAGAGGCGCTTCCACTGCTTAAACTCCAACTTAGTCCCGAATAAACTAAACCGCAGGGTAAATATCCCCAGCAAACTCCATATAACAGCGCTTTATAAAAGTTATCTAATGGCAGTAGTTTGGTCGACATTGGCTGAATGTGCCGCCACAATCGGGCTCCTGCGGTTTCAAAACGAGTTAACACAGTCCAAATTCGACTAACATAACACGCCATCAATACCAGCATCAGCCCGCCAAACAACTGCAATACATGGGTGAGTGGTGCAATTCCAAGCGCCTGTGCACCCAGGGCTCCGAATAATGCGCCTAGTAGTGCGTAACTCAAAATGCGGCCTAAACTCAGTGCAAATTGCAACAGCAAGGCCTTGCTGCGGCTTTGTTGCCGCATCATCATTTGCAGTGCACTGGCCATACCGCCACACATCACCAAGCAATGGCCAGAGCCAAAAAAACCCACCAATAATGCGGTTAATAATTCAGGTTGATCGGTCATTACTCGTTCTTGGGTGCTTTGGGTTTAGCTTCGGTATTTTTCTCATCGAACAAAATACTAAAGCCTTCTTTGTCTAAGTCATCGAACTGTTTACTGCGAACCGCCCAAAAAAAGATGGCAAGCCCAATCAACACAAACAATAACGCGATAGGGATCAAGACGTAAATAATGCTCATGCTTTGAGTAGCCTTAATGAATTAGAAACAACCAGTAATGAACTGGTCGACATACCGATAACAGCAACATAGGGCGAAACAAAACCACAGACAGCGAGCGGAATAATCACCAGATTATAACCAAATGCCCAAATGAGATTTTGCCGGACCACACGACGTGCGCGCTGTGCCCCTTCAATTAGGCGATACAATAAGGTCAAATTGTTATGCAACAACACTACATCTGCTTGATTTTTCGACAAATCAGTGCCGGAATCAAGCGCGACTGAAACATGTGCGGCATGAAAACAAGGACTATCGTTAATGCCATCGCCAACCATCAATACGGTTTCACCTGCCTGAGTTGCTAGATTTATTTGCGCGACTTTTTCTTCAGGTGAACAACCTCGGTGTAACTCGGTAATATTCAATTGTTTGGCGACAAGTTCAGCATTACTTGAGCTATCACCGGTAATAATTGCCATCTTAATACCGTTTTCATGCAAGCGTGCGATTAGCGTTTGGATTTCAGGTCGAATGGCATCAACTAAAGTCACTGAAGCAGCTAAAACATCATTAACCGTGAGGCACACCTGCGCGGCCTGCGACACTTGGCAAAAACTAGCGCTACCAATTTTAACCTGCTTCCAACTATCGTTGTGCCACCATTTTGCTTGAAGGCCGCGGCCAACGACCAGTTCTACATCCTGTAACTTAACTGGGCAATTCAAATCATCAGGGCGGTTATCGGCTAAATACGGCAAAAAAGCTTTCGCTATCGGATGTTCAGAACGTAGTTCTAAATGTGCCGCTAATTGCAAAAGCTCGCTTTCAGTATATTCAAGATCATGAACTACGACCTTTTCAATGCTGAATTTACCTTGGGTCAAAGTCCCAGTTTTATCGAAAAATACTTTGGTCAATTTCGGCAATGATGCCAGCACTTGCTGGTTTTTAATTAAAACGCCTTGTTTATTGAGCCAAGCTAACGCACAAGTAATTGCCGTTGGCGTTGCGAGACTGAGTGCGCAAGGGCAGGTTGCAACCAATACCGAGAGTGTCACCCAAAATGCCCGACTTTCATCCAAGTAAAAATACCAAACCAAAAAAGTCGCAGTGGCGACAACCAGTAAGCGCTGCACAAAAAAACGAGCAATTTTATCGGTTTTTTCTAGTAATGCTGGTTTTTGATGCAAGGTTTGTTGTTGCAATTGAATGATTTGACCCAGTCGAGATTCGGTCAGCGCTTTAATTACCCGAACGGTTAAAATGCCGTCATGATTGTTACTGCCGGCCAAAACGAAGTCATCTGGTTGTTTTTTTACCGGTTGATATTCTCCGGTTAGCATCGATTCGTCGACTGAGCTTTGCCCAGTAACAATGACACCGTCAGCAGGGATCGTTTCACCAGCTTTGACTAATATAACATCGTCAATCTGCAATTTACGCGCTGCCACTGTTTCACTGCGGCCATCGCGCCATAATTCTGCACTGACTGGCATTATTTTTAATAAGTTTGATGTTGCATCACGCGCTTGTTTTCTGGCTCTGAATTCGAAAAATTTACCGACTTGCAGTAGAAAAACGAACATGCAGACAGATTCAAAATAGACATCCCCAGTATTACTTACCGTGGCGTAGAATGAAGCAATAAACGTGTAATAAATCGCGAGCGTGATGGGAACATCCATATTCAGCTCACGCTGACGCAGTGCTCTATAGGCGCTTCGGGTAAATGGCAGTGCAGAATATGCCATTACGGGGAGTGTTAATAATAAACTTACCCAACGCAAATACCCTTCATATTGCAATTCGATACCGGTGTGCTCGCCAAAATACAGGCCAAAAGCCAACATCATCACTTGCATCGTCATGATGCCGGATATGGCGAGACGCTTCAGGTAATCTTGCATTTCTTGTTTAAAATGTTGCTCTTCAGTATCTGCAACAAATGGGTTTACTTGATACCCTAGTGTATGAATTGCCTTCAAAATTTCGCTGAGCGGTCGAATATTCGCATCCCAAATTAACTCACAACGCGAGGTTGCTGAGTTAACTTGCAAGCGTTTCACGGCGGTATCATTTTGGAAGTTTTTTTCGATAAGCCAAGCACAAGCCGCGCAGCTCATGCCAGAAATAGATAGCTCAATCCGTTGAAACTCACCTTGTAAAACCGCGAGTTCAGCTAGGATCTCTGGATGATCGTAGGATTGTAATTGTTGTAACTCCGCCGGAATTGCATCGGCTTTACTGGCTGGTTTGGTTCGGAATCGATAATAATCGCTAAGCCCTTGCTTAATAATGGTATCCGCCACAGCTTGGCAACCCGGACAGCAACAAGGCTTTGCGGCTCCATCAAACTCAACCATAAAATGACCGCCGACAGGCACAACTTCATGACAGTGGAAACAAGAAACGGCAGATGTGGTCAATTTAATAGCTCAGTTTGATTTCTTCATGTACTGGTAACACTAAAGTTGCACGCAGCTTCCATTCGTCGTTTAGATCAGAAACGACTAAATTCCACTTCCCATCTAACACATTCGGTAATTCAGCCACAAACATGGCTTCGCCACTGCGCTCAGCTTTGACCTTGAAATCTTTACTTGCAAACGTGTTATGAACAAAAGTTAATTGCAATTTTTCGCCAAGTAGGGGATTTGCTTTTAGATTTACAATGACTTTATTGCCGGCTAATAACACAGCGCCTGACAAATTACGGCTGGCAGCCTCCCGATATTTGGCAAGATTCATATTGATTGCTTTGCCTTGGGCGTAATAATCGTCCACGACCAGATCTGGGTTTTGTTTGTTCATTATGTAGACCGTGTGCACGGCCTTTAATATTGAAAATAACGGTAAGCTAATCAACAGCCAAGGCCAAAATTGCTTGTACCAAGGTTTAACAATCATTTTACGACCTCATATAAAGAAGCCCCGGGTCGGGGCTTCTTTTTTTACTCACAAATACGGACTATTTAGCCGCTGGGGTATGCGACAAGCTATAAACATAGGCCACAATCACGTGGATTTTGTCTTCACCTAAACGCTCACCAAAAGCAGGCATCACACCGTTACGACCGATATTTAAAGTTTGCGTGACCGTTTCTGCCGAACCGCCATATAACCAAATTTTGTCGGTTAAATTAGGGGCACCAAACGGTAAACCATGCGCAATAGAACCTTTACCGTCCATGCCATGACAGGCGGCACACATAGCAAACTTCACTTGACCTGCAGCAGCGTCTTTGTCATTTACTTTGCGACCTGAAAGGCTAAGAACATAAGCCGTCATTTCTTTCACGCCTTGCGCACCCAGAGCGTCACCCCAAGCTGGCATTGCGGCTATGCGACCATGGATGATTGTTTCTTTTAGCTTGTCGACTGTGCCACCGTATAACCAGTCATTGTCTGATAGGTTAGGGAAGCCTTTTTGACCGCGAGCATCTGAGCCATGGCATTGCGAACAATTTTGTAAGAATAAGCGTTGACCTACCTGCAATGCATCTGGATCTTTCGCTAATTCTTCTACCGAACGGCTGGTATATTTTGCAAATTCTTTATCAAAAGTTTCATTTGCAGCCATATACTCCATATCAAGTTCTGAAGGCAGACCCGCGGCTTTTTTCGCTTCGATTGCAGCTTTTGATTCTGCGAGCGACTTAATGCCTTGGTTAGAACTGGTCCAGCCAAACAGACCTTGCCAATTTCCTAAGCCTGGGTATGCAGCAAAATAAAACACCGCCCAAACAAAGGTTGCATAGAACATAATGGTCCACCACTTCGGGAGTGGGTTATTCATTTCCGAGATACCATCGAACTCGTGGCCAGTTGTTTCATTTTCTGGCACGCCAACGTGGTTTTTTAAGTTCCAGGTCAGCAATACGAAGCATACAACTAAGCACGCTAACGTTAATACAATGATCCAAGCACTCCAAAAGCTACTCATGATCCGACTCCTGTTGTTGTTTTGATTTGGGCTCTTTCTCATCTGCGAAAACCGCATTAGCCGCGTTATCGAAATCTGGTTTGCGTTTAAGCACAAAAAGCCAGACTAACAATGAGATAAAAGCCACAAATATAATCACGGTGAAAATGCTGTGTATTATTGGATAATCCATAACCGTTACTTCAGCGCTGTGCCAAGAGATTGTAAATAGGCAATCAAGGCTTGCATTTCTGTTTTGCCTTTAACTGCCGCTTCCGCACCGGCGATATCATCATCAGTGTATGGCACACCAAAGCTGCGGAAGGTTTCCAATTTCTTAGCGGTCAATTTCCCGTCGAGTATCGCCGTATCTAACCAAGGATAACCTGGCATATTCGACTGACTCACAACATCACGCGGATTCATTAAGTGAGCATGGTGCCAGTCATCGCTATAACGACCACCAACGCGCGCTAAATCAGGTCCAGTACGTTTAGAACCCCATAAGAATGGATGTTCCCAAACACTTTCACCTGCGACAGAGTAGTGACCATAACGTTCAACTTCATGACGGAATGGGCGGATCATCTGGCTATGGCAATTAGTACAACCTTCACGAATAAATACATCGCGACCTTCCATCTGCAATGCAGTGTAAGGTTTTAAGCCATCAACTGGCTCAGTGGTTTCTTTTAAGAACATCAGTGGCGTAATTTCTACCAAAGTACCGAAACTAATCGCTACCACAGTCAAAATACCCAGCCAACCGGCGCTCTTCTCAATTTTTTCATGATGATTAGTCATAATGGACTCCTTATGCCGCTTCAGCGATTGGCTGTAAAGTGCCTTTCTGAGCACGAACAGTTTGGATAACGTTGTACGCCATCACCAACATCCCAGTGACTACGAAGCAACCGCCGATAAACCGCATTAAGTAGTACGGATAAGAAGCTTCCAGCGACTGTACAAAGCTGTAAGTTAAAGTGCCGTCAGAATTCACTGCACGCCACATCATGCCTTGCATAATGCCAGAGATCCACATTGCAACGATGTAAAGCACTACGCCAATGGTGTGTAACCAGAAGTGGGTATTAATTAATTTCACACTGTACATGCGGCCATGTGCGAACACAGCAGGGATCACATGATAGAGGGCACCAATTGAAACCATCGCAACCCAGCCAAGAGCGCCTGAGTGAACGTGACCAACAGTCCAATCTGTGTAGTGTGATAATGCGTTGACTGATTTGATTGCCATCATCGGACCTTCGAATGTCGACATCCCGTAGAACGACAGCGAAACAATCAAGAAACGTAAAATTGGGTCAGTTTTCAGTTTATGCCAAGCACCAGACAGCGTCATGATACCGTTGATCATGCCACCCCAGCTTGGAACGAACAGGATAATTGACATTGCCATACCCACTGATTGCGTCCAGTCTGGTAACGCTGTGTAATGCAAGTGGTGAGGACCAGCCCAGATGTACAAGGCAATTAACGCCCAGAAGTGCACAACTGATAAGCGGTAAGAATATACTGGACGGCCAGCTTGTTTTGGCACGAAGTAATACATCATCCCCAAGAAACCAGCAGTTAGCAGGAAACCTACTGCGTTATGACCGTACCACCATTGCACCATTGCATCGACTGCACCGGCGTAAATTGAGTAAGACTTAGTCAGAGAAACAGGGATCACCATGCTATTTACGACATGTAATGCGGCAACCGTGATAATAAAACCACCGTAGAACCAGTTTGCAACGTAAATATGGCTGGTAGTACGTTTGATTAAAGTGCCAAAAAATACGATGGCATAAGACACCCAAACCACAGTAATTAAAATGTCGATTGGCCATTCCAGCTCTGCATACTCTTTGCTTTGGCTAATCCCTTGCGGCAAAGTGATTGCAGCAGCAATGATTACAGCCTGCCAACCTATGAAAGTAAACATTGCGAGTTTTTCAGCGTACAGACGAACCTGACACGTACGTTGCACCACGTAATACGATGTGGCGAATAAGGCGCTAGTACCAAATGCGAAAATTACCGCATTTGTATGGAGTGGACGAAGACGACTGTATGTCAACCATGCTGTATCAAAGTTCAGCGCTGGCCAATACAGTTGCGCCGCAATTAAAACACCCACGCTCATGCCGACTATGCCCCACAACACTGTTGTGAGAGCAAATAGGCGGACAACCGTGTAGTTGTAGTCAACATTTAACGATTTGGTCTGGCTCATGTTGAGTTCCGCTGCAGTTTTTTGCTAGTTAATAAAACAAACACCCTAAGGTGACTCTTGTTATAGTAGTCCTGTTATTCAGGACTTATTTTAGACGGTAAACCAGCACGCGCAAACCGAGTTGAGCTTGTTTTGATTTACAATCTTTGGGAAGATCATACGAGTTTTACCCCAAAAAAGATAGGATGACACGACTGTTTTATGATTTAGAACAATGTTGGTGGTCAGAAAATATTCAATGGCAGCAATGATTTCGCTGTGATGTAGCGATTTTGCTACGATGAACAACAAGGTCGAGTTAGTGAAACGTATATTTTATGTATTCGCATTGTTAGTGGCTAGCTGGTTAGCTGGTTGCGCACCAGAACCTGCGCCTGACCTTTTAGCGCAAAAAATTGTCCCTTTTGAACAGTACCGACTGGTGTACACCCCCGGGCAATTGCCTCCTGAAACCTTATTGCAACTGGCTGTTGATGGCGAAGCAATCCAAAGTGTGCGCGGCGAAATCGTTGGGCTAGATATGTCGATGGGGAAAATTCCGCTTTTTTTTCAAAAAGATGAAAAGGGTCAGTTTGTTGCGCAATTTTTATTGGGTGTTTGTAGTGAGCCTGATATGTTTTGGCAGGTGCGGTTAAAAATTACCGATACGGCAGGTAAGGAACGGGAAATTACCGACAAATTTCAGGCGTTTTATCAATAACAGCTATGGCTGAGGAGTAGAATGACCTTTGCAATTTGCTCAGTCATTCTATTGTTTTAACACTTTCGGTCAAAAACTTAGCACAGCGCTTCTCACTCTATCATTTCGAGTTGCTGATGCCACGGATTTTCAATACGTTGCGATAAATTCAAAGTCGTTTCTTCCAGACTCAGCACTGCACTTTCAACACACACAAATTGCGGCCAACTATGTTCAGCAATATCGGCTGTTTGACTGGCTTTTTGTATGCCTGGGTTCCAAAGAATGCTTGAATCATGGCCGCTTTGCGTGATGTTAAGTTGATAGTCCTGCTCACTGATCGTCAGTGTCGGTGCAGTCTGTTGATAAATCCGGTCAACTTCAGCTGGAAACACGCAAGTATCACTTGCACTATTTTGCATACTGTCAGTGGTTTTGTCGTAAAAATGTAACGGCAACGGTGAGACTTTCGTGCTGCGGCAATCGGCAACAGTAAAATAACTATGTAATGCCGCCTGCTGCCGGATTTTTTCCTGACAACTTAAAGTGACTGTTAATGCCTGGGCGCTGAGTTCAACCCGATAGACCAGTGTGACAAGCTCTGAACTCCAGGGGAGAGAGAGTTTGGCAAGTGTAAATTCGATGCTTGCACTTTGTTCAGTAATTTCTTGTGCAGTCACTTGCCAATATCTAGTGCGGGCTATGCCGTGATTTGGTTGAACATTTTGTGTTTTATTGAATACCGCTGGACAGGGTCCAAACCAAGGCCAACAAATCGGAATTCCGCCACGGATAGCTTTAGCATCTTGCCACACGGCGGTTGTTGATAGCCATAGCAGCGGCTTTGTCCCAACTTGGTAAGAGAGGACATGAGCGCCGTATTCGCTAACTACCGCTTGACAGTCACCGACTTCAAGCAGCCAGCATGGTAAGGCGGTAAGGCCTGCAAAGCCTTCAATTTGTTGAATTTTTGACATTTGAAGCCCTCAAAATGCAAAAGGTGGCTAAAGCCACCTTTTATTAATAACGACCGAAGATCAGCAGTTTTTCATAAGTTCGACACAGTTGTCGAGCATCCGGTTGCTAAAGCCCCATTCGTTATCATACCAAGACATTACTTTCACTAAACGGCCGTTGACCCGAGTCTCAGTAGCATCAAAAATTGATGACATTGGATTGTGGTTAAAATCAACGGAGACCAGTGGCAAGTCATTCACCGCCAATACTTGATTCATTGGGTATTCTGCAGCCGCTTTGCGGATAATATCGTTCACTTCTTCTACCGTCGTATCACGACCAGCAATAAACGTTAAATCTACTAAAGACACATTAATCGTAGGTACTCGAACCGCTAAGCCGTCAAATTTACCTTTCAGCGCAGGGACAACTAAACCGACCGCAGCCGCGGCGCCAGTTTTGGTTGGGATCATCGACATGGCCGCAGCACGCGCACGACGGACATCTGTATGATAAACATCACTTAAACGCTGATCATTAGTATAAGCATGAATAGTGGTCATCAAGCCCGATTCAATACCCAACACATCGTTCAGCGGCTTGGCGATTGGTGATAAGCAGTTTGTGGTACAAGATGCGTTTGAAATAATGGTCATTTCTGGTGTGATCACGTCGTGGTTTACGCCATAAACCACAGTTGCATCCACATCTTTCGCTGGAGCAGAAATAATAACTTTTTTAGCACCGGCAGTTAAGTGAGCACCGGCAGTAGTGCGGTCAGTGAACAGACCTGTACATTCAAGAACAACATCAACTTGCAACTCAGCCCAAGGCAGGTTTGCAGGGTTACGTTCACTTAAAGTCCGAATTTCATCAGAGTTAACAAAAATCGCTTTTTCATCATGACTGACATCTGCTTGAAAAATTCCATGGGCAGTATCGTACTTCAGTAAATGAGCGTTAATTGCTGCATCGCCTAAATCGTTTATTGCGACTACTTTAATATCGTAAGCTTTTTTACTTTCGTAAAGTGCACGCAAAACATTACGACCGATACGGCCAAATCCATTGATTGCTACGCGAATTGTCATGACTCACCTCTGATGATGGCTAATTTTGTAGTAAAATTACATGTTTTTCGCTATTTTTCAAGCGCAAAATGGTTATGCAATCGTATTTATGTAATTTAATGACATAATCACGCATTTTGCCGTCGAAAGTTATTTCGAACATCGTATAC
>Ga0187843_10001078_pt1 | contig 17710 bp, 14 predicted proteins | sample SpaLakP09_SKY_43_FD_134516 | JGI IMG/M metagenome (GOLD analysis project Ga0187843, IMG submission 134516) | Oligotrophic lake water microbial communities from Sparkling Lake, Wisconsin, USA - SP09_SKY_43 | ecosystem: Environmental > Aquatic > Freshwater > Lake | place: USA: Sparkling Lake...
CAGGCATTTTATAATATATCCTAATTTTATTTTTTTTACAAAAATTTTGATTTTAGAAAAACTTTCGAAGAACATTTTCCTAAACTTTTATTCGACGTCCGAATTATACGCCGAATTATACGCCGAATTATCATCTTGACAATCATTTTGACAATCATCTTGACATTCTTCCGAAAGTGCTAAATCTATTTGTAACATTTTTTCCGGGTCAAATTCTAAATTTTCAGGAATACCATACAATTCAAAATAACGCGCGTATCTAGGCTTAATAGTAGCCTTAGAAGATGTAACGACAATCTCTGCGATATACATATTCTTTTGTAATTTTTGAATATATTCGTTCAATAAATCAGCGTTATGTAATATTTTTGAATCGTCTTGCCATTGTCCCGATTTTGCCACTAAATCATAATAACCATATTTTTGGTTATACGATGCCCATAAAGTTTTCCATATATCTTCGTAAATGCTTAATAACCCATAAAAACAACAAGTAGGGTCCATCGATTTTTTCAATTTTTCTAAATTCACATTATACTCATTATAAGTGTCTAAATCTATACGCGTTTGTGTATTTACATTAATATTATTGTTGTAATTGGTTAACCAAGTATTGATCTGCACAATCGTGTTGTCCTTAAATATCTTATTAAAGAAATTGCAATCGCAGCCATCACTAGGAACAACGCTGGGTGTTGCTTTAAAATACAAATAGTTCGAAGAGAGTGACTCGTACGTGTTAGGCAGTTCGGTCAAACCATATGGCCCGTTAACGTTGTTCATCATCTTTGAAGAAGACGTTTCTTGATCACGTGTTAACGATGTAATATGTATATTAAAATCATAATTATCGGTAAGATCATTACCGAGTAGATTTCTAATAAAATTTTTATCAACGGCGTGTAAATAGAGTGTATCACGTGTATTTTTTATATTTATATAAAATGTATTATTTATATACACGTTGAAACTAGAAATGGGCAAACAATCGCTCGTCACAACCGCCCAAGAAATTTCAATGATATCGTCGGTTTCATATACTAAAGCAATGACCGGAGGTTTTAGACGAACCGCACTAACGAACCCTTTATAACCTTGCGGCCATTTATCTCCACTATTGTTCATGGTGTATCGTTGTCTTGGGAACCATGATTGTACTTTATTGTTCCAATATAACTCAATAGGCGCACCAGGAACGTCTGAACAATATGACGGATAATAAATATCTGCCGAGGCATTCGGATTTCCATAAATGACTCCAGTGCATGGGTCTTGATACGTTCCGCATACTAAATTGCCACCGTCTTGTAAAGAGTTACTGGGACAATCAAACGGATTGGGAACGTTATATTGATATGGACCTGAAATATTATTGGGAGCGCCGACAATTTCATTAGGAAACGGTATTTCGACAGAATTTACACGCAGCAATCCAGTCGTATTCGGATTGGTATATGTTTGACTTTGGGTGGCATAGACCTTTTTTCGATTTGGTCCTAAACCATTGGCGATACGCGTGTATTTTTGTTTGTTGCTCATTTGGAAGCTATTTTTTTTATGTTGCAAAATATTACCCTTGTACAATAATTTTGCTTGATAATTCGCTTGTGCTAAAGAGACGGTTTGATTGGTCAAAGGAATATATGCACTACGAACATTATTCGGCAATAAATTATAGACACATGGATTTTGCACTCTAGACCATACTCTTGCAGGAATAGGTAGGTAATCAGCCATCTTATATATATAGTATTTTAATAATAATGAAAAAATAATATATATTTTTATTTACAATGTTCTAATACTGGTTATAGAGGTTTAGGTAGACGGAGCACCTTGAATCGTCGGATTATAACTATCCCCTGCTCCATAAAAGAACCACCGTAAAGACAAATAATCGAAAAAAGTATCACTTAATCCATTCGACCCAACCATTTTTAAATTAGGGCCTTTTTCTGCTAAATTTTGAATGGCTGCAGTACCCAAAGCATAATTGTAATACCATAAATTCGAAATATAACCATCAAAACCACCATTCATGGCCACGTATACGTCGCCGTAATTTTGTTTAGGTAAACCCATCAGATTTATACTTCTCGCAATGGTACCATTTATGTAGACATCTAATGTCGTATTTTGGCATCGAATAATGACATTTACCCATTTATTAATAGGAATGTTAGGAATGGTAATTTCTTCATTGATAACATCAAAGGTATTCATCATGACCACGAGAGTATTGGTATTGGGTGCAATATATAATCCAGGAGCATTGTTCGGATAAATTAAGCCGTTTTCTTGTAGGTCACTATTACCCTTACTAAAAATATGTTTGTAGGTAGAAGCACTATCCGAGTTATTCAAATTATTAATTAATATCCAGACCGACCAGGTGAATTCGACACCTTTACTGGCATTTACGGACCTGTAAATAGTCACCGCACCATTGCCACTAGGGTCCTGGGGAAAAATGATTTGCTGATTCGCTTCCACCATTCCATTTATCAGTTTTGGAGACTCATTTGGTTTAAAAAAATAAGCCATAATGGAAATACCTAGTCTGATGAATATGATGAAACAAAATATAACAAATAATAAAAAAGCCAATTTTGCTACTAAACTATTTGATTCTAAAAATTCCCGAGTTCCAAAAGTTTCTTTATTTGTTGATGTTGAAAATGAATTAAATACGCCGTTATCACTCATTATATATATAGTAAATAAATAAGAAAATTTCAAAAGTAAAAATAAATAGTAAAGTAATAAGAGTATATTACTATTTATTTTCTATACATTTTATTTTCTATACATTTCTTCTTACCTAGTCGATCTTTTTACCTAGTCGATCTTTTTACCTAGTTCATCTTCTTACCTAGTTGATTCTTTTTACCTAGTTGATATTCTGATACAAATGCTTTTATATTGTCACGGTGCTCTGCGTCGTGCCATTTTCCACTAAAGATAATTGGACCTGATATGTATTAAACATACTAGAAAACCCAGTAGAATAACCAGTCGAGTAAATATTCCAGGCTTCCTGTGGATTTATAGAATTAGGGTAATACTCAAATTTAGAGGTCCACCCTTCAAAACCACCTAGAGGAGTGACATAAATATTCGCATTGTTATTAATACTCGCTACGCCAGGTAATAAACAAGTTCTAACTAATTTGCCGTCAATATAAATATCCATAGACCTACCATAAACACTTACGACTAAATTGACCCATTTTTGAATAGGAACATTTGCTACAGAACATGTGTGAATGACTGTTTTTCCACCAGTAGTGGTGGGTTCTTGGTCGGCTCCAGGATAACATCCTAAAGAAACCGAAACATCATTTTCAACTGCGCCTAAAACCACCGCTGGACAAGGATCCACACCACTTATACCATCAATAGAGCCAGATCCGTCGCCACTAGGTGCCCCCATTCGTCCAAAGATAACTTTAGGTTCACCGTAACGATAATTCCAATTATTCACATAAAACCATATAGAATACGCGAAATTCGTGGATGGAACATTGGATCCATTTGTTGCTAAAGATGTTGCCGCAATTGTTGTAGCTGTTTTTCCATCCTGTAAATTTTGAAGTATATATGGGTCAGTAAAGATATATTTTATAAATATAAAAAGAATAAAAATAACCACTACCGTAATTACAATACTAATAACACTCATTATATAATATAGTTGTAGAAATTTTCTAAAGTAATTTAGTGATTTGTAAACTAAAGGTCTAAAAGTATGATGAAACTAATTTGTCACTATTATCATGATATTTGATACCTGATAATAGTTTATACATTTACCGTGTTTATTGCACTAGTGGTAGTTGCTATGTTTTGTTTTAGTATAGTTTCATTCGAGTCATTGAGAAGTGGAGGAGATTTATTTTTTACCATATTGTATAGATAATATATATTTGCACTCGTTAATGATTTATTGAAATAAACAACATTACATATTCCACCTTGAATGCCGTCATCACTGCCTATGGTCAAATTATCCAGCGAATAATAGGGGACCACCCCCACGTCAGATTTCACTAACTCGCCATTTAAAAATATATCTAAAACGCCACCGCTGTAATTAATAATAATATGATTCCATTTTTGCAATAACATATTTTCGTTTTTATAAAGAATTCGGTTACCGTTTTCATCGAAATCAATTAATTTGTTTTGGGTGCTATGTTTTAATCCTGATTGTTGCATGGTAACCATCAATGTATGTGTTTTCCCATTATACATAATATTTGGTTTCTCTCCAAAGTTCAATAAAGAAGTATATGTAGAATAAGATGCATTCATATTCGGAGCAGTGGCATCCAAGAAAACCCAAAATGAAATGGCGTATTGATAGTCAAAGATGTCGCTTCCATTTAATTCCGCATAAGTTCCTAGTGAATATTGTGAGTTTGTATACACTGGTTGATTCACCAATTGTTTACCACCTTGAATATTTAATAAATTGAATAATGAATGACCTTTGAAATAAACGACGAAAAGTAAAATAGCGATTACAAAGGCTATGATAGCACTAGTTGGAGTAGGTGTTTGTTCTCTAGGTATAGTGTTACTCATTTTTTCTGCAGCGCCTGTAAACAAGCAAGGAATATAAAAGATGGTATTTAATAGTAATGTAAAGAATGCATTTTTGTTCGCGTTACCTTGAGGTAACTTTACAAATATTGTTTTATAAATAAAACCCAATATGATTATTAATAACAATAAGTTTAATACGAAACTAACAACACTTGAACTTGAACTACTTGATAAATGCTGTATATTATAGACAAACCAAAATATAATGAGACCTAAAATAACGATTCCAAATAAAATTAACAGTGAACGTTTAAATAAATTAACGGTATTATTTGCTTTTGTCTTGTCAAATGATTCAGGGAATACATTCGCTATTAATAATATACCCCACAAAATACATATCACTAGTAAAATAATGGATGAGGCGCCGATTTTTGTTTTATTTTTGAACAAATCTACTTGATGAGTATAAACTAAAATAACCATAACTATAATAAATACAAGAAATGCAATACTACCATATGCAGAGAATCCTGTAAAATTATCCAAGAAGTTTGTTTGTTTAGAACTCAGTTTTGATTTATCAGGTAACGTTAAAATAATCATTAAATATAAAAATACAAACACTGATATAATGATGGTTAACAAAACGCTGAACCCTAAATATTTTTTAATATAGCCTCCTGGGTCTACATTATAGAATAAGATGAACGTTGTAATAAAACAAAAAAAGAGAATCATTGTTTTAATTCGTTCATAATTAACATCAAATTTTACCACATAATTTTCTGCGGAGCTTATATAAAATAGGAATGCTCCTAAAATAATAGCGGCAGGAGTGATAATATAAGCATATTTATTCAATGTTTCGTCTGGGGTCATTAATAGCAATAAAATTAAACCAATTACATAGACTATTAAATATACTACATTACCAATTTGCTCAAATAAATTTCTAATAGAACCAAAATTTGGTATCAAAGTAATACAAATGCCGACCACTAATAAAGAAAAAAATAAAACAATAAACACATTTTTTTCAATATTGGTATTTACTTTAAACATTGTAAAAAAGAGCATGATGATTAAAAAAAATATGAGTAATATAAATGGGTAAAACACTCTAGGGGTTTGTATTTCTTTTAAAGCATAATCATTTGTATTACTATTGGTATTACTATTGGTATTACTATTGGTATTCATATATTACTATATATAAATATTATTTTGTCATGAATTATGTAAATCTGCAATAGCATTTTATCTTTATTTACATGTTTTCACTGGCGGTCTTTCGTCCATGACAATTGCGACACAATGCTACTAAATTTTGTACGTCGTTTCCACCGCCATATTCTAATCGTAATTTATGGTCTATTTCGAATGTATGATCTAATTGCGCGTGACAGTGTCCGCATTTCCAATCTTGATTCGCGGCAACATATTTCTTTTTTGTTTCACTTACCGAGCGCTTAGTGCCGTTTTTTCCAGAACTAAGAATTCTTCTTTCCCCACAAAATCCCGCCCCCATGGGTGTTGTTCCGTTAAATGATTCCATAAAACATTCATCGTCATTTTCATTTTTTGAGGTGAAATCTATAATGGGGCTTAACATGTCCATCGATGTTTTGTCAATAGGCATAAATTTCACCAAATTATTTGCGTAAAAGAGCATATTTTTTCCTTGTTGAGGATTTCTTTTTAATAATATATATATTCCTACACCCAGAAGGACATAAAATATCATTTTATAATATTTCTTAAATGACATTAGCATTTTTGTATATTTACCATCTGTATAAGCATTATATACAAAAAACGCTGTTAAACCTAATACAAATATTTCTAATCTCATATATATATAATATTTGTATTATATAATATTTGTATTATATAATATTTTTCAATAGTTTCTCTTGTAGTAGTTTCTCTTGTAGTAGTTTCTTTTGTAGTTGTTTCTCTTGTAGTAGTTTCTCTTGTAGTTGTTTCTCTTATTTATTGTCCATAAGCGCCTTGTAATTGAACTGTTTTCAATAATTTTTTTTGCGCACGAGTCACACGGTAGATTCGAAACATTGCTAAAGCAATTATGATATATGGTAACAAAACTAGGAACCAGGACAATGTCTTTAATCCTTTGCTACACAACCATCCCAAGATAAAAGTCCAAATAAAAGCAAATAATAATTTAAATGCTACTGCAAGTATGCCAACACCTTTAAATAACGCAAAAATAGAAGCTACTACCGCAATTGCAAAATAAATTTTTGCAGGGGTACAAAGTTTAATAAAATCTTTCATCATTTATATTATAATATTATATTTTATTTGTTTCTTGTTTCTTGTTTCTTGTTTCTTGTTTCTTGTTTCTTGTTTCTTGTTTCTTGTTTCTTGTTTCTTGTTTCTTGTTTTTTGTTTCTTGTTTTTTGTTTCTTGTTTTTTGTTTCTTGTTTCTTGTTTCTTGTTTCTTTATTCCAAATCCAAAAAAATAGGCTTTTTAAACCGTTTCACCTTAGAACCGCGTTTAAACGAAATTTTGGTGTTGGACTTGGTGTTGGTCTTGGTCTTGGTGTTGAACCCATTTCCCTTATTTTTTCGCGTTTTCAACCCATTTCCTTTATCTGACGAATAGGATGAATGTAACGATTCTTCTTTCCCATATACTAATTTGTAGAGCAGCATTCTAATATTCGTCAATTTGGCCAACACATCATTTTTATTTATGGGTTTATCGGCAGTTAAATATAGAACTTCAACAAAGATTCCTTTCAATGTTCCAAAAAGAAATAACTCGGTTCTATTTAAACGATTATAGTTATTATGCAATAATTCCAACACAGGAAAATACACAGTTATAAACCCCCACACATCTACATTTTTAATAAACACCTTATCTAAATATTCTCTCAAATTCAATTTACCGTTATCGCGGAATGTAGTATATTTTTGCACTACACTCATGATGTAATTTACGATATAAGGCATAGTAAACTCCGTTTCGACCACATCAGGTTTTTTCTTCTCCAATACCGATGTTAAATTATTGCTGAATAAAATAAACATAATTTCGTTAATAAATTTATAATGTCCCGCACCACGTTCCTTCATCCATTCGGTAACATATTCCAAGACAAATGGTCTCAGTTCTTCGTCTTCTTGGTAATCCCCTCCGTCGGCAAGAAATGTACTATATTTTTCAACAAACATGTCAGTAAAAATAATCACTGAAAAGGGGACGTTGAATTGCAATGGTCTATTTTTCCACGTTTTTGGAAAGGGTTCGTCCTTAAAAGGTGTATACTCAGTAGACAAACCCCAATCAATGAGTCTGGTTTTTAACGGCGTGGTGGTTTCGTCCACCAATACGTTTGAATCCTTTATATCACAGTGAAATATATTTTTTGCATTCATATTAAGAATACCCTTTTTAAATAATTGAATCAAAGACATATGTAACTCGTATAGTTTTTCATAAGAGCCGTTGTCATGAATGTAATCATCCACGGGGAGGCCTCCGTTAGGTATATTTAACAACATTAACTTATCCAAATTATCATTTATATTCTTTTTTGTAATGTTGGACTTTTTTAACGCAGAGCATTTTTTGGTATAATTCACTACATCACTTTCGGTTAGTTTTGACGGGCTGCATAATGTGGCATCATATATTAAAAAATAGTCTTTATAATTTTTTATCGAATCTAATTTTGTTTTAAACGCGATTATTTCTTCGTATTCTTCTCTCGCGTGAGATTCGGTCATTAATTTTGAAACTTTGTTTTTTTCTCTATGAGCAACATCTGCGCATTTTAACGCAGGAGTAAATACACACCCGAAACCACCAGACGCTAAAACCTTACCTCCTTTATTATTGATATTGTTTTGTCCTTTTGTAAAGTCACTCATATTACTTATATATAAACAGAAAATAATAGTAGATACGTCTTTATTTGTCATACAAATAGTATATGGCACCTACACAACTGAAAATAATGCCAAAATAGATAGCTCTATCTCGCAGTTTGTAGTATTGAGTTAATTTTTCATCATTGGTCTTATATTCATCATAGTATTTTATAAAGAAATCATTTAAACTTATTTGGGGTTTTTCTAATTTTTCGTTTATCTTATTATGAATAAAATGCATCCAACGAACAAAAGAATCGCGATTATCTAAATACGAAGTAATCGGATATTTATCGATTAATTTACTAAATTCGCTGGAAATCTCTTGTACAGGAAGAAATAATGGTAGATTTTGGATAAATTCATAGTATTTTTTCTTGGTTACTGCGTTTGGATGATGTGGATAAGTCATTGCTAATGTATGTAAAAAGAACCAATAATGAGGTCCCCAAACTTTAGGGTCTAGATAAATCGTCGCAGTAGGCATTACTATGGTAGACTATAAAAATATTTATAAATAAACTAGTAAAGACAGTAATAATAAAACCAACGATTTTTATTTAAACATATCTCTTATAATAAAGTAAGCAAGTATGAATAAATTAATAAATACTACAAATGTATGTAACAATTGCGGCAAACTAGGTCATTTATTTCATCAATGTAAACTGCCCATAACAAGTTATGGAATCATTGTTTTTAGGTCTAGTGAAAAAGGATTGCAATTTCTTATGATAAGACGTAAGGATAGTTTCGGGTATATCGATTTTATGAGAGGGAAATATTCGCCTTATAACATTTATCAAATACAAAATATCGTAAACGAAATGTCTATATCAGAGAAAAAAAGAATTTTAACAGAACCCTTTGCGGTTTTATGGAATGATATGTGGGGCGAAACATGCAACTCACAATATAGAAATGAAGAACAAACTTCGTTTAAAAAATTTGAAACAATAAGAGAAGGAGTTATTATAAATAATGAAATCATTTCTTTAAAAAATATAGTTGAAAAAAGCGAAACTGACTGGATAGAAACCGAATGGGAATTTCCAAAAGGACGTCGTAATTATAAAGAAAAAGATTTAGAATGCGCTTTGCGAGAATTTGAAGAAGAAACGGGTATTTTGTCTTCTAAACTTATGATTGTAGAAAATATATTGCCATTTGAAGAAACATTTATAGGTACGAATCACAAATCATATAAACATAAATATTTTTTAGCATATATGAATGATACAGAAGAATATTTGAATAATTTTCAAGTAACAGAAGTAAGTAAAATAGAGTGGATGTCAATTGATAAATGTTTAGAATCTATAAGACCATATAATTTAGAGAAAAAGAAATTAATAACAAATATTAATAAAGTATTACAAGAATATAGATTATATTCATAATATATAGTATTATGTCAGAAAAACAAGCTATTTCAGAAAAACCAGAAAAACAAGAAAAACCAGAAAAACCAGAAAAACCAGAAAAACCAGAAAAAAATAAAATAACCGATTCTGATGAACAACATGAAAATACAGAGAAAGAAGCCGAATTAAAAGCAATGTTTGAAAAAATGGATTGCAACGACGAAAAATATTATTCGAATGAATGCAACAAGTTTTTACTTAAGAAAGAACTCGTCGAGAGGGATGATTTCGCGGACCATTCAGACGAAGATTCTTTTTTATATCCAAACCTAAATGATAAATCGTTTAATATAAAAATTGCCAATAAAAAGGAGTTTAACGACACGAAATATGATGGAACCATTCATGAAAATATTAAAGAACACGCGGATTTATTAGCTAAAGCGGATTTCGAATTACAACCGCACCAAGCATTCGTTAAAAATTTCATGTCATTTCAGACTCCTTATAGTAGCTTATTGTTGTACCACGGTTTAGGTACGGGCAAATGCCACGCTAAAGGTACTCCAATTTTGATGTCAGATGGAACTGTTAAGTTAATAGAAAATATAAAAGAGGGTGAATTATTGATGGGCGATGATTCTACATCTCGAAGGGTACTATCTTTAGCAAGAGGTAGGGATAAAATGTACGACATTATACCTATAAAGGGTGACAAATATACCGTCAATCAAGAACATATTTTATGTTTACGTGCATCAGGATTTCCCAAAATGAGTAGAAATAATCATAAATCAAATACTAATTTCAATATTCAATGGATTGAAGCGAATGAATTTAAATCAAAAACATTTACATTTAACGTATCAAAAGGAAATGAAGAACAAATAAAAATTCAGGCTGATATGTTTTTTGAAAAAATACTAAATAATAATCTGACAAATGACAATATTATAGAAATTTCGGTGAAGGATTATTTACAATTATCCGAAAAGAAAAGGAGTTTTTTAAAAGGATATAAAGTGCCTATAGACTTTCCTGAAAAAGAATTACCAATTGACCCATATCTAATTGGGTACTGGTTAGGTGATGGAACTACAAGAGAATCGTCTATCACTTGCCAAGACTCTACTGTTTTATATTATTTTTCCAAAAAACTAGTAGAATATAATTTATCATTAAACTATCGTTCGGGGTATACATACGGTGTATCAGGAAATGGTAGACAAAACAATAATAAATTTTTAAACACACTAACAAGTCTACATTTATTAAATAATAAGCATATTCCTATACTTTACAAATGTAATTCTAGGGAGAACAGATTACAATTATTAGCAGGATTACTAGATAGTGACGGGCATTTAAATATAAATGCCAATTGTTTTGAATTTACACAGAAGAATGAAACAGTAATTGATGATATTATTTTCTTAGCAAGAAGTCTAGGTTTCGCTTGTTATAAATTAATTAAAAATACGTCATGGACATATAAAGAAGTGAAACATACTGGGAAAGCTTTTAGGATAAATATTTCAGGCAATGGTCTAGAGGAAATACCTACTAAAATACCTAGAAAAAGAGCAAATCCAAGACAACAAATAAAAGATGTATTGGTTACAGGAATAAAAGTAGAATACCTAAAAGAAGATGATTATTATGGTTTTACTTTAGATGGTAATTGTAGATATTTAATGGGGGATTTTACAGTAACACATAACACTTGCAGTGCAATTGGCGTGTGCGAAGAAATGCGCGATTATATGAAACAAATGGGTATTTCCAAAAGAATCATTATTGTTGCTTCCGAAAACGTCCAAGATAATTTTAAACTACAGCTATTCGACGAGAGAAAACTAACCCTTGTTGATGGATTATGGAATATTCGCTCATGCACAGGAAACAAATTATTAAAAGAAATAAATCCGATGAGTATGAAAGGTATGACCAAAGATAAAGTCATTAGTCAAATTAAGAACCTAATCAATACACATTATATTTTTCTGGGTTATGTCCAATTTGCGAATTATATTATAAAAACGATGAATTATGATGAAGAAGTGCAAAAACAAGGCTTCAAAAAGAAGCAGTTTGACGTCGACAAAGAAACTACGAAGGGGAAAACCATGAAAGAAAAAGAAAAAACCAAAACAAAAATACAAATGCTAAAAGATGTGAAAATAGAACTCAACAGTAGAATTATGAAACGGCTACAAAATGAATTTAACAATAGATTAATCGTTATTGATGAAGTTCATAATATTCGTAAAACAGACGATAATGAAAATAAAAAAGTGGCTATCAATTTAGAATTACTGGTTAAATCAGCAATGAATATGAGATTTTTGCTCCTCTCGGCGACTCCAATGTATAACACATATAAGGAAATTGTTTGGCTACTAAATTTGATGAATACCAACGATAGAAGAGGTCGAATTGAAGTAAAGGACATTTTTGATAAAAATGGTGATTTCAAAAAAAACGGAGAAGAAATGTTAATCAGAAAATCGACTGGTTATATTTCATTTGTGCGCGGTGAAAATCCGTATACATTCCCTTATAGAGTGTATCCGAGTGAGTTCGCCAAAGAATACACCTTTCCAAAAATTACCTATCCGTCTTACCAAATGAATTTAAAAAAAATAAAACACGAAGACAAAAAACGTGTATTGAGTTTATATTTGACAAAAATTGGCGAATGCGGTAACTGTGGTAAATGTCAGTATTGCGCATATAAATATATTATCTACAATTTAAGAAATAAACGGTTTTCAATTACTACGAAAACCGGAATGGTGAGAGATATGCCTACCTTTGAAAACATGGAGTCGTTTGGATACACCTTATTACAAACCCCTTTAGAAGCACTTATCATTTCCTATCCAGTTCATGGTTTAAAAGCCATATTGGACGATATTCCAGAAGAAAACGTATCGGAAGATTTTTCGCCAAGTTTTTCGGAATCCATCGTAGAAGAAAAAGAAGAAGACGTGGGTGATGAGACCCCAGGACCAGTGAAAGAAACGGAGGATGGAAAAAGCGAAAGCGTTAGCGTAAGCGTTAGCGTAAGCGACGGAAAAAGCGTAAAAAGTGAACACCCTGTATCTAGAAGAAATGCAGCCATGACGATTGACCCCCATCAGTTAACAGGTAAAATTGGATTAGAAAGAATGATGAATTATGTAGATGAACGTTCTCCACCAATGAAGGGAGATTTTGAATATAAAAATTCCACCCTTGACAATTACGGTAAAATATTTTCTCGTGAAAAAATTGGCAAATATAGTGCCAAAATAAAATGCATTTTGGATAAAATTATGAATCCTGAAACCGGTAAGGTATCAGAAGGTATTATATTAATTTACTCGCAATACATAGATAGTGGATTGATACCTATGGCCCTCGCATTAGAAGAAATGGGATTTACCAGGTACGGCCAAGGCGTGAAACCATTATTTAAACATAAACCAACAGACGTAGTAGATGTGAGAACCATGAAACACCCCCACGACAAGAAGGATTTCATGCCAGCTCGTTATTCGATGATTACCGGTGAAACGCGTTTATCGCCCAACAATGATTTTGAAGTAAAGGGTATAACGGACGATGACAATAAATTTGGTAATAAAGTAAAAGTAGTTTTGATTTCGAAAGCAGGGTCCGAAGGTATAGATTTTAAATTTATTCGTCAAATACATATTCTAGAGCCATGGTACAATATGAACCGCATTGAACAAATTATCGGCAGAGGTGTTCGCAATTTTTCTCATAAAGACTTGCCCTTTGAAAAAAGAAACGTGGAAATTTTTATGTATGGAACTATTCTGGGGGATAATAAAGAAGAATCCGCGGATTTATATGTATATCGCGTGGCAGAATACAAGGCGGTGCAAATCGGCAAAGTAACCAGATTGTTAAAAGAAACCGCGGTTGATTGCATTATTAATCACGACCAGACCAATTTTACGAATGAAAATATGAAACATCTGATAAAAGAACCCATTACCCAAGAATTATCAGACGGCACCGTTTTACGTGATTTTAAAATTGGGGATGCACCATTTTCGCCAGCATGTGATTATATGGCCACTTGCAATTATGATTGTAGACCAAATAAAGAAATAGATGAATCAGAACTAAATGAAGATACTTATGACGAGAGTTTTATTATTATGAATTCCGAGAAAATTTTACAACGTATAAGAATGCTCATGAAAGAAGCTTTCTTCTATAAGAAAGACGTAATACTTAAATCCATCAGAACACCCAAGGAATACCCTTATGTGCAAATATATTCCGCGTTAACCCAGTTAATCGAAGATGAAAATGAATTTATTACCGATAAATACGGCAGAAATGGCCGACTCGTAAATATTGGCGACTATTATTTGTTCCAACCAGTAGAATTGAGAGATAAAAATGCGTCTATTTTTGAAAGGTCGGTTCCTATTGATTACAAACACGATATGGTTCGTTTTGTCGTGAAGGAAAATATTACGAAAAATATCGACAAAAGAAAAATACACAAAGATATTTATAAACATATTGGCGAAGAGGAATTTCATGCAGGTAGAAAAGTGATGGATGAATTGAAAACGAATTTTGATACAACACACGAATTCGCCAAACAGCCAAAGGTACCTAGAGGCGACGATAATTGGTATAAACATTGTGGTATTGTTATGCGAAAAATGATGCAAGAATATCCAGAAATTAAAAACGACGATTTATTCAATAGATTTTTGGTAGCACATATGATAGAACTTCTTTTGTATGAAGATAAGCTAGATGTAATGAATTATGTATATTCGTTGACCAAACTAAATCATGGAAGCATGGAGTGGCTAGTGAAGGAGTATTTTGAAACAAATAGTATCACCACGAAAAAATTCACGGTGTTTATTATGTATAATTTAAGTAAGCGTTTAATTATGATATTAAATGAAAATAATAAGTGGGTTGAAGCAGAGCCAGAAGACCAGCGCGAAATAGCCGCCACCAAAGAGGCCAAAGAATATTTAACAATGAATCAGGACGAATACAATAAAATCATTGGATTTATTGGATACGAAAAAAACAATCGGTATTTTGTTTTTAAAACGAAAGATATGGAGTCGAAACGTGACACCGGTGCTCGGTGTGATGAAGCTGGTAAAGAAAAAACCATCCAAAAAATAAATGCTATTGTAGGTGAAACTAAATTTACCAATGAAAATACAAAGGTTAAAAAAGACGCAGATGGAAATGTCGTGAGTGAAGCGGTTGGTCACACTGAATTATGCGTTTATCAAGAATTTATATTAAGATATTTTAATGCAATTAAGCAAAATGATAAAAAATGGTTTTTAACACCTGAAATGGCAATATGGTATAAAATTTATTCTGTTTTTGTCTAAGATACCATGTATGTATTCCAAAAATGCAAGAGTTTATATATTCCAAAAAACAATCATATAAATAAAAAAAATTAAAATTAAAATTAAAATTAAAAATAATTGATTCAAAAATAGTTAAAAGATAATATGCATAATATATAATGGAAGCGGTATCTAAACAAACACAACAAAAAAAAAGAAAAGAAACAAGATTCCAGTCTGTTTATTCTAGATGTTTACTCACTAGAAAAATAGTATTGCCTATTACTACTATTGGTAAAAATTTAAAAGAAAATATCGAGGAAAATATTAAGGCAAATTTTGAAGGAAAATGTGTTGTAGAGGGATATATCAAACCGAATTCATCAAAGATTATTTCATATTCAAGTGGAATGATTCAAAAAGGAAATAATGTTTTATTTGATGTAGTGTTTGAATGCGATGTTTGCTTTCCCATTGAAGGTATGTTGATTACATGTGTTGCTAAAAATATAACCAAAGCTGGTATTCGTGCCGAAAGTGATACAGAAGTGCCGTCACCTATAGTAGTATTTGTTGCAAAAGACCATCATTATTCCGTATCCTATTTTGCAGAAATAAAAGAAGGAGATAAAATTAATGTAAGAGTCATAGGACAAAGATTCGAACTCAATGACAAATATATTTCAATTATTGGGGAATTAGTGAAGGAGAAAGACTATAAGCCAGCCGCAAAACCCAGATTAGTTATCGAAGATTAGTTATCGCAGATTGAATCGAATAATAATAAACAAGCTAAAAATAAATACCAATGTATTCATATAATAAAATTAGCGAAATGTTATTATATCATTTTTACAATAATGATTTCTTTTTTATTACAATAATTATTTCTTTTTATTACAATAATTATTTCTTTTTTATTACAATAATTATTACTATATAAAAAATCACTACTTACAAGCTTACTGCATCTGAATTGACTTGTATAACTTGGTTGTTTCGTCTTTAACAAAACATATCACTTGACCTTTTATATTTTCCGACAAAGCCATTATTTTTTCCTTACTATCCGTAATGATGCAATTTTTTAAAAGAGTATTATTTTCTGGAACATATAAATACAATATTGTATTTTGACAATTACTAGATTCACAGATTTTGTTCAGTCTCTCGGCAAGACTTGACGTATAATTTTCTATACCATCTTCCATGATATTTATTATTTAACAAGTTATTCTTTTAAGTAATAATAAACACTTAAAAACATTACAATAAATGAATTATATTATAATGGAGGCAGTTATTTCCACCAACGAAACCAATGATTTTTCGGTAAGCGAACTGAATTATATTCGTGAAACCATTGAAAATATGAATAAATTTAATCAAATCGAAGTCCTTAGAATTCTTAGTAAACATTCAGACGCAATATTAAATGAAAACAAATATGGTGTTCATATTAATTTAACCGAATTACCAAAATATATTATTGATGAGCTAACCACTTATATCAAATATGTAAATACACAAGAGTTGACACTTGGTAATATCGAAAAACAAAAGGAGGCATATAGAACGACCTATTTTACAAAAGAAGCAAAAGATATTAAAGATAGTGCTACTATACTATGTAGCAAGTAAAGATGATATCATATAATGATGTATTAGATGAGTTACAAGATTATATGTTAAATAATGAAAATATTCAAAAATCTATTAAAACAAAAATATCGTCTATTAAAAACGAAACCCCAAAAGTAAGAGAATCACACCAGGAGAAGTCGCCAACCAAAAAACCTGCCTTATATATTCCGAATCAACAAGATACTTTATTTTGGTGTTTTTACATTATTAAATACGGCGATATCAAATATGAGACCATGAATAATAAAAATTCATTAGTGGCGAAACAGATTAAAATTGATTTCGTCGACTCTATAAGAAAAAACAAAGATATTGTTAAAATGCACAAATTCGATACGATTACCAATTTAGAAAGTAATTTAGCGAACGATAACAATTTGAATCCTAAAACATTTCTGACTCTTTGCGCCATTGAAAACATAAACATTATTTATGTTAGTAAAAAAACCTATTATGAATTATTCGTGAATGACAGTAATATTGTGTATATAGTCCACGAATTGCCGTCTCAGTCGAAATATTATAATAAATATGGGTTTGAAATGGCATGTGTTGATTCGTTGAATCATATTAAAACTACTTATTATCAAATTAGTAATGTGGATAAACCTATTAAATCGGCTTCTGCGTATAAAGTGCAAGACTTAATCAATATTTGCAATAAATTAGGTATAACTACGACAAATATAGATACAGGTAAAAATAAAACAAAAAACGATTTATATGAATCAATTGTTCAATATTTTTAGCAAAATACCAAAATACCAAAAAATACCAAAATACCAAAATACCAAAATACCAAAATACCAAAATACCAAAATACCAAAATACCAAAATACCAAAATACCAAAATACCAAAATACCAAAATACCAAAATACCAAAATACCAAA
>Ga0187843_10001079_pt1 | contig 17706 bp, 10 predicted proteins | sample SpaLakP09_SKY_43_FD_134516 | JGI IMG/M metagenome (GOLD analysis project Ga0187843, IMG submission 134516) | Oligotrophic lake water microbial communities from Sparkling Lake, Wisconsin, USA - SP09_SKY_43 | ecosystem: Environmental > Aquatic > Freshwater > Lake | place: USA: Sparkling Lake...
GAGGCTTGAGTGTTTAGGTAAAACATTACATTTAGAAGGCTCGCTCGCCGGTTGGCAAGCGCTGTATTGGGACAACCAGTTGGTCGCGCAAAAAGTCGCGGGGCCAGATAACGACGGGCTCACTCAACACATGTTTGCGCTAAACATCCAAGGTGCAGATAACGCCGAACCCGACATCATTCATGTCGAATTGTCTGCGGATTTACGCTGGGAGCCATTTGCGCTGAATTACCAGCTAAAGGTACAAGATGAAGTCGTCGCGCAGGGCCTGCGCACTGAAAAAGACATTGAGCGCCAACAGCCAGTGCAACCGCGCCAAAGTGGCAGAAAATTCAGCATGTTCGGTTTAGCTTCACTGGGGTTAAAGCTGTTCAAAAGCGCCAAAGTCATCAAAGTTGTGCTGGCCGGGGCTAGCCTTGCGGCGTATAGCTGGCTGTTTTCGTTTCAGTTCGCCTTGGCGCTGATCTTGTGTTTAGTGGTGCACGAATACGGCCATGTGCGGGCGATGCAGTATTTCGGCATGAAAACAAAAGGTTTTTATTTGATCCCGTTTCTCGGTGGTTTGGCACTTTCCGATGAGAAGATAAACACCCGTTGGCAAGATGTGGTGATTTCGATTATGGGTCCGACCTTCGGACTGGCGATGTCATTGTTATGTTTAGCTTGTTGGTGGCTGACCGACAACCCGATTTTTGCTGGTTTGGCGGGCTTTAATGCTTTGCTCAACCTATTTAATTTACTGCCGATTGTGCCGCTAGATGGTGGGCATGTGGTGAAAAGCATCAGCTTTTCCATGAACAGCCATACAGGACTTGCCATTTGTGTCATCGGTATCGCGTTAGGGGTTTTCGCCAGTTATAGCTTTGGCCTGACGTTGCTGGGGTTGTTACTACTGATCGGCAGTGTTGAGATCCTACTGGAATGGCGACAACGCCATCAAAGCCATTTGTTGCCGTTAAATCGATATGGCCAGTTGTTTTCAAGTGTCTGGTATCTGCTCACTCTGGGCGCTTTTGTAGCGATTATCTGGTACTTAGCAGGTCAAGACGATAAAGTGTTGGGCTTAGCGCTAGAGATTTTAAAAAGTTAAAAACAACGCCGGCCAAGTCAAGGGCGCCAACTGGCGCCCTGATTATTCGTGCGTGTTTATTTGTAAACGTTGTGTGTGGCGCGCGCAAACCGCAAGCCAAGTCCGCGTCCCAATATGCGAGACAATGACCAAGCTGGAACAATCCCCTGAATAATTCTGGATCCACTGAAATAAATTGCAGGCAGCTGCGGTCTATTCGGTATCAATCAGTTATTGGGTTTTCACATGTTCAAATTAGTTTTACTGCTTATCGCGATTTCAGCGGCGTTGCTGGCGGTGCCGCTGCTGATGGGCCAATACGGTTCGGTCAGTGTGTTTTTACGGTATTACACCGAGCCAACGCCGGAATTACTGGCCAAGGTGTCGCTCATGGTGGCATATACTTGGCTTGCGATTAGCGCTATGGCATTGCTCGCGATGCGCAATGCGCTCGCTTTAAAAGCGCTCGCCGTGTTACTGGTGGCAATGGCGTTGCCGCCACTAGTGAGCCTTTTCGGCCCCTTGCATTACATTGCTGAGTTGGGCGGTTTCCCAATGCTCGGCTCTGGCCAAGGTGTGATTAAATATCTGGCGATTCTGCTGCTAGCGATAAGTCTTTTGCGCATCAATACCGCAAGCCGCGCTGAGTTATTTTGGCTGAACTATACACCAGTGGCTTTGGTGTTGTTGTGGATTGGCGGCATGAAGTTCTTTGCTTTTGAAGCGGAAGGCATTGCCGATTTAGTCAGCACTTCACCTTTACTCAGTTGGTTATATTTGTTGTTTGATCAGCAAAATGCTTCGAACTTCATTGGTCTCTACGATTTAACGGCATTGGCGCTGCTTGGCGCTGGTTACTTCTGGCCAAGATTATTTATCCCAGGGTTTTTAATGGCGTTCGCGGTATTTGCTACCACCCAAACGTTCTTGATCACTTTTGCCGGATCTTGGGCATCCTTCGGCGTGTTAACCGGCAGTGGCGCATTTATTATCAAAGACTTATGGTTCATCGCCAATATGGTATTGATTGGGTTAGCGTTTTATCGGCCTAAACCAGCTGACGTGGCTTAATGGCTGTCGGTTTTATTGATGCGGTTTTAGTGATGGATATCCCAAGGCGGTAATGCGCCGCTAAAACGCTCGGTCAAAAAGTCCACCAATAGCCGCAGTGCCAAGGGTTGGTGCTGACGGGAGAGATAAACGGCATAAATCCCAAAGGTTTCTGGGGTTTCTGCCGGCAATAGCCGTACTAACCGCCCCGAGGTTAAATCATCACCGATGTAATAAGTTGGTAGCATACCAATACCGCCACCGCTGAGAACTGCGCGACGTAATATCGCGGTTTCATTGGTGTGAAAGCTCCATTGCACCGGAACTTCGACCACTTCTTGCATACGCTGAAAGCGATAACTTGCTCCTGCGCCAAAGGCATGCGAAATGCAGCGATGCTGCGCCAAATCGGCAAGCGCTGTTGGCAGGCCATGCATTGCAATATAGGCAGGCGATGCACAAAGCACCGAGCGACAAAGCGCCAGTGGCCGTGCGATAAGCGTGGGCGCTAAATGATTGGTGATCCGCACCGCTAAATCCACCCGATCGGCCACTAAGTCGGTGGTTTTATCCGCGACTGACAAGGCAATTTCAATCTTGGGGTAGCGCTGTTGGAAAGCAATTAACGCCGGAGTCAACTGTGTTTCCGCAAAAGATCCCGCGCTGGTAATCCGCAGCAAGCCCGCAGGTTCGCGAGTTCGTTCTGCGGCTAAGTGATGGGCATCGGCCGCTAACTCTAACAACTGTCGACACGCCGGCAGTGCGGCGATGCCAGCATCGGTCAGCGTTACTTTGCGGGTTGTCCGATGCAATAGACGCGCATCAAACCAGCTTTCCATCGCACTGACATAGCGACTTACCATCGCCGTCGACATGTTTAAATGCTCGGCAGCTGCCGTCAGACTGCTGCGATCGGCAACTTCGACAAAGACTTGGGTGGCGGTTAGACGGTCCATTGTTGCAATCTGCGCAATAATTATTCAACTGAAGTGAACTTTATCAATTAATCCGAAAAAATTAAAGTAGCTCTCGAACTATAACCCCTGGAGATACTGATGAACCTGTTAAAACCCTTTGTAAAATTCGCCCTGTTTGCGCCATTAGCCCTGACGGGTGCTACGGCCTTCTCAGCACCCGCAAAAGCGCCATTACAATTGCAGGTGTATAACGCTCCCGCCCAAAGTTTTCACGTGAATGCGGTGCTCGTCACTGGCGCGACCGAAGCGGCAGTCATTGATAGTGGTTTTAGCCGCGCCGATGCAATGCGAATTGCCGCCAATGTGCTGGATAGTGGCAAAAATCTGACGACAATTTTTATTAGCAATGCCGATCCAGATTTCTACTTCGGCGCTGAACTGTTACAGCAGCAATTTCCGCAAGCGAAGCTGGTGACCACTGCCGCAGTCCGGGCGAAAATTGAAGCCAAAATGGCGGGAAAGTTGGCATTTTGGGCACCAAAAATGGGGGCAAACGCGCCGAGCAAAGTACTGCTGCCGGCACTGCTTGGCAATAACCAATTTACTATTGATGGTGAAGTTGTGGAAGTTCGTGGCACCGCAGGTGTGTTGGCGCATCGGCCTTACACTTATATTCCGTCAATCCATGCGGTGGTTGGCAACATTGCGGTTTTTGGCCAATTGCATGTGTGGACGGCAGATACCCAATCGGCGGCGGAACGTGCCGCTTGGCTGACGCAATTGGATGAGTTACAAGCGTTAAAACCAACCCGAGTTGTGCCAGGGCACATGTTGCCAGGGACTGTGGAAGATGCATCGACAATCAGCTACACCCGAGATTATTTATTGCGATTTGAGCAAGAAGCTAGCAAGGCCGAGAACAGTGCCGCTTTGATTAAAGCGATGCAGCAGGCTTATCCAAACGCGGGACTTGGCATTGCTTTAGACATTGGTGCCAAAGTGAAAAAAGGCGAAATGCAGTGGTAAGTTAACTGCCGTGTTGCTGATGTCACCGAAGTCGATGCTGCTTTTGCTGACATCAGCGGTGACATCTGTGGCGACATCTGCGGCGATTTTGGCAGTAAGCGCTAACCAAGTATTTAAATGATGATTTTGAAGGAGTTGCTGATGTTGCATTACGTGTACGACCCGCTGTGCGGCTGGTGTTATGGCGCTGCGCCGCTTATCCAAGTGGCGGCCACAATGTCTGCGATCACATTACATGCAGGCGGCATGATGACCGGCAGCCGGCGTCAACCAGTGACACCTGCGCTGCGGCAATTTGTCAAAAGCCATGACGAGCGCATTGCTAAAATGACCGGACAAACCTTTGGCGACGCTTACACCGATGGATTGTTGGCTGATAACAGCGCAGTTTTTGATTCAACACCGCCAATTGCAGCCATTTTGGCGGCTGAACAACTGACAGGCAAAGGCCTGTCGATGTTATCAGCCTTGCAACAAGCCCACTATCAGCAAGGCCGTAAAATTGCCGAGCCGCTGACACTTTTCGCATTGGCGGATAGCCTTGGCATCAACCAAACTGATTTTACCGCGGCTTTTGTGAGCAACATGCAAACGACGGCGCAGGCACACATGCAGGATACCCGGATGCTGATGACGCAGTGGCAGCTGCAGGGTTTCCCAAGTGTGGTGTTATCTAAAGCTTCCGGGCTTGTGGTCTTGGATTTAAGCCCATGGTTTGGCAAGCCACAGGATTTTGGGCAGTGGCTGTCGCAACAACTGCAGCAAAATAACTAATTGCTGCAAAAAAAACTAAGACGCAGCGAAAGGAGTTCGCGGCGCCAGTCATTCGCAGCCAGCCGCACTAACAATCGAGCGAGCACAACGCATTCTTGCTGAAATCCGAGAGTTTTTGCACGATTGCAACTTTAGCGACGATGCATACAGCAATTTCAGTCCATAATGGTTTAGAATTCTGCATCTTTTTTGCGTCGGGGATTGCCACAGATCCCCCATGTCATCACTAAACAACGACGATAAGGTATTGATATGTCAGATAAGCATTATGTAACCGCCGGACAACTACTGGAAGACTCATTCCGCTTAGCTGCGCAGGTCTATAACAGCGGCTTTCGGCCGCAGTTTATTGTCGGGATTTGGCGCGGTGGTGCCCCAATCGGCATCGCAGTACAAGAGTATTTTGATTTCAAAAATGTCGAGACTGACCATATCGCCGTGCGAACGTCATCTTATTACGGCATCGGCACCGACAAACAAAGCAAAGAAATCAAAGTGCATGGCCTGCATTACATTGTCGAAAATGCCAATGCCGACGACGGTTTATTGATTGTCGATGACGTGTTTGACTCAGGACGTTCCATTTACGCGTTAAAAGAAAAACTCGGCCAACTGATGCGCTTAAACATGCCACGCGATATCCGCATCGCCTGCCCATATTACAAGCCAAAAAATACCGCAGTGCCATTAACCCCAGACTATTACATCCACTCGTCAGAGAGCTGGTTAGTGTTCCCGCACGAAGTCTCCGGCTTAACCCCGCAAGAAATTGCCGAAGGTAAAACCGACCTCGCCAATATCCGCGATTTGTTTATCTAAATCAGGGGATGGTTGTAAAAAGCCGTGCGGATGCACGGCTTTTTAGTTTGGGTGACAGGACCATCAAGATAACTGGCCAAACGTTCTGTTATCGGCCTATCAGCGACAAAGTTAGTAAGTTAAGTTCTGTGGCAACGGTTCGCTCAGCAGCATTTTCAACGCTAAATATTGTTGGGCGGTGCGGCGGCGCATGAATAAACTGCCGCACTAATTAAAACTTTTAAGGTGAGACTGAAAAATAGCGGACATTGAAACTTGCCCAATCCGCTGGGAATGATTGGCAGGTTGCGGGTGCCCCGTCACCATCTAAGTACATACTTTCAATTCGTTTGCCCGCCATCTGGGCACTTAAAAAAGTACTGTACATAGTTTTACAGGTCTCTGGGCCAGTAGAATGAGTAGTTCCTGCAACAGTCCATATTCTTTCTGGGGAGCAAAAAAATACAGCTTTATTCATGCCTTCTAAGCGCACCATAAAACTATCTGGTGAGTGATAAGCCAAAGCAATAACTTTACCAGAACATACAACAGTACCTGCTTGAGCGGTTGATGCCACAGCCAGCAAACCAGCCAGTAATAAATATCTAGATTTCATTTGATTTCACTCTCTAAGGATTTGTAGCTAAAAATAATTGGTTAGTCACTGTGCCGCCCGCCTGCAAACCGCAGCCATTGGCATCAGCGGTAACAACATTCACACGATGCCTTGTTGCCTTCGCTGTGGTTAAAATCGTCAGCGCCTCTTTGCGCTCATCGGCACTCCAGCCTGAAAAGTAACTCCAGTACGAGCCCGAACTATCATCGGGATGATTTAGATAAACCACCGCTTTTAAACCGACACCTTTTTCAATCCAAATACGGCCAATGTAAAGATTCTGGCAATCGATGGTGTTTGCTTGCACCGGCATCACAGCGCTCGCTGCTAGCAGAAAAAATGCTTTTATTTGTAATTTTGTGGTTTTTTTGATCATTATGTTGAACTATTTATGTAACAAATTTTGTACATCATGTATCATCGGGCGCATTTTTTCAATTCTAAGCTGTTTTTTATTAACGCAAGAGCAGCATTGTTTGTTTTCATTTGGGGAAAGTTAATGGCGAAGGCGTGGCTTAAATGCTTGGTGGCGGCAATCGGATTGCTGGGTGCAAGTCAGTCAGTTGTGGCGAATACATCAAACTATACGGTGTACACCAATGCGGCTGGTGATATTTACTTAAAAGCAAAAGAGCAGTTTGTCCTCATTCATAGTGACGTCTCAGTGCCAATATTTGTGATGCCACAAGATGGATATCAAAAAGCGAGCCGTGATGCCAATGGTAATTGGGTTACATCAATACTAACTGTCGACCAATGGAATGCGCTGAATCTGGTACAAGCATCACATACTGTTAATGCAGCGAGTGAATTGAATGCTTTTTATCCAAATGGTTCGGCCTCATCTGCGTCACCCCAAGTTCCAAGCCCTCAGTCATCGCAACCTTTAATTGATATTAACGATATACCCGATGCTTCTAACCGTCTTGCAATAGCCCCGATTGATGAGCTGGTTGGCGAAATTCAAGGGCAGTCTTCAGTTGATGGTGGCGCGTTTTCTTATTCGGTGCCACTTACAATTGCGCCAGGGCGCAAGGGTATGCAGCCTGCCATCTCACTTAATTACAGCAGTCAATCTGGCGAAGGGTTAGCTGGTTTAGGTTGGTCGCTTTCTGCATATTCCAGCATATCTCGCTGTAGTTCGATTTATGATTTAGATACATCCTCAACTAATGTGAATTATGGGAATGCTGACAAACTGTGTTTTAACGGCAGTCGGTTAGTCCCAGTCATTCCTCCTAATGGGTTCAGTCAAGGTGCGTATGGCGCTTCGGGGACCTTCTACAAAACCGAACGTAATTCATCGGTTATCATCGAGCAGCTCGGTGGCTCGCTGAATAGTAGTACTTATTTCAAAGTGTACGAGGGAAATGGCACTATTCATTTCTTGGGAACTGATGCCAACAGCAGAATAACCCCAGTCGGACTTGACGCAACTTCTGCATGGTTGCAACAGCGCTCGCAAGATTCGCACGGCAACGAAGTGACCTATGTCTATGACACGGCAACTGCCGGTAACCGCTACATTCAAGATATTTATTACACCGGCCATAAAGGTGTGCTTGGCACCCGCAGCGTGCATTTTAACTACAATGCAACGACTGCGCAGACTGCTTATCATTGGGGAGGATACAGTGTCAGTAATAAGCAAATTAGCAGTGTCGACATCTTAATCGAGGGGCAGCTGAAATCACAATGGCAGTTTAAATACACCGAGCCTGCGCTTAATGCTTTGAATAAAGCAGCAACTCTTGAGCGCCTGTCTTATTGTGATGGTACTGACACCAACAAGTGCCTAAGCACTGATTTTGGTTGGTTCACTCGCAACTATCAGCATTCTGATATTAATAATCATGCGCTTGCCGGTATTAAAGATAACTTTACGGTAGGTTTTCCAGCACACAAAGACAGTGACTATGATGGCGATGGTGTCGCTGATTTATCAATTCCGTTAGATGGTATTTATTTATCTCGCAGTGGTACAAAGGTTAGCTACACCAACATGCCTTCAATCAGTACTCGATTTTCGTCTGTAGATTATGATGGAAACGGTGTAATTTCGGCCTATGAAACTAGCCGAAATGCAATCAATGGCGCTATCGATTATGACCTTGATGGCGCAGATGATTTTGTTTATTTCGATGACAGCTCGCGACTGATTATCACCAGCCTAAACCCAAATGGCACGGTAAAGCGCACTTATAATACGCAAATTGATGCGACTTGTTACGGATCTGCTTTTCATATTGTTGGGGACAAGTTTTGCGCCAGTCAAGTAGTGGATATCGACGGTGATGGTCGAAAAGATTTATTACTTGCTACCAATAAACAGCAAGGCGTCAACAACCAAATCATTACCTACAAAGTTTACCAGCGTAAGGCGGTGGGGGATGGTTTTGATTATCGGGGTAGTGTCAATGCGAGCGCTTTAGAGCCGCTGATCCCGATGGACGTCGATGGTGATGGTACCATTGACTTAGCGCCAAGTCAGTTTGGCACCGCACTCATTTGGCATAAAGGCTATTTCGACAAAGCTAGTGGCACGATGTCATTTACCGGTTACACGCAGAATTTTGCGGTGAATGTCGAATCTGGCTATCGGGCGAATTCAAGCCGCTGGGTCGATTTCAATGGTGATGGTTTAAGTGACATTTTGACGCTCAGCAAAGTAGCAAGTAGTGATAATTTTTTCACTCGCCATATCATTATCAATAAAGGGGCTGGACTTTTTGAAGCCCCTTACAATACAGGTCTTAAAGAGCTTGCTTTTACCATGAATGGCGGTCATTTAGTCAGTGACGCAGAATTCGGCGGCCCTAGTGGCTACATTTACGAAGGCTTCATTCAGTTTATTGATTACAACGGTGATGGCCGCCAAGATATCCTTTACCCAGATAGAACTCGTCGAAAATACACTTATGAGTGTTGGAATTGGTCGTCCAATGAAGCTTGTACGGCAGTCGATAGAAATTTTGCTCCGAAATTTCATGACTACGATGTGTGGCACTGGAACGTACTGCTGACCAATCCGGATGGTAAATCCTTTACCGATCTGCAACTGCCGATTTATGGTGCACTTGCAACCATGGCGCCGCTTGATATCACTGGTGATGGACGCATAGATTTCGTGACGGGTGTTGGATATGAGTCTGACGCTGTTGAGCGGACTTGGTTCTATGGCAGTAAATTTGGTGGCAAGCCCAGCAATTACCCTGTTGGTTTTATGGTCTTTGCTCATGACGAGACTCAAGATACGGTCATTAATAGCATTAGTACCGGCATGGGAGAAAAACTTAAACTCGACTATTCACAATTAAAACAACGTTATACGGTCGATGAATCAACCCTCAATTACCCCTATGTGTTTTTCACCAATACCATGCGTGTTGTGTCTACCTTGCAAACCGATAATGGTGTTGGCGGTTTTGACTCAACGCAGTACAGCTATAAAAATGCCCGTTTTCACGTGGGTGGCCGTGGCTTTCAAGGCTTTAGCGAGATTGTAGAAGCGCAAGTTGACGCACATGGGTTACCGACAAACACCAAGCAAACACGTTTCGAGCAAACCTTTCCGTGGTCAGGTATGGTCAATAGCATCAAAGTGACTGATGCCGACAACAATACGCTCAGTGAATACTCGGTACAAAAAAATTACCCGACTGGGGCAAATTATCAGGCTGGCAATAGTTGGTGTTTCTATCCACAAGAAAGTACATCAACGAAGTGGAATTTATCACCTAATGACGCGGTTTCCAGCATCAGAAATACGGTCATTAAAAATGAGCATTGCCAAGTGGTTTCAGAAACCACTATCACTGAAGATGCCTCCGTCTTTCACAGTAAAACCGCCGCACAAACTTATACCAATAGCATCGGCTGGCACATGCCTGAGGTGAGTACACTCAGTCAAAGTGTTTCATACAAGACCGAGCATGCAAGTGTGGTGCAAAACCCTACAGATACAGTTTCAAGCCAGAAAATAACTAACAACTATGCCACGAATGAGCAAGGCGTGTTGGCGTTAAAATCCACCGCGGTTGAAGGAACCGGCTTGGTTAAAGGCGTTGGCTCGACCACGACCTTGAGTCAATACGATCAATATGGGCACGCGTTAAAAGTGAGCATTGGGGATAGGTTCTCCCAAAGCGCCATGACACCAGATGGCTATTTTGTGCATAAAACCTTTAATGCCCAATGGTCTGATGTGGCCACAATGACACAAACTTACGATGCGCTGACGGGCTCCCCCTTAACCTCTGTTGATATCAATGGCGTAACCACCACCAACACGGTGGACTTTATTGGTCGAGTGACCAGTACTGGCAGCACTAAAGGTGCGTTAATTGTTAGCCCAACAGCTTACGCTAGCATGCAATGGCAAACCGGTGAATTTGCCTACAGTGTGACTCAACGTGCCAGTGGTGCACCTGAATCCACGGTGTATTTTGATAGCCTAAATCGTCAAGTCAAAACTGTGAGTGCTGGTTTTACAGGTGATATCACCAGTTCTAAACAATACGATGTGCGGGGCTATGTTGTAAGCGAATCACAACCTACCCAATCATATGGCACTGCTGAAGTTGTTCGTTATGAAGGGTTTGACTCGCTGGGGCGGCCAAGTCGGAAGATTTACGACGATGGTATGGTAAGTTACCAATCTGATTACACCTATGTAGATGGTATTACCACGGACATTCGAGTCAGTGGCGGTATTATTGCCACAATGAGTCGCAGTTATAACAGTCTAGGCCAGTTACTGCGGACCACCGACGCCAAAGGGAATCACAGCTATTTTGCTTACAATGCTGCAGGCTTGCCAGTGCTTATCCAAGATGTGTTAGGAAGCCAAATTACCGCGCAATACGACGATTTGGGTCGCAAGACCTGGTTTGATGACCCGAATATGGGCAAGTGGCAGTTTACTTACAACCAGTTTGGAGAGCTTGCGACACAGACTGATGCAAAAAACCTAGTGACCACGTTCACCAATGACAAGTTAGGCCGCGCCACTGCTCAAAGTAATTCGCAGACAACCCGGAGTTGGGTATATGACTCGGAGGTTGGTAATGGCAAATTGTATCAAGCGCTGGTTGCCGGCCATACCCAAACCCATAGCTACGATACCGTTGGCCGCATTAGTGCGACAGTGACCCAAATTGGAAGCCTCAGCTTTACCGAACGCTTTGCCTATGACAGTCAATTTGGACGCTTAAAAGCGATGACTTTCCCTAGTGGCGAGCATGTCGCTTATAAGTTTGATGATAACGGCTATTTAATTGAAGATTATCAGCGCTTTACTGATGGTAGCGAGCTTGCACTTCGTAAGGTTGAAGCCTACAGCGCTTTGGGGAGTATCAATCAGCAGCGCTTTAGTAACGGCAATGTGCAGCGTATTACTCGAAATGAAGCGGGATCTGCCACAACCATTTGTACCAGCTACCTCGGCAGTTGTTCAGGCAGCGGCATTCAATATTTAAGCTACGCCTACGATGGCATGGGCAATTTAGCCCGCCAAGAAAACGTGATTACCGGCTTTAAGGAGGATTACCAATACGATGTCTTGATGCGTGTGGATAATTCAACCAAAACCATCAAAGGCGTGACCATGGCGCCAGTTGATTACGATTATGATGCCGCGGGTAATATTTTAGTCAAAGGCGATTATGGCAGCGATTACCGTTACGGCAATAGCAGCAAATCCTTAGGCGGTAACGCGGGTCCAAACGCCTTGCGCCAATTTATCCGCAGTGGCACCACCAGTACGTTCACGTACGATAATAACGGTAACCGTTTAACGGGGGATGGCACGACTTTAACTTACGACGACCAAAACAAGCCGCTGAGTGTTGTTCGTAATGGCACCAGCAGTACCTTTAGTTATGATGCAAATGGCAACCGGTTTAAGCAAGTTAAAACCCAAAGTGGTACCACGACCACAACCTATTATGTGGGTAGTTTTGAGCGCGAAGTCACCACAAGCGCAACAATTGATAAAACCTACATTGGTGACCATACCATCAAAATGAAAGCAGTGAGTGGCAGCCTAGGCAGTCAATCGGCTTTTAGCCATGTGCTCAGGGACCATTTGGGCAGTGTGGATACGATTATGGACGCCAGCACTGGCGCGGTACAGCAATACCGCGGGTACGATGTGTTCGGACGGCCGAGGGACATCGCCACAGGCAATAATTTACTGAGCAATTGGAAAGGCGTCAGCCGTGGCTACACCGACCATGAACATCTGAACGAGCAAGAGCTCATTCATATGAACGGCCGAATTTACGACTACAACGTTGGCAGATTTTTAAGCGTTGATCCGTTTTTACAATTTCCAGAAAACAGTCAAAGTGCGAATCCGTATTCGTATATATTGAATAACCCCATGAGTGGGGTGGATCCGACTGGGTATTGTCAGACCGATGACCAAATGTCAGATTGTGCGGACGCTTTGGAAAACGGTGAAATAACAGACATTACCAATGCAGATGGAGAAAAAGTTGGGTCAGTAGGGAAAGACAGCAACGGCAACACCTATGTTACATCGGGTGATAAAAACGATGTTCAAGGTGCGATGTCTGTTGTGAATAGCCCAAGTGGATATAAATTTGAAGGTGTTGGTGGGCAGCAAAGTAATCCTACTCAGTCTTCTGCTACTTCGACTGATTCGAGAGAGGTACAAGGAGCTGGAGCAGGTTCCACTCAACAGAAAACAACTGATGCTAAATTTTCTGCTAATCAATATTTGTCTATTAAAATTGAAAATGGAAAGATAATGATTGAAGGGCAAGTATATTCAATTGACACTTTTAGGGTAAACAAGCTGATTGAATATCTGAATAGTGGTTTTGCAGGAGCCTATGAAGTGGATGGAGTATCATATACATTTGAATTAAAGTTGACTGCTGCTCAATTTGAGGAGTTTTCTAATGTTACGCTTACTACGATAAGGGGATTGCCTCCAGAAAATGGAGGTCAATTTTATCGCTCCAATGCTGAACAAGGTGGAAAACATATTAATTTGTGGTCGGGTGATATAAATATTAAGAATACTGCAACTCACGAGTTCATGCATATTTTAGGGTTTGGTGATACTTATAAAGATACAGATGCTGGTTCAGAAGCATTTAGTGGTCATGAAAATGATATTATGGGGTCTTTAGAGGGTAAGATTCAGGATTATCACATTAGGACGCTAATAAAAAATCATGGTGGTAAGTGATGGCTAAGTTAAAGGTGTTAGCGTTTATTGTTTGTTTTATACTGAGTGGTGGTTGTCAAGCCACAGTAAGAAATGATTGTCAATGGCTTGCTCAGGGCGAAATCTCGCTAAATGAAGGAGCGATAGATAAGTGCATAGAGCAAATCAACCTTCTTTCAGAAGAAAGGAAAAATAAACTTGTAAGCTGGGCAATTTCTACCAGTGATGCAAGCGTTGTAGATTACTTAGTTTCAAGAGCAAATATTGATTTACTTAAACTAAATGAATCGGCAGTTATAGATTATTCTTTTTTGGCCTTAGACACTTTAGGAGACCCTCTTGGAATGTTAGTGTATTTAGAGTCAAAAGGTATTGATTTTAATCAGGCAGAATTAGGTGGTCATAACATTGTTTATTATGCGATTGAGATAGGTAATCTTGATGTCTTTAAATACTTTTTGGGCAAAGAGGCTTATAAAAGTCTTGTTGTTGAAGATTCAAATATTCTGGCTGCTGCTGCTTTAGGAAATAAAAATGTAATAGACAAATTGCTGGCTCTAGGACTTGACCCAAAGTTTAAAGACAAGAAAGGACAAGACTCAGTTTTTTACGCTGAAGCTAGAGGTCATGTAGAATTGGCACGGTATCTACAAAATGAAATAGAAACGAACTAAACGTGGCCATCCACAATTTAAAAAGTGGATGGCCGTGGTTAGAAAAGTGAAACTCTTTGTTATGGATCTTCGTTAAATACCCAAAAATCTGCAAACTAAACGTGGCCATCCACGGAAACTAAACGAGGCCACCCACAATTTAAAAAGTGGATGGCCGTGGTTAGAAAAGTGAAACTCTTTGTTGTGGATCTTAACTAAACGTGGCCATCCACAATTTAAGAAACTAAACGCAAACTAAACGAGGCCACCCACAATTTAAAAAGTGGATGGCCGTGGTTAGAAAAGTGAAACTCTTTGTTGTGGATCTTCGTTAAATACCCAAAAATCTGAGTTTTTAACGAAATAAATGCAGTTCAGGATTTTCAGTTTTGGGTATTTTTTGGCCTAAAAACAAAAGGCTTTTACGCCAGACTGGTGGTCAGCGTGGGGTTTAAAAAATACTGGGAATGGTTCTAAGTTAACGTCTTACTAACCAAAACATCGTCGGCAGCTGTGGATCCCTTGCAGCCATTTTTGGCCAATCGCTTTGCAGAACTTGTTTATGGCTGCCACAGGGCCAATCACTTGCCGAAATTCATCTTCAAGCTTTTGACAATTTTGCAGCCAGTTGCCTTGTTCGATGCCAAGCCTTGCCAGAATTGGTGGTGCAGTATCACTGATTGCGCCTCGTTTATCTGGGCGAATTTGTCGGCCACTCCATTCAACGAGTTCAATATAATCAATTAGATGCATGTGGATGCAAGTTTCACTGACAAGCCCTTTACCGTCCAGAAAAGGCATCAACTTGCCATGAAAAGCACATTTTACGTCGGTTGCTAAGTTTCTCTCGGCAATCCGCTCGCCAATGCTTGTATACGCAGAACTTTCCGGTGTTTCAGCAATCTTGGCGCGAATTGGGTTTAAATCGATATAAACCATAGTGTTGATGAGTGCAGCTTCGTCCAAAATGGCTTGCGATTTAAACCTGCCTTCCCAAAATCTACCGCTGCATTTGTCTTCAAAATTAGCGCTTCTGGCGATATGTTCATTCAAACAGCGCATAAACCAACTGATGCTAGTTAATCGCTCGCGATACATCCCAATCATTTCTTCAGCAGCTTGAATGTCTTTCACTTCAACCAAATTACCGGCCAAATACTGCTTCATCAAATCAGGCACTTGAAACAACATACTCCAATGTTCGAAAATTTGTGCAGCTGTCCAAGTTGCTGATTTTTCGAGATTAACCCTAACCAAGATATGGTAGTGATTCATCATGATGGCATAGGACGCCACATCAATTGAGAACATATTTGTCAGTAATTTCAATCGCTCAACAATCCATTCGCGGCGGTGCTCAAAGTTACATTCATCAATTTCACCGCATAAGAACGAGCGGCGCACACAGCGGTAGGTTAAGTGATAAAACGGGGTTTCGCTCAATGCTATTTGCTTGTTACGAGGCTTTGGCATGTTGTCATCCTGACAATGTATCCATAAACCTTAACTCTGGTTGCAAAAATGTTAAAGTCAAGCGTCTTTCTTACTAAGTCAGAGAATGGCTGTCCGGGATCAGCCGGGATCAGTTCCAGGGATTTTAGCAATCAGTGGTGCTTGCTTGCACCGGCATCACAGCGCTCGCTGCTAGCAGAAAAATGCATTTATTTGTAATTTTGTGAGTTATTTTAGTCATTGTTTTGAATAATTTGTGTAACAAGTTTTGCGAATCATGTATCATCTGGCGCATTTTTTTCAATTCTAGGCTGTTTTTTATTAACGCAAGAGCAGCATTGTTTGTGTTTATTTGGGGAAAGTTAATGGCGAAGGCGTGGCTTAAAAGCTTAGTGGCGGCAATGGGATTGCTGGGTGCAAGTCAGTCAGTTGTGGCGAATACATCAAACTATACGGTGTACACCAATGCGGCTGGTGATATTTACTTAAAAGCACCAGAGCAGTTTGTTTTAATCCATTCCGATGTCAGCATTCCTCTTTTTACCATGCCTGCCGATGGCTACCTCAAAGTCATTAATACCGGCAATGGCAAATGGGAAACTGTGGCAATTTCCGCAGCAGAGTGGAATAGCCTTGGCCTTTATCAAGGCGGCAATACCGTTGAAAGTTTGCAATATGTTGATATGAACGGCGATGGCACTGCCGATATGTTTTTGGCATTACGTGGTGGTGGTTATTTAGTTCTCTATCGCAAAAAAGATGGCACCTTCGCCACATTAGCGTCACCAGCAGGTGTGCGATTAGGCACGACGTTTGAGCTAAAAGACGTCAATGGGGATGGCCTCTTAGATGTAGTTTCTGATGGCAAAGTGGTTAGTTATGGTTTGCCTACTTTTAATGCCGTTTATTCTGATTTGCTTGCACCAGAACAGCAAGCCAACCATGTTGGCATGACTGCGGGCTCTTTCCGTGTTGATGAAAGTGGCCAAGCAACATACAGTATCCCTTTGGCCATCCCTGCTGGTATTGCTGGTGTCCAGCCTCAAGTCGCACTGAATTACAGTAGCGGTGCGGGCATGGGTATTGTTGGCATGGGATGGAGTTTGTCTGGTAGTTCTAGCATTAGCCGTTGTGGCAAAACCATCGTCCAAGACGGTTACAACCAAGCGCCACAATTCAATAGCAATGATGCCTTCTGTTTAGATGGACAGCGCATGGTGCTGATCAGCGGTAGTTACGGTGCAACAAACTCGATCTATCGGCTTGAACTGGATGACTTCTCTCGCATTAAAGTCACTTCCGCAAATGCCACAGGGCCACAGACTTTTCAGTTAATCAATAAAGCCAATGAAACGCACAATTTTGGCGCAGGCACATCAACGCAGATTGCGCCAGGTAAATCCATCGCTTCGGCCTGGGCTGTTTCGTCGATCAGTGACAGCTTTAACAATACGATTAATTTCAGTTATTACCAAAATGGTGTCGATGGTAAAACCCCAGGGAACTTTCTTCTCAAAGAAATTAGTTATGCCGGCGGCACTGCCAAAGTAATCCCGAGTTATCAAGTTGTAAATTCGCCAAAAGCGATTTTTGTAAATGGCCAAGAGGTGCTATTCAAGTATCGAATGGATTTCATTAAAGTTGTCGGTGATGCCAATAGAAGTCCATACACCTACCGCTTTTATCATCTGGGTCATCAAGACAACCAATTTAGCTATTTAAATACTGTTCAAGAATGTTTGGCTGAAGGAAAAGTCACGACGCTACCATCTGGTCAAACTGACACAGTGGGCAGTGAGTGTAAAAAAGAATTACTTTTTGCGTACTCAGGCGTGGGTAATTTAATAGTCAGCACGTCTCAAAGTACTACCGCGACAGTACCGTCATCAGTGCCTATGTCAGCATCATTCGCAGATATTGATGGTGATGGTCGACTAGACTATTTCTATCCAGAGGGTTCAAGTTTAAGAAACTTTTTAGCCTCAAGCAACGCAATCAATAAGACAGTTACATCACAACTTGATGCAAACAACCCTCGTTACACCTTTGCTGATATTAATGGTGATGGCATCACCGATATCCTGTATGTGGCAAATGGTAAATGGCGTTTTAAATATTATGGTCCACGGAAGGTTGCGAGAACCTGTAGCCCA
>Ga0187843_10001080_pt1 | contig 17704 bp, 15 predicted proteins | sample SpaLakP09_SKY_43_FD_134516 | JGI IMG/M metagenome (GOLD analysis project Ga0187843, IMG submission 134516) | Oligotrophic lake water microbial communities from Sparkling Lake, Wisconsin, USA - SP09_SKY_43 | ecosystem: Environmental > Aquatic > Freshwater > Lake | place: USA: Sparkling Lake...
CAACGCTGGGTGATGACCTTCGGCTTCAGCTAATTCAGCCACTTTGTGGTGAAATGCCCAAGCCAGTTTGAAATTCTTAAATTTGTAGCTTCGTTCAAGTTGCAAAATACCATCACGAACTACCGGAACCCAATCTGGGATCTGGCGCATTAATTCTGGCAATTCGTCGTCAGAAACCTTCGGTGCATCGGCGCGGCAGGCTTCACATTTCATCACGGCTAAATCAGTCATTACTTCGTCTCTTTGTTTCGCAAAACCAGCATTGCACTGCTGGTTATTTGCATTAACTGGCTTTTTTCTGTTTTGGTGGAAACTTTGGCGCATGTAACCCAAGTGTTTTTGCTTCAGCGACACATGCCATTAAATCTTGATGCGCAATTTCAAACAATTGCCGAATGCTGCGGATTTTAAAATACAGAGGCTGCATAATATCAATACGATAAGGTGTGCGCAGCACCTCAACGACTTCCAGCATTTGACGTTCAGGCACATCTGAATACATCGCATATTGTGTTTCGCCTGGTGAAGATAAAATACCGCCACCGTAGATGCGTAAACCTTGTTCGGTTTCCAGCAAGCCAAATTCAATAGTGAACCAATACAAACGCGCTAAAAATACTCGGTCTTGTTTACTAGCCGCCAAACCTAACTTGCCATAAATATGGGTAAACTCAGCAAAATCTGGATTGGTCAACATGGCGCAATGGCCAAAAATTTCATGGAAAATATCGGGTTCTTGCAAGTAATCGAACTCTTCGCGGCTGCGAATAAAAGTCGCCACCGGAAATTTCTTATTGGCCAGCAGTTCGAAAAAAAGGTCAAAACTAATCAGTGCAGGGACTTCTGCACATTCCCAGCCCGTCGTTTCACGTAACACGCGGCTGACTTCTTCCAACTGTGGAATACGGTCTTTAGGTAAATTTAAGCGTTCTAACCCTAGTAAGTATTCGTCACACGCTTTGCCTTCAATACAAGACAATTGCCGATTAATCAGCTCTCCCCAAATTGCATTTTCTTCATCCGACCACGCGATATAACCGTGTTCGTCTGAGGTTTTAGAGACATACGTTGTCATGAAACTACCTGTTGAAATTTTGTGTGCTTTTGGCCATGCGCCAAGCATCTGATGGCCGGATCCTAGATGATTGAGATCCGGCTGTTAATCTTTACGACCGAAATCGTTAAATGCCATTACGGCTGAAATGTATTATTTGATTTACATGCATACAAAATAAAACAACCAAACTATTGAATATAAACAACTATTTTTGCTGTGCATGCATCTTTACTAAAGCCTGTTCAATGTCAGCGATGATGTCATCAACATGTTCAAGCCCGACCGATATCCGAATTAAGCCATCACTGATGCCTGCAGCACGTCGTTCTTCAGCGGTATATGGGCTGTGGGTCATGGAAGCCGGATGTTGGATTAATGACTCGGCGTCCCCAAGACTCACTGCAAGGCTTAAGAGCTGACATTGGTTAATAAAAAACCGCCCATCCTCTAAGGAGCCGTTTAATTCAAAAGCCAATACCCCGCCAGCTGCTTTCATTTGGGTGCCGATGAATTTATAACCTGGATGTTCAGGTAACCCAGGGTAATACACTTTGGCTATCGCAGGTTGCACAGCCAGATATTCGGCCACTTTTTGTGCATTCGTACAATGGCGCTCCATCCGCACCGATAAGGTTTTCAGTCCGCGAATAATCAACCACGCATCATGCGGACTGATGGTCGCGCCCATATCTTTTAAAGTAGTTAATTTGATGGTAGTGATACGTCCAGCATCCGACACAATAATGCCGGCAACCACATCACCATGACCGTTTAAATATTTAGTCGCGCTGTGGATAACAATATCGATGCCAAAATCTGCTGGACGCTGCAGCAATGGTGTTAAGAAAGTATTATCAATCACCGAAATGATCTGATGCTGACGACAAAAATCACCAATAAACGCTAAATCCAACACCACCAAGTTCGGGTTAATTGGCGTTTCTGCAAACAACATTTTGGTATTTGGCCGCAGCGCTTGTGCAATGGCTTGATGATCAGTCATATCGACAAAAGTGACGTCAATCCCATAGCGGGCGAACTGATGATTAAACAGCGCAAAACTGCAGCCATAAATCGCTTTACTCGCTATTAAGTGGTCGCCTTGCTGGAGAAACGCCATCGTCGCTGCAGCTACCGCGCCCATGCCAGTGGCCGTGGCTGCGGCATCAGCCATGCCCTCAAGTGCCGCCACTTTTAATTCAAGTTCACGCGTGGTTGGGTTGCCAAGGCGAGTGTAAATAAACCCTTCAGCTTCACCGGCAAAACGAGCGGCACCTTGCTCCGCGCTTTCAAAAACAAAAGTCGAAGTTTGGTATAACGGAGTCGCTAACGCGCCATACTGGGCGTCTTTAACTTTGCCTGCGTGAATACATTGCGTTTCGGGATGTGCGAATTTACTGCTCATATCAACCTAATATTTAGACGAATTTGTTTTCATCTAAACAAAAGAGTTATAACAAGAACAAGGCATACAGACATCTGACAGTCTGCTTGGCAAGTGATCGGAGTTTGCCAAGTACATTAAAATGTAAATTTTAGTTTGCAGATGACGATTTGCCTTGCAGCTTTGGCACGATAGCGACAAACAGGGTTTTACTGCTACTTGGCGCTGGTAAGGCTAAAGGCAAAGGCCGCAGCTGCTGCTGAACAAAACGCCCCAATCGAGCCACCAATAGACCCGCTAACACGCCTTGCCCTGCTCGCGCAGACAACTTACTGGAAAGTTCGGCACCAAAAAAATCGCTGCCAAGGTCAATTGCAAGTTCAGAAGCGCCGGTCCAAAACAAAGTTTCAATAAACTTTTTCAATAATCCAAAGCGCTGCCGAAGCCCTGGTCTATCCCCGTATAATGCTGAAATCTCACGAACTAACCGCGAAGCGCGCCAAAGCACTAACAACAAATCCGCCAGCGCAAACGGGCTTAAAGCGACGGCAACGCCGGTTTGGACGGAGGCATCAGAAATGCGCTCGGCGACTAATCGGTCAATTTCTTGCAAAACTATGCGTTCGAATAGCTGTAAGCGCTCAGCATCGGTATGCTCAGGCCTGCAGCTATTGGCGAAATTGATTTGTGCTGTTCGCCCAACATCTGCGGGTAAACTTAGTGTGATGTCTTGGCAAAGTTTGCTCGCCTCACCAAACTGCAAGGTATTTTGCAAACGACTGGCTTGTGCACGCCATTTTTGCCGCTTTGCGATGTTCTGCCAATGGCGCCATTCTTGATAGCCGTATTTGGTAATTAAAGCGACCACCAGTAGGCTCAAAGCGGAAACTAAACTGCCGTCAATGATGCTGTGCTGCCAGCTTTCAACGATCCATTGCGACCATTGGCGAATTGCGAAAAGTCCAACCACGCTTAGTCCGACTAGCCAAGGCCAAGTGTTCGCTTTGGTTTGGATTTCCTCTGACTTTATGGTCGCAGTTTGCACGCTAAATTCGTCAGTAGAAAATTCTTTGGCTTTGGCTAGCTCAGCATACCCTGTTTGATGTGCAGCCACTTGGCTACTCAAATCTGAGATAGTCTCACTCATTGTCTGGCTGGCATTTTGCTGACTGGCATTTTGCAAATTAGCAAACACATCTGCGGTAAAGGCTTGCGGTGCAAATTCTTTGGCAGTTTTTAACTTTGCCGCCATGCTGTTATCTTCGAAACGCTCACCTTTACTGTCAAAAGCATCCGGAGCTTTGTTGGTGTTGTCAAACTGAGTCATTGCAGCGCATCCCCTATAATAAATTCCAGCGCTTGGTCTAGCCTTTGACTTGGCAACAAACCGTCAACGGCGAGGCCCTGTGGCACAAATTGTGGAAAAGCAAATTGATGATGGCTAAACAATAATTGCGAAGGCATGGAAATAGGCACATCGCCTGGAAATAGGGTCCGAAGTTGGCCATTTCTATCGGTGCCGCGGATACAGGGTTGCGAACCTTCAGGGGTTTCGACCACGCCAAATTCACTGGTGACAACCGCTGAAAGTGCTAATGCCTCGGTCTGAGTGCGCTGGTACCGGTTATCCTGCAGAGGTTGCTGCAACATTTGCTGTAATAGTAAGGTGAGATTGCGATGTTGTTCTGGAGTGAGTAAATCGGCTTTCGTCGCAGCAAATAAAATCTTATCAATTTTTGGCTGAAAAAGCCGCCCCAAGAAACTAGTTGGGCCGTAACGAAAACTCTGCAAAATCTGCATTAAAGCCTGCTGCGTCTCTTGCATCACCGCAAAACCTTGATTCAGTGCACCTAGGCAATCCACTAGCACCACTTGCCGGTCGAGCCCGGCAAAGTAATCTTGATAAAAAGGCTTAATTACCCGCTGCTGATAATTGACAAACTGGCGTTTTAACCGCACAGAAAGTGGCGTATCTGCGTTTAACTGCTTGGGTAATAAAGGAAATAACCATAACAATGGCGTGCCGGCCAATTCTGCCGGTAACAACAAACGGCCGGGCTGTAACAGCACCGCCGCATGCTGAGTTCGTAATCCTTGCAATAGATGCGCGTAAGCATCACTGAGTTGCTGCAAGCTCCAATCATCAGCATTTTGCAGATCAACATTCGCTAATTGCGCTTTAAAGGGCGCGACTAAATCAGCACGCTCGGGCTGGTCAAGCAGCAACCACATTTGTTGGCACCAGCGGTCATACTCTTGCTGCAGCATCGGCAAATCGAGTAGCCACTCGCCCGGATAATCCACAATATCCAGCTGTAGCTCGCTGTAATTTTTTAACTTTCCAGCCAGAAAATCGGTTGATTGATAACGCAGCATCAACGATATCTGACTCCAACCCGTGGTTGATACCGGCCAGGTTTTCGCTTGAATAGCCGCGAGGTTTTGCTCATAAGGAAATCGTGGGCAATCGGAGGTTTCACTTTCCAGCAACTTAGCGCCGAAATAGCGATTAGGCATCACAGTAAAAAACGGCAATTTTGGAGCGGCATTGGGATTTAGCAATTGATTGATTAAACTAGTAATAAACGCAGTTTTGCCAGCGCCACTTAAGCCAGTAATACCAATTCGCAAATGTTGACCTAAAGCACGCGCTTTCAGTCGCTGACCCTTAATGCGAAGGTCTAAAAGCCAATCCATGCCGTTTCCTTATGCCAAAAGGCTTGCTCAGATCCGAAGATCTGAGCAAAGGTTACAAATTACGAAACTCGCGATCTAACTGAAATTTACTTGAGGTGACGTGGGTTTCAATCATCCGCAAGCGCTGCTCAATCGCATCAAATTGTTGGTTGAGATGCTGCACCGCTTGTTTTGGCGCTTCACCACGTTGCCAAACCCGAGTTTTCACTTCAACTGGGCGCTCTGCGGCAGTTGGCGTAATGTTGCCACTACGCTTTTCCGCCACTGATTTTTTCTCCAGCACGATCCAAAGGACAAAATACACTACTGGAAAAAAACCACCAAAACCAAGCAAGGTGCCCGCTAATGCGACCACCCGCACTAACCAGAGTTCCCAACCAAAATAATCCGCGATCCCAGCACAGACACCGGCAATTTTGCCATTGCGATCATCTCGCAGTAATTCGCGTTTTATCTTAGTCATGTTTGCGTCTCCAATCCGGTGATTCCGCATCCAAAATCGATTCTAAAGTCTTGATTCGGTCAGCCATTTTTTCCGCCCGTCGGGATAAATCGTTGAGCTGATTCAGCTCAACGTCGGATAAACCTTCCGAAATTTTCCGCTTACTGCGGTAATGCATAATGACCCAAATCGGTGCCACAAAAATCATAAACATGATTAGTGGAATACCAAAAGCCTCATTCATATCCATAACTTACTCCCAAACGCCTGAAACTCAGGCGTTGTTATTGTTATTCATTTTGGCTTTTAATGCGGCCAGTTCTGAATCAATTTTGTCTTGGGTTGCTAATTCCGCAAACTCATCACGCAGGGTCTTTTTACCTAAATCATAGGCTTCCACTTGCGCTTCTAATGAGTCAATTTTCGCTTCATAACGTTCGAACTTGTACATCGCATCGTTTAAGCGAGTGCTGTCTAGAGTCTTTTTCACTTCTAAACGTGATGCCACCGTTTGTTGGCGCATCAGCATCGATTTTTGACGTGCTTTGGCATCAGCTAGTTTCTCTTGCAGCTGGCCAACTTCATCTTGTAACTTGTTGATATGCTCGTCAAGATTAGCGATGTCTTTGCTCACTGCCGCTGCTTGATCAGCAGCTTTTTGCCGTTCAATTAAGGCTGAACGCGCTAAATCATCGCGTTCTTTTGACAAGGCCAATTCGGCTTTGCCCTGCCATTCAGCGACTTCGCTATCTAAGCGATTAACAACACGCTGCAGCTCTTTTTTCTCAGCGATAGTCCGTGCTGAGGTTGAACGCACTTCAACCAATGTATCTTCCATTTCCTGAATAATCAGGCGGACCATTTTTTCCGGATCTTCTGCTTTATCTAATAAAGAGTTGATATTTGAATTCACGATGTCTGAAAAGCGAGAGAAAATACCCATGATAGTTACCTCATTAATGTCTGTGTAAGTCAGTATAGGTTATTCAGAATCCTTGCCAACTTTACAAAAACACATTAAGCATATGATTTTATTGTGCTTTTAATTATTTTCACGAATAACTGTTGTCATGCCGCATTTTGAAATACACTACTATTTAGTTAAATTCGCTAATTTGTAGCAGAGCAATGGCCAGATCATTTCAGCAAGACAATCTCATCGGGCAATCTAACAGTTTTTTAAACGTATTAGATCAAGTCTCGCAAATCGCCCCTCTCAATAAACCGGTATTGATTATTGGCGAGCGCGGAACCGGTAAGGAACTTATCGCTGCGCGACTCCATTATTTATCGCAGCGCTGGGACCAAAATTACCTGACGCTCAACTGTGCAGCATTAAATGAAAACTTGCTAGAAAGTGAACTATTCGGCCACGAAGCCGGCGCATTTACAGGAGCCGCCAAACGCCATGAAGGCCGCTTCGAACGCGCAAATTTTGGTACATTGTTTTTAGATGAGTTGGCAAATACCCCTGGGTTGGTGCAAGAAAAATTATTGCGCGTCATTGAATATGGCGAATTTGAACGTGTGGGTGGCAGTCGCCCCATCAAAGTTGATGTCCGCTTAGTCTGTGCCACCAACGAAGACTTACCGGGCATGGCCGAACGCGGCGAATTTCGTGCCGACTTATTAGACCGGCTGGCCTTTGACGTCATCACCTTGCCGCCGATGCGGGAACGGCGTGAAGATATATTGGTACTTGCCGAACACTTTGCCATCAATATGGCTCGAGAACTCAACTTTGAACTCTTTAGTGGTTTCTCTGACAAAGCGAAACGTTTATTACTCGATTATGCGTGGCCTGGTAATGTGCGAGAGCTGAAAAACGTCGTTGAACGCAGTGTTTATCGCACCAATAACCCCTATGTGCCAGTACATGACATTTTATTTGACCCATTTGCTTCGCCATTTCGCCCCGAAGCGCGGGTGCGCACCAACGATCGTATCCAAAGCCGTCCGTCGGGAGCTAGCACAACGCCAGTGATGGAAAGTCAAAGCCTTAGCACGCCAAATCTTGCGCCGATACAGTCAGCCTCAAACTCGATACAAACTGCCTTTGAACCAGATTTTAGCCAAATTCAAGACTTCAAATTGCTGGCTGAGGGCTTCGAAGTGCAATTAATTAAGCAAGCACTCGCCGCTTGCCAGTATAATCAGAAAAAAACCGCAGACGCGCTCAATCTGACTTATCATCAGTTACGTGGTTACATGAAAAAATACAAATTGTTAGACAGCCAACAATGATGAAAAGATGTTTCTTGCCTTTGGCTTTATTGGCACTTGCCAGTGGTTGCACACCTGCGCCTGATGCTATGACGTTGAATGGCTTAGTGTATTGCGCAGAGGGTTCTCCTGAGAGCTTTAACCCGCAACTAGTCACATCAGGCACGACCATCGATGCGATTAGCATGCAACTATATGACCGCTTGCTCGACATTGATGCCAACAACGGTAACTTACTCCCAGCCCTCGCGACGAGCTGGCAGATAAGTGATGATGGTCTAACTTACGTGTTTAATCTGCGAACCGATGTGCAATTCCATCAAACCGCCTATTTTTCACCGACCCGACCACTCAACGCAGCTGATATTGAATTTACCTTTAACCGCATCCTTGATCTGAACCACCCGTTTCATCAAACCGCCACTGAATACCCCTATTTCGACAGTATTGCCTGGCATGAACTCGTTAAATCGGTGAAAGCAGCAACTCCGCAGCAAATTGTGTTTCAATTAAACAAACCAGACAGCTCATTTCTATCGACCTTAGCCACTGATTTTTCAGCTATTTTATCTGCGGAATATGGCGCTTTGCTGCAAAAAAATAAGCAACTGCCGCTGTTGGACTCCATGCCTATTGGTACTGGACCATTTAAATTCCGTGAATATAAAAAAAACGTGCTGATCCGTTATTATCGTAATGCTCGCTATTGGCGACAAAGTGGCGATTTAGACCAACTGGTTATCGATATTGTACCTGATGACACTAAACGCTTAGCCAAGCTGTTAACGCATGAATGTGATGTCGCCCCCATACCACGATTAGCTGAACTATCACTTTTAGCCAAACGAAGCGACTTCAAAGTGGACCAACAAACCAGTTTAAATGTTGGCTATTGGGCTTTGAATACGCAAAAAGCACCTTTTAATAATGTCAAAGTACGCCAAGCTCTCGCGTATGCGGTGAATAAACAAAGTATTTTACAGGCTGTATATTTTGGACAAGCCGAGGAAGCAAACTCGTTATTGCCGCCAAATTCTTGGGGTTATAATGCACAGGGTCAACATCGCAATTTTGATTTGGCCAAGGCGAAACAGTTACTCAATGAAGCGGGTTACCCTAATGGTTTTACCTTGGATATTTGGGCAATGCCAGTACAGCGAACTTATAACCCAAATGCGCTAAAGATGGCGGAATTACTGCAAGCTGATTTAGCAAAAATTGGGGTCAGTGCCAATATTGTATCTTACGAGTGGAATACTTTTCGGCGTAAGTTACGCGCAGGCGAGCATGACTCTGTGTTAATTGGCTGGACAGCAGACAACGCTGATCCAGATAATTTTCTTCGACCTTTATTAAGTTGTGCGGCAGCAATCTCGGGGAGTAACAGAACTAACTGGTGTGATAGTCATTATGATCAACTCATTGCTGATGCAGTGCTCACTGCCGATGTCAACAAACGCCGACAGCTATATTTCCAAGCTCAAGATTATGTTGCCGAGCAAGTCCCGTTGATCCCCATCGCGCATTCACAGCGCTTTCAAGTGAAGAGCATTAACGTCACTGGTATGCACATTAACCCTTATGGCGGGATCAGCTTTACCGCAGCAGGTAAAACCCGATGATGCTTCGACATTTGGCCAGACGCACGTTTTTACTCGCTTTTGTGCTAATGGCATTAACCGTGTTTTCTTTTAGCCTCAATTATATGTTCCCAGGCGATCTGCTTTCTAATATCACTGGCCTTCGCGACATTTCAAACGAGCAACGGCAAGAGCTGAGCCTTGCCATGGGACTTGACCAGGGCTATTTGCAGCAATACATCGACTACACTCGGCGTATTGTCGCCGGCGAATGGGGTTTATCATTTTCGAGCCAACAGCCAGTACTTGCAGAAGTGCGTAGCGTGCTGCCAGCAACCATAGAATTGGCCACTTATGCTCTAGTTTTATCATTATTTCTGGGGATCCCAAGTGGGATTATTGCCGCTGTGCGTAAAGAAAAATGGCTCGATCACACCATTTCAGGCTTTGCCTTAGTCGGCTATTCGGTGCCAGTGTTTTGGTGGGCGCTTTTGCTTATCATGGTGTTTTCGCTGCAGCTTGGCTGGTTGCCAACGTCGGGTCGCATTGGCGTTCTGTATGAAATTCCACACACTACAGGTCTGATGTTAATTGATATTTGGTTATCGGATTTGCCTTATAAACACGCGGCGTTTCGCGATGCGATTATCCACTTAACGCTACCAACCTTAGTTTTAGCGACCTACCCCACGACAGTCATGATGCGTTTTGTCCGCGAGTCGATGATCAATGTACTGGAACAAAACTATATTAAAACCGCCAGAGCAAAGGGCTTAAACCGAGCCCAAGTACTGTTGAAACACGGTTTACGTAATGCACTGTTACCTGTCACCCGGCAAATCGGCTTACAGTTTAGTACTCTGATCACTCTCGCCATGTTAACCGAAGTCGTCTTTTCTTGGCCCGGTCTAGGCCAATGGCTGATTGATAGTATTTATCAACGAAATTACACCGCAATCCAAGCTGGGGTTTTAGTGATTTCAACACTGGTCATCGTGGTTAATATCAGCACTGAGGTGTTGCATACCTTCTTTAATCCATTGGCCCGGAAGTTTTAAATGAAAAAATTTCGGCTTTATTACGAAGAATACAACCGCGGCCCATTTCAACTGCTCTGGAGCCATTTTTCGCGACAGCATACTGCGCTGTTTGGCTTGACCGGGGTTGCTATTTTATTGTTGCTCGCCTTGGTCACCCTTGTACTGATCCCGCAGGATCCGTATTTCCAAGATGCGGAATATCTATTGCTGCCACCATCTTGGCAAGCTGACGGCATGGTGAAATATCCTCTGGGTACTGACGATCTCGGCCGCGATTTAATGTCGCGATTGATGCGAGGATCTAGCTACACCTTCGGCTTAGCGATTTTAGCGGTATTGGGAGCTTTGGCTGGAGGCTTATTATTCGGAGCCCTTGCGGGCATGAGTAAGGGCTTCAAATCTAGTACTTTCAACCACTTACTTGATTTAGCGTTAACTATCCCGAGTTTGTTGCTGGCTATTGTGATAGTTGCAGTTTTAGGCCCCGGCCTTACTAATACTATTTGGGCAATAATGCTCGCGCTGTTGCCACAGTTTGTACACGGCGTGCGTAATGCTATTCAAGATCAATTAAAACAAGATTATGTTGTGGCCTATCGTTTAGATGGTGCCAATGATTGGCAAATTTTATTTTCAGTTATTTTGCCAAATGTTTGGGAACAGCTGATTTTATTATCGACTATGGCATTGTCGACTGCGATTTTAGATATCGCTGCCTTGGGCTTTTTAGGCCTAGGCGCGCAATCCCCTACTGCCGAATGGGGCTCGATGATTGCGGACTCCTTAGATTCAATTTATTTAGCGCCTTGGACGGTCGCCCTGCCCGGCTTATTGATTTTTATTGCAGTGTTATCAGTAAATTTAGTCGGTGATGGCCTTCGCGTTGCGATGAAAAAACGGCGGGAAAACTAATGCAACTTTTAGATATCCGCAATTTAACCTTAGAACTTGAAACCCCTGAAGGCATGATTCGCGCGGTTGACCGAGTCAACTTAAGCTTAAAAGAAGGAGAAGTTCGAGGCTTGGTAGGCGAGTCAGGTTCAGGTAAAAGTCTGATTGCGAAAGCCATTATGGGCGTTTTACACGAACGCTGGCGCATTTCCGCGGATCGTTTTAGTTGGTGCGGCGAAGATTTGATGCGCTTGCCATATCATAAACAACGCAAGATCATCAGCCGCGATATCGCGATGATTTACCAAGAGCCCAGTCGCAGTATGGATCCAACGTCTAGCATTGGCGAACAACTGAGCGAATCTATTCCAACACATTTACTGGAAGGTGCTTGGTGGCAACGTGCTAACGCGCGTAAAAAACGGGCAATAGCATTGCTGCATAAAGTTGGGATCCGAGATCATCAAGCCGTTTGGCATAGTTATCCATACCAACTTTCTGAAGGCGTGTGTCAGAAAATATCCATTGCCATGGCTATCGCCAAGAATCCAAAGTTGCTAATTGCTGATGAACCAACTACGGCACTTGAAAGCACCACCCAAGCCCAGTTATTTCGACTGTTGGCGAGCTTTAATCAGCTAAAAGGCACCTCAATACTGCTCATTAGTCATGAACTTGAGACTGTAGCACGCAATACCGATAGCTTAAGTGTATTGTACTGTGGCCAGTTAGTTGAAGCTGGTGATACCGAAACTATTCTAAAAGATCCACTCCACCCATACACCAATGCCTTAATTAAAAGCGTTCCCGAATTTCAGCCTGAACTGGCATTTAAACAGCAGTTGTATGCGCTGCACGGCAGTATTCCAACCTTACAGCATTTACCAATTGGCTGCCGTCTTGGCCCGCGCTGCCCCAATGCGCGCAAAGAATGTGTCAAAACACCGCTACCTGAGCGTGTACAAAACCACCATTTCAGCTGTCATTTTCCACTCAGTAAGGTTCAGTAATCATGAGTCAGTTACTTGAAGTTAAACAACTCAGTAAGGCTTATCATAAAGCTGAAGGCATGTTTCGCAGCAAGAAGATCCAGGCGCTGTTGGACATTAATTTCGCGTTAGACAGCGGGCAAACACTTGCGGTCGTGGGTGAAACCGGCTCTGGAAAAAGTACATTGGCCAAAGTTTTGGTAGGAATTGAACAGCCGGAGCAAGGTGAAATTTTGTTCGGGGGCTCACCGTTAAATTGCCGTGACTATCAGAAAACCAATCATTTGATCCGCTACATTTTCCAAGATGCGGCTCGCTCATTAAGCCCAAATCAGAAAATTTCTGATATTTTGCATGCGGTGCTGCGTTACTCGACGGTGCTGAACGAAGACCAACGCAACGACAAAATTGCTAACACCCTGAAGTTACTTGGGTTGCTGAATGAACATGGCAATTACTACCCGCATATGTTTTCCGGCGGGCAATTACAACGAGTCGCATTGGCAAGAGCATTAATCCTAGATCCAAAAGTACTGATCCTGGATGAAGCACTCACCGCACTAGACCCATCGTTACGTGCGCAGATAGTCAACTTGCTGCTCGATCTGCAGCAAAAAACCGGTCTGTCTTATATTTTGATCACCAACCAACTGCGCTTAGTTCGTCACTTTGCTGACCAAACTATGGTGTTACACCAAGGCCGCTGTCTTGACTATGGCCCTACCCTCGATGTGTTTAATCAGCCTACCCATGAATACAGCCGAAAACTAATGAAGAGTATCCAGTTTTAATTTATTGAGCCGGATTGCTAATTTCGATTTACCGCTAGTTTTCTATCGCGACTTACAGGCATGGCAAGTGCTGAACTGCGGTCAATTCGCTGCTACAACTGAGGCTATCACTCGAATTTCGATGTACACTAAAAAAATGCCGGCAACAGCCGGCATTTGCGTTATCCAATCAGCAAACTGCGTTATGAACCGATAACGCCGCCATCATTTTTGGTAACAATCACGGTCGCTGAACGTGGACGACTGGTGCTGTCATTTGCCGGCCAAGTACTGGTTAACTTGGTTACTGTTGAACGATCACCTGGATGCTGAATGTTCACAAACATGGTTTTCATATCTGGCGTCCAACTGATCCCAGTCACTTCACAATCGATAGGGCCAACTAAGAATCGTTTAATTTTACGAGTTTTCGCATCAGCCACTAGCATTTGATTGTTGCCGTAAGGACCTGTACCTTGCTGACTGCCACTCATATCGGTTTGGATCCATAACAAACCGTTTTTATCAAAAGCCAAGCCATCTGGACTTGCCATATGATTTTCTGCTGTTAATTTTAAATCAGTGCCAGGTGTTGCAGTGCCTACATCACCGGCAAGCAGGAAGATATCCCAATCAAACGACGTGGTTTCAGCACGTTCACGCCAACGAATGATATGGCCTGTCGCATTAGCAGCTCGCGGATTCGCTGCATCAACTTGAGCGGCAGTTCGTGCGGTATTGTTGGTGAGAGTAAAATACACTTCGCCGGTTTGTGGATGTACCGTACCCCATTCTGGACGGTCCATTTTGGTCGCACCAACCACATCAGCAGCTAGCCGCGTATTAATCAGTACATCGGCTTGGCTGGTGAATTCGACATTCGCTGCCAAGGCTTTAGCACGGAATTTTTCTGAGTCGTAATCCAGAGCTAACCACTCACCTGTGCCATCAGCGTTAAACTTCGCCACATATAAAGTGCCGTCATTGAGCAAATGGCCGCCGGCAGTTGCTTTGTAATATGGCGCTTTCGACACATATTTGTAGATATATTCAAACGTAGAATCATCGCCAGAATAGCAAATGAAAGGTTTGCCTTCGACCACAGGGCCAAAGACCACGCCTTCATGGCCGAAACGACCTAAAGCAGTCCGTTTTTGCGGTACGCTATCTGGATTAAATGGGTCGATTTCCACAATCCAACCAAAGGTATTTGGTTCATTGCGATAATCGCGGTTGGCATCAGTTGCAATCGTTGAAGCATTAAAGCGTTGGTATTGATCTGCGCTTGAATCAGCGGTTTCCCAGCCGTAACGACTGGTCTTGGTAGCAACACCATAACGTTTATGTTCACGTGGCTGCGCTGCGTCTGTGTTGGCAAAATAGCCAGCCCAGTTTTCTTCCGCTGTCAGATAAGTGCCCCAAGGCGTATATCCGTTACCACAGTTATTCAAGGTGCCGCGAGTGCGAGTGCCGTCGGTGCTGTATTTCGTCACCATCTTGGCGTGACCACGTGCTGGACCTGAGATCTCGATTGGCGTTGCACCGGTAATACGGCGGTTCAGTGGACTGCCCTGCACCAATTGAAATTGACCAGTGGCATCTTTTTTAATGTGAGCAACGGTGACGCCGTGGGCTGCGACTTCTTTGCGAACTTCGTCAGCTGGCCGAGGCAAACCTGTTGCGCCGTTCTGGTGTAAGGTTGCAGGTTCCACATATTCATGGTTAAACACTAACAAACCTTCATTGTTGATCTTGCCTTCAGTACGGCTATCCATAGCAAAAAAATGCATGCCATCGTGATGAGCACCCACTTGCTGCTCCATCTCGGCCCCCGTATTAGTTCCTCCTTCGCGATACGCTGGGTAACTTCCCGTTAAAGGCGTGCCCATCGGTAAAAATGCACGGGCTGTATAACCTTCTGGCACTGTGATGCTATCAAGGCGGTTAGTCGCAATACTATTAAAAGCCAACAAGGTTGGCGCTGGTGGCGGCAATACGGCCGCAGGCAGCGTCACAGGTGCTGGAGTACTGGTGCCATCACAACCAACTAAGCTGCCGCCAAACATAGTTGCAACGGCAGTACCAATTGAACCTTTCAAAAAATTGCGACGTTTAATATTTGCCGCCAAAATGTCAGCGAATTCTGGATTTGCTGAAAAATTTGTTTGCGGATCTATACCGCTGTTATCAATTTCAAAACCGGTATTCTTCTGCATGCGTACTCCGATGTATTTGGTTTCATTATAATTTTCCAGCAGGTATTAAACAGGGTGATGATTTCAGATTGGTGATGAAATAGTGACAAAATAATTGCGAAATGGAATTTTTGGTAAAAGCTCGTCATACCGAGGTAAATTTTAGCGTCGGGACACTAATGGCAAAGCGCATCGAGCAAAATGCTGAAAAATATGAAATATCTGAAATATCTGAAATATCTGAAATTAATGATATTCGGCAAGTGCGAAAAGGCGGAAAGTGAAGAAAAAGTGGAAAGTGCAGAAAATGCAGAAAACGCAGAAAACGCAGAAAACGCAGAAAACGCAGAACGTGCCAAGCAAATCAAAAAAAAGCCACTCAGTTTAAGTGAGTGGCATTACAGCGATTGCTGGACTTTTAACGATATGTCTTATTATTCTTGCACAGTCGTGTTGATATCATGTTTCACAATATCAGCTTTCTCACGGAGTGCTTTGCGCACAACTTCGTAATTATTTTGACTTAACTGTGACGAATAACCTTGCAGCTCTTCCACTGTCGGTTCAGTAGTTGCCGGTACTTCTGTGACTTTATTTAACACCACTAAAGCAGCATCCCCTGATTGCAATGCGGTTGCAGCAACGCTTACCTTGCCTTCAGCCGGTTTCGCCAACTCAAAAGCCTTATTACGGATTTGAGCGTCCATAGCGCCGCCAAAACGTGGATTTGCCGTCACTTTCTCCAGTGTTAACTTCTCAGCAACAACAACATCTGCGACAGCTTTGCCAGCAGCAATATCAGCAGCTAACTGTTCCGCCTTAGTTTTTGCCAGTCCAGCGCTTTGCTCAGCCACATATGCAGTTTGAACTTCAGCTTTCACTTCATCAAAAGTGCGGGTTTTTGGCGCTTTATGCTCAACAACACGAGCAACTAACACTTGCTGCGGTGCAACTTCAATCACTTCGCTGTTCACTTGGCCATCGATAAACTCACTGGAGAACACCACGTTTAACACTGCTGGGTAATTTAAGTCAGCTGGGACATTGTCTTTGCTAAATAACTCAGTATTTTGCACTTTGCCGCCGATAGCTTTCGCTGCATCTTCCAGAGTATCTGCCACTTCGAAACTGACTGTTGCCAATTTTTGTTGTAACTCTGAAAATTGCTCAACTGCCTTTTCCGCTTGCACAGCACTTTCGATTTGCGCTTTGACTTCTGTAAGAGGTTTAACTGTTGCCGCTTCAACTTCTGTCAATTTAATGATGTGGTAACCAAACGAAGATTTGACTACGCCAGACAAATCTCCCGCTTTCGCTAAAGCAAAGGCGGCAGTTTCAAATTCTTGATCCATAACGCCTTTAGTAATGAAATCTAAATCACCACCATTTTCTGCAGAAACGGTATCAGAAGAGTTTTTCTTGGCAACATCCGCAAAATCCGCACCCGCTTGCAGTTGTTTTAATAACTCAGCAGCTTTGTTATAGAGGTCCAGATTTTCGTCTGCAGACTCTAATAAAATGTGCGATACACGACGACGTTCTTCACCTTGGTAACGAGCCAAATTTGCGTTGTAATAAGTTTCGATATCGGCATCAGCAACTTTAACGTCTTTTGCTAAATCCGAACCTTTTAATAACACATATTGCAACGAAAGCTGTTCAGGCGTGGCGTAACGTTGTTGGTTCAGGCTGTACCAGGTATTGAGTTTTTCATCATTCACTTCAACGGCAGCAGCTTGATCAGCGGCTTTAACAAACGCAAAATCAAAATCACGTGTTTGCTGTTGCAAGTTAACCAATAATTTTAATTCGCTAGGCAATGCAAACTCAGAACCTGCGATACCGGCGGTGATTTGCATGCGGCTATATTGGTCACGCATCAAGTCACGGAACTGGTTCGCCGTCAGATTATTTTGCCGTAATAAGGCTAAGTAACGGTCGTTATTAAACACGCCATCCACTTCGAATTCTTTCATTTTACGGATAGTGTCCATCAAGAATTTATCACTGATGGTAATATCAAGCTTGGCAGCTTGTTGTTTTAACAAGGTGTCATCAATCAGGCGATCTAACACCGATTGACGAAGATTATTCATATACTCAGGGTTTGCTGCGAGTTGGCTAAACATTTCGCCAAACTGCTGCTCTTGGCGAGCACGCTCGTTTTGAAACGCTTGCTCAAATGCCTGGCGAGTGATTTCTTCGCCATTGACTGTTGCAACGGATTGGTCAGCCGAACTATTGAAATAGCTACTTACCCCGGAAACTGCGAACGTCAGGATCACTAAACCCAGAATAACCTGAGCAATAACGCCCTGCGAACCTTCTCTGATTTTTTCTAACATGCTTACTAAATCTCTTATCGCTGCAATTGCTGGCTTAAAAAAAAAGCGCATCTTAACAGATGCGCCTTTTTTATAGAAGCGGTTAAGGCAC
>Ga0187843_10001081_pt1 | contig 17695 bp, 12 predicted proteins | sample SpaLakP09_SKY_43_FD_134516 | JGI IMG/M metagenome (GOLD analysis project Ga0187843, IMG submission 134516) | Oligotrophic lake water microbial communities from Sparkling Lake, Wisconsin, USA - SP09_SKY_43 | ecosystem: Environmental > Aquatic > Freshwater > Lake | place: USA: Sparkling Lake...
AGTCACTGTCATTCCCCGTGGAAGAGCCCTTGGTGTGACCATGAGCCTTCCCGAGGCAGATCGCTACAGCTATGACCGCACCTATATGTTGAGTCAAATCAGCATGTTGTTTGGTGGGCGTATTGCTGAAGAAGTCTTCATGAACCAAATGACCACGGGTGCCTCCAATGACTTCGAGCGAGCAACCCAAATTGCCCGAGACATGGTCATGCGTTACGGTATGACGGAAGCGTTAGGCCCTATGGTTTACGCTGAAAACGAAGGAGAAGTATTTTTAGGCCGCTCAGTTACTAAAACGACCAATATGAGTGAGTCCACCATGCAAAAGGTAGATGCAGAAGTTCGCCGCATCATTGATGAACAGTACTCTTTGGCTCGTCGTTTGATTGAAGATAATTCCGACAAGATGCACGCCATGGCCAAGGCCTTGCTTGAATGGGAAACCATTGATAGCGATCAGCTTGACGACATCATGGCTGGCCGTCCTCCTCGTCCCCCCAAGGACTGGACACCCCGCACACCATCTTCTGGCGATGGAGGCGGTGGCACTCCTGCTGTTCAACCTAACCCTTCGCCTACAGCTGCCTAATGGCCGTGAGTGAACCTAAAATTAACATGGGGCTTCGGCCCCATGTTGCTTTGTGGCGAACCACTCGATTTGAGTTGGATTTAACCTATCCTCTTGTGATGGGCATTGTCAATGTCACCCCCGATTCTTTTTCAGATGGAGGGCATTATGCAAATAGCGTTGCAGCTATTTCTCATGCAGAAACATTGGTCGAAGAGGGTGCCCATATTTTGGATCTCGGTGCTGAGTCGACTCGGCCAGGTGCAACATCATTGAACGCTGATCAAGAGTGGCAACGTCTTGAGCCCGTTTTGAAGCAGGTGATGAAATGGGATATTCCCGTATCTGTGGATACCTACCATCCTCAAACCATGCAAAAGGCTCTGGATTTAGGCGTAGATATCATTAATGATGTTTGGGCTTTTCGCCAAACAGGTGCTCTGCAGGCTGTGGCTTCAAGCGGATGTGGAATGTGTGTGATGCATATGCACGGTGAACCTGAAACGATGCAACTTCATCCCATGACCGGTAGTGTGATGGATGAGTTAAATGTTTTTTTCCAAAGGCAACTGGCCTTGATAGATGAAGCTGGCATCGATCAATGCCGCGTTGTTCTTGACCCAGGAATTGGGTTTGGCAAATCTGTTGATCAGAATTTTGAAATTTTGCGTAAGCAGTCGGTATTGCTTCATTTAAGAAGACCCATCATGGTAGGTTGGTCAAATAAATCATCGCTAGGTGCCGTCAGTGGCCTTCCTGTAGACCAAAGATTGGTGCCAAGCGTGGTGGCAGCTGTACTCGCGGTTGAACGCGAAGCAAGGATTTTGAGAGTTCATGCGGTCGCTCAGACAGTTGCAGCTTTGTCTGTGTGGAAGGCAGATGCAGGTATTTGCGACAATATTGAATGAGCTTAAACAAACTTATTTTTCTATGAAACGACTCTACTTCGGTACCGATGGCATACGTGGAACAGTAGGTCAATTTCCAATCACGCCTGACTTTATGCTTCGCTTGGCGCATGCTGTAGGTCAAGTTTTGAAGCGAAACGACTCTCGTCCCCAAGTTTTGATTGGAAAGGACACCAGGATATCTGGCTATATGTTGGAGTCAGCCCTTGAGGCAGGCTTTAACTCGGCAGGCGTTGATGTCGTTTTACTTGGACCCATTCCCACCCCTGCCGTTGCTTACCTGACACGGGCACTGAGAGCGTCTTTAGGGGTGGTCATCAGCGCATCTCACAATCCTTTTGCGGACAACGGAGTAAAGTTTTTTTCTGCTGCTGGTGCTAAGTTGGATGATGCCTGGGAGTTGGCTGTCGAGGAGGCTTTATCGCAAGAACCTCAATGGGTGGAATCGAGTCATTTAGGCAAGGCAAAGCGACTCGATGATGCTGCAGGACGCTATATAGAGTTTTGCAAAAGTACCTTTGATAACCAATTAACCCTTAAGGGGAAAAAAATTGTCGTAGATGCAGCCCATGGCGCAGCCTACTTGGTAGCACCCAAAATTTTTGCGGAATTAGGTGCTGAAGTCATAACGCTGGGCTGCACTCCCAATGGCGTCAATATCAATCACGAAGTGGGAGCTACCCATCCAGAAGCATTGGTTGAGGCGGTCATTACCCACCGTGCGGATTTTGGTATTGCGCTTGATGGCGACGCGGATAGGTTGCAATGGGTTGACGACAAAGGGCATTTATATAACGGCGACCAACTTTTGTATGTTCTTGTTTTGGATCGGATCACCCAAGGTGAAAAAGTGCCAGGTGTTGTTGGAACTTTAATGACAAATCACGCTATTGAAGAAGGTTTTCGCAAGTTAAATGTCAATTTCTCTCGTTCCAAGGTTGGCGACAGATATGTGTTGGAAGAACTTACGTCCCATGGATGGGTCCTTGGAGGCGAGGGCTCCGGCCATTTGCTTATGTTGGACAAGCATTCAACGGGGGATGGGTTGATCAGCGCCCTGCAGGTACTACAGGCATGTTTGAGGATGCAATCAACCCTTGATGAATTGTTGCAGGCTGTACCTTTGTACCCGCAGTGTTTATTAAATATTGCAATTTCACCCAATCTAGATTGGCGCGTTCATCAAGAGTTGCAGTCTAGGATAAAAAGTGTTGAAAAAGAGTTAGGACTCAATGGCAGGGTATTGATTCGTGAAAGCGGAACAGAGCCGCTGTTGCGCATCATGGTGGAAGCTAAAGAAGAAGAACTTTCAGCTAAATACGCTTCATATTTAGCAAAATCTTTGTCACAATTTTAAAATATTTAATCTATCTAATATTTCGTTAGAAAAGTAAATATTAACCTTTATAAAGGAAATATGAAGGACTTTATTGATCGTGATGCCAGTACCCTGCTTTTTAATTTAAGGGTATTGGATTGGGCTAAGAGGAAAAATGTACCTTTGCTCGAAAGATTACGCTATCTGTGTATCGTTTCTTCCAATCTGGATGAATTTTTTGAAGTTAGAGTCGCGCTTCATCTGCATGGTCTTGATAAGAAGGCAGATAAATCTACCTTTACTGAAGATACCTATAAGCAAATATCCTTGTCTGCTCATGATTTGGTCGACGAGCAATACAGAGTGTTCAATGAAGAGTTGATCCCTGCGTTTGAAGCTAATGGCATACACCTCATTACGCATAGCGAAAGAAATTCAGCCCAAAGAAAATGGGTAAAGGAATACTTTGATCGTGAGGTCAAACCGCTTTTAACCCCCATTGGTTTGGACCCTGCGCATCCCTTTCCCTTGGTTGCCAACAAATCCCTCAACTTCATTGTGAGACTCTCAGGCAAAGATGCCTTCGGACGGGAAAACGAAATCGCCATTGTGAAGGTGCCCAGATCTCTACCTCGGATCATCAAGTTGCCTGCCAAATTGCATGGTTCATCCACTACCCTTTTGGTAACACTGTCCAGTGTGATTCGTTCTCACCTAACCGATTTATTTCCTGATCGATTGGTGGGACATTTTTCCCAGTTTCGTGTCACACGCGACTCAGACCTTTTGGTCGATGAAGAGGATGTCACCAATTTGCGCACCGCGCTTCGACATGGCTTAGAGCACCGGCAGTTTGGTCTGGCAGTTCGCCTTGAGGTGTCTTCCGGATGCTCAGATCATTTGGCTGATTTTTTGATGCATCAATTTAAGCTTCCAAGCAATGCGCTGTATCGCGTGCATGGCCCTGTCAATCTTGTTCGGCTCAGTCAAATCATTGATTTGGTAGACAAGCCCGATTTGCTTTTTCAGCCCCATCAGGGGTCATATCCCCATCAACTGAACAAAGAGGAATCTTTTTTTGCCAGACTCCAAGTCGAGGATGTACTGATTCACCAGCCATTTGAAAGTTTCTCAGGCGTCTTGGATTTTTTGCGTCAATCAGTAAACGACCCCAAGGTATTGGCTATCAAGCAAACCATCTATCGAACGGGCATTGATTCGGAATTAATGGACCTGCTGCGTGAGGCTGTTCGCCGAGGCAAAGAAGTGACCGCGGTTGTGGAGATCAAGGCCCGCTTTGATGAAGAGGCAAATATTAACTGGGCTGAAAGACTGGAGTCAATTGGAGCGCAGGTGGTCTATGGCGTGGTCGGGCTAAAAACACACGCCAAAATGCTTTTGGTTACCCGCAAGGAGGGCAACCGCCTTGTTCGCTATGCCCATCTGTCGACCGGAAATTACAACGCTCGAACGGCAAAACTTTATACAGACATCAGTTACTTGACAGCCAATACGCAAATCACTTCTGATATGGAGCATGTATTTTCGCAGCTTGCCAGCCAGAGGCGTTTACCCACGTTGAAGCATCTTTGGGTTGCGCCTTTTAATTTGCAATCCAAATTAAGCGCCACCATTGATCGATTAATCAAGGCTTCAGCAGATGGCATTCCTGGGCGGATCATCTTAAAAATGAACAGTTTGACAGACCAAAGCTTGGCTAAAGATTTGGTTCGAGCGGGACAAAGTGGAGTGAAAATTGATTTGATTGTTCGGGGTGCTTGTATTCTTCCCGCTTCAAAGCCTGGATTTACCGATAACATTCGTGTCAGATCCATCATCGGACGGTTTTTAGAACATTCACGGGTCTTTTATTTCAGATCTGGCGACAAAGAAGATTTGTATTTGTCGAGTGCAGACTGGATGAATAGAAATATGATGCGGCGCATTGAAATTGCTTGGCCAGTTTTGGATGTCAAGCTTCGCCAAAGAATTATTGATGAATGCTTGGTTGCCTATTTGTATGATTCGGCAGATGCTTGGTTGCTCAATTCTGAGGGGGCTTACCAGCGTCAGCCGTTTGCAGAAACTTCCAAAGGTCTCAGTGTTCAAACTGAATTGATGAAAAGATACCTGAAAGCGAACTAATATGGATTTGATTCTCTGGCGACATGCCGAGGCCCATGAAGCTGCCCCAGGCGAGGACGATATGAGCAGAAGTTTGACGCCCCGCGGGGAAAGGCAAGCGATTCGAATGGCTCAATGGCTAGAGAGGCAATTACCAGAGGGCACGCGAATTCTTTGTAGCCCTGCTAAGCGTACTGAGCAAACTGTCATGGCGCTGGGAAGGAAATATAAATTAAGTTCGGCAATTACACCTCAGGGTACAGCAGACATGTTGTTAACTGCAGCTCAATGGCCAACTAGTAAAAATACGGTGTTGGTGATTGGTCATCAACCCATACTGGGCGAAGCCATCTCGATTGTGCTTGGGTTTCAAAAGCCAGAGTGCTCTGTGAAAAAAGGAGCAGTATGGTGGTTGCGTTCACGCTTGCGGCAGGAGGGAGATCAATCTGTCTTGGTCACTGTTCAGACACCCGATATGCTTTGAGCCTGAAAAGTTTGGTTGAAAACGGCATTTTATTTTTTACTACCAAAGATACAATTTGGACTTCAAGTGTTAGGTTCAATTCCACTATGATATGTGCACCCTTAACAAAACTTTCTTAGGAAAACTATGACTAAAACTATCAAATCTATTTCAATTGTTTTTTGCATGAGCTTTTGCCTCACCGCTTGCTCTACGATGTCCTCGGCCTATGACTCGGTCGCAGATACTGTGGGTGGATGGTTCAAATCCGACGAAGCCAAAAAATAAAAAAACCAGCCTTTGGGCTGGTTTTGAATTGTTCAAAACTACTAATTTGGCGGAGAGGGCGGGATTCGAACCCGCGGAGGGCTATTAACCCTCACACGCTTTCCAGGCGTGCGACTTAAACCGCTCATCCACCTCTCCAGTCATTTCATTGTATCAGTGCGCTCGACAGGTAAACTTCACGCTTTGCCCTATTGTGGTTGACCTCGCTCGGAGTAGCTGATGAAATTTCGTTTCCCCATCGTCATCATTGATGAAGACTTTCGTTCTGAAAATACTTCAGGGCTTGGTATCAGAGCGCTTGCCCAAGCTATTGAAAGCGAAGGCTATGAGGTCATGGGTGTCACAAGTTATGGCGATCTCAGTCAGTTTGCACAACAGCAATCACGAGCAAGTGCTTTCATTCTTTCTATCGATGATGAAGAATTTTCACCTGGTCCTGATTTAGACCCTGCCGTGGTCAATCTTCGAAGTTTCATTGATGAAGTTCGGCGAAAAAATACTGATGTTCCCATTTATGTCTACGGCGAAACAAAGACTTCACGTCATTTGCCCAATGACATTTTGCGAGAGTTGCATGGCTTCATCCATATGTTTGAAGACACTCCCGAGTTCGTTGCGCGACACATTATTCGCGAAGCTAAAAGTTATTTAGAAGGAGTTCAGCCACCTTTTTTCAAAGCCTTGCTTGATTACGCAGAGGATGGTTCTTACTCTTGGCATTGCCCCGGTCATTCAGGTGGAGTGGCTTTTCTTAAAAGTCCTGTAGGTCAAATGTTTCATCAGTTCTTTGGCGAAAACATGCTCAGGGCTGACGTTTGCAACGCTGTTGAAGAACTAGGGCAGCTTCTCGATCACGACGGTGCTATTGGTGAAAGTGAGCGAAATGCAGCGCGAATTTTCAACGCTGACCATTGCTTTTTCGTTACCAATGGCACCAGTACATCCAACAAAATTGTGTGGCATCACACTGTAGCGCCTGGGGATGTTGTGGTGGTGGACAGAAACTGCCACAAATCGGTTTTGCACTCCATCATCATGACCGGAGCTGTTCCTGTTTTCCTTAAGCCCACAAGAAACCATTTCGGCATTATTGGCCCTATTCCTCAGAGCGAATTTGAACCTGCTGCCATTGAAGCCAAAATCAAGGCTAACCCTTTGCTCAAAGGCAATGCGAGCAGCACACTCAAGCCCAAAGTTTTGACCCTGACCCAATCCACCTATGACGGTGTTTTGTACAACACTGAAACCATCAAGAATATGCTGGATGGCTATATTCCCAACTTGCACTTTGACGAGGCTTGGTTACCACATGCTGCCTTTCATCCGTTTTACGGCACTTACCATGCCATGGGTAAAAAGCGCATCAGACCCAAAGAAGCAATGGTTTATTCCACACAGTCGGTTCATAAGCTTCTGGCTGGTATCAGCCAAGCAAGTCATGTTTTAGTTCAAGACTCTCAAACACATCACTTAGACAGGCATTTATTCAATGAAGCCTATTTGATGCACACCAGTACAAGTCCTCAGTACAGCATCATTGCCAGTTGCGATGTAGCAGCTGCCATGATGGAACCTCCAGGTGGAACTGCTTTGGTGGAGGAAAGCATTGCGGAGGCTTTAGATTTTCGACGTGCCATGCGCAAGGTGGACGCAGAATATGGCAAGGATTGGTGGTTCAAGGTGTGGGGCCCAGAAAACCTTGTGGAAGATGGAATTGGTCGCGCTGATAACTGGATTATCAAAGCTGAGAAGAAGGGCCGTAAAAAGAAAAATGAAGATCCCAATTGGCACGGCTTTGGTGATTTGGCCGATGGTTTTAATATGCTGGACCCCATCAAGGCAACGATTGTCACGCCCGGATTGAATTTAGATGGAAAGTTTGACAAGGCAGGTATTCCTGCCAGTGTCGTGACGAAATTTTTAGCCGAGCATGGAGTGATTGTTGAAAAAACGGGTTTGTACAGTTTTTTCATCATGTTCACTATTGGCATCACCAAGGGTCGTTGGAATTCTTTGCTGACTGCATTGCAACAGTTCAAAGACGACTACGACAGAAACCAACCCATGTGGCGCATCTTGCCTGAGTTTTGTCAAAAATATGCTCGTTATGAACGCATGGGATTGCGTGACTTATGCCACCACATTCACTCTTTGTATTCAAAATTTGATATTGCAAAACTCACCACAGAAATGTATTTGAGCGACCTTAAACCTGCGATGAAGCCAAGCGATGCTTACTCTCAAATTGCCCACCGCAACACAGAAAGAGTACCCATCGATGAGTTGGAAGGCCGAATCACCACAAGCTTGGTGACGCCTTACCCACCAGGCATTCCTCTGCTTATTCCTGGGGAGGTGTTCAATAAAAAAATCATTGATTATTTGAAGTTTGCACGTGAGTTCAATCTTCAATGTCCTGGATTTGAGACTGACATTCATGGTTTGGTTGAAGTAAAGGACGATCAGGGCAAGACCCATTATTTTGCAGATTGTGTCAAGAATTGATTTTTAAAATGAGCCAAGCAAAATCTTTTTATCCCGATCCATCTTTGCAGCAATGGTCTGACGCTGCTAAAAAATCTTCCCCAGATTCAGATCTTTCGGCTTTGAATTGGAATACGCCTGACGGTATTTCAATCAAGCCCTTGTACACAGCCAAAGATTTGCAAGGTCTTTTGCATACAGACACCTTGCCTGGTTTTGCACCTTACCTACGCGGCCCCCAGGCAACCATGTATGCAGTTCGGCCATGGACTATTCGTCAATATGCTGGTTTTTCAACGGCTGAGGAGTCCAATGCCTTTTACAGAAAAGCATTAGCAAGCGGCGGACAAGGCGTCTCGGTTGCTTTCGATTTGGCCACACACAGAGGCTATGACTCGGATCACCCAAGGGTAATGGGTGATGTCGGCAAAGCGGGTGTGGCTATTGACTCTGTCGAGGATATGAAGATCTTGTTTGATCAGATACCTTTAGACAAAGTCTCTGTCTCCATGACCATGAATGGCGCAGTATTGCCTGTTCTTGCTGGCTATGTAGTTGCAGCTGAAGAGCAGGGCGTTACTCAAGAGCAGCTGAGTGGAACGATTCAGAACGATATTCTTAAAGAGTTCATGGTTCGAAATACTTATATTTACCCGCCTGAACCCAGTATGCGAATTGTGGGTGACATCATTGCCTACACCGCGCAGCACATGCCTAAATTCAATTCCATCAGCATCAGCGGCTATCACATGCAGGAAGCTGGTGCAAATCAGTCACTAGAACTCGCCCTGACTTTGGCTGATGGCCAAGAATATGTCCGAACTGCTTTAGCTAAAGGCTTGGATGTTGATTCGTTTGCACCCCGTTTATCGTTTTTTTGGGCGATAGGAATGAATTTTTACCTTGAGATTGCCAAAATGCGGGCTGCAAGGTTGTTGTGGTGTCGAATCATGCAAGACTTTGGTGCCAAAAGCCCCAAAAGCTTGATGTTGCGAACGCATTGCCAAACTTCTGGTTGGAGCTTAACTGAGCAAGACCCCTACAACAACATTGTGCGAACCACCATTGAAGCGATGGCCGCAGTTTTTGGCGGTACCCAAAGTTTGCACACCAACAGTTTTGACGAAGCCATTGCTTTGCCTACCGAGTTCTCTTCTCGTATAGCTCGAAATACCCAATTGATCATTCAAGAAGAGACCCATATTAGCAATGTGATTGATCCATGGGCTGGCAGCTATATGATGGAAAAAGTCACGCAAGAAATGGCCGACGAAGCATGGAAAATCATTGAAGAAGTCAATGCCATGGGTGGCATGACCAAGGCAGTTGGTTCTGGCTGGGCAAAATTAAAAATTGAAGCGGCAGCGGCTGATAAGCAAGCCCGAATTGACTCAGGCCAAGATGTGATTGTGGGCGTCAATAAATACAAACTCGCCCACGAAGATTCCGTTGAAGTACGAGACATCGACAACGTAAAAGTTCGATTGAGTCAAATTGAACGGCTTCACAACGTCAAGGCCAACAGGGATTCAAGCGCTGTGGCCCTTGCCTTGGAAGCCTTGACCAACGCCGCCCAAAATGGCGATGGAAACCTGCTGAACCTGTCCATCCAGGCGATGCGATTGCGCGCAACGGTAGGCGAGGTGAGCGAGGCGCTTGAAAAGGTTTTCGGTCGGCACAGAGCAGATACGCAAAAGGTCAGCGGGATTTATGCCGCGGCTTACGACAGCGGCCATGAGGGGGACACCATGGAATATTGGAATCAACTCAAAGACGATATTGCCATGTTTGCAAGCAAGCAAGGCAGAAGACCACGTGTGATGATCTCTAAACTGGGTCAAGATGGACACGACCGTGGCGCTAAAGTGGTCTCAACCGCGTTTGCTGATTTGGGCTTTGATGTGGATATCGGCCCACTGTTTCAAACACCAGAGGAATGCGCTCGACAGGCGATTGAAAATGATGTTCATGCTGTGGGGGTTTCAACGCTGGCTGCCGGACACAAAACCTTGGTTCCAGCCATCATTGAGGAATTGAAAAAACAAGGAGCGCAAGACATCATTGTGTTTGTAGGCGGTGTGATTCCCAAGCAAGATTACGAATTTCTCTATGCCTCAGGTGTGAAAGGTATTTACGGACCAGGCACCCCTATTCCAGTCAGTGCGCGTGATGTGCTGACGCACATTGAACAAGCTGTGCAAGCTCAAAAATAATCCTGAGTTCCCATGAATGATTTTGCACGGTCTTTCCAGGATTTAATCCATGGCGAAGCTCTGCCTAAACGACGTGCATTAGCAAAAGCCATCACGCTGATGGAATCCACACGTCAAGATCATCGTCAGCAAGCTGATCAGCTGTTGACCCAGTTGCTGCCGCACACGGGAAAATCGATGCGAATTGGATTGAGCGGCGTACCTGGCGTAGGCAAATCCACGCTTATTGAAAATCTAGGCTTATGGTTAATCACTCGGGGCCACAAGGTGGCTGTTTTGGCTGTCGATCCCTCATCCAGCCTATCTGGAGGTTCGATCTTGGGGGACAAAACTCGGATGGAATTACTGTCCAACAACCCCGAGGCTTACATTAGACCCAGCCCAAGCAGTGGGACTTTAGGCGGCGTTGCTGAAAAGACCCGCGAATGCATTCTTTTGTGTGAAGCCGCTGGCTACGACATCGTCATTGTGGAGACTATGGGCGTTGGACAAAGTGAAACAACAGTAGCAGGCATGACAGATATGTTTGTCGTTATGCAACTCCCTAATGCTGGCGATGACCTACAAGCAATCAAAAAAGGGATCATGGAAATTGCCGATGTGGTTCTGATCAACAAGTCAGACTTAGATGAAAATGCCGCCTCACAAGCTCAGGCCTTCATTGAGAGTGCTTTTCATTTACTGGCAGGGCACGCGCAGACCATGGCCGTTGCTAATAAGTGGCAACCCCAAGCGCTTAGGTTGTCGGCTTTGTCAGGCAATGGTGTGTCTGAATTTTGGTCTGTTGTATCTGACTTTAAACAACGCCAAATGGCAAGTGGCGAATGGCAAAACCGTAGGCAGTCTCAGTCTTTAAAGTGGTTGCAAGAGTTGATTCAAACTGGACTGAAAATGGCATTTATTCAAAACCCCAAAGTGGCTTCTTACTTGCCCTCGTTAGAACAAGACGTGCTGCATGGGCGTATCGCAGCTTCTACAGCCGCTCGTCAGTTACTGGCCTTGTAGGATATTTAAGCTGCTTCCAGAATACACACATTTCAAAGGTAGATCATGCAAGACATTATTCATCAACTCGAAGAAAAACGAGCCGCTGCCAGACTGGGTGGTGGTGAGAAGAGAATTGCGGCGCAACATGCCAAAGGAAAATTGACCGCTCGTGAACGCCTAGAGATTTTGCTAGATGAAGGAACGTTTGAAGAGTGGGATATGTTTGTCGAGCATCGCTGTGTGGATTTTGGGATGGAAGCCAACAAAATTCCTGGTGATGGTGTAGTGACTGGCTACGGCATGATCAACGGTCGGCTTGTCTTTGTGTTCAGTCAAGATTTCACTGTTTATGGTGGCGCTTTGTCAGAGTCACATGCTGAAAAGATTTGCAAGATCATGGACCAAGCATTGAAGGTCGGCGCACCAGTCATAGGCTTGAATGATTCAGGAGGCGCCCGTATACAAGAAGGTGTCGCATCTTTAGGTGGCTACGCGGAGGTGTTTCAGCGTAACGTCATGGCCAGTGGCGTGGTTCCTCAAATCAGCATGATCATGGGCCCCTCGGCAGGTGGCGCTGTCTATTCCCCAGCGCTGACTGACTTCATCTTTATGGTCAAGGACAGCTCCTATATGTTCGTCACTGGCCCTGAAGTGGTGAAAACCGTAACGCATGAAGAGGTCAGTGCGGAAGAGTTAGGTGGCGCTGCAACGCACACGACCAAAAGTGGCGTGGCTGATATGGCTTTCAGCAACGATGTCGAAGCACTTTTGATGCTCAGGCGCTTGTACAACTACCTGCCCTTGAATAACCGAGAGAAACCGCCTGTGCGACCTAGTGGCGATCCTGCAGAGCGGATAGACACAAGCTTAGACAGCTTGGTTCCCGACAACCCCAACATGCCTTATGACATGAAAGAACTCATTCTCAAAACAGTGGATGACGGAGACTTTTTTGAACTTCAACCTGACTATGCAAAAAACATCTTGATTGGTTTTGCAAGAATGGCGGGGCAAACCGTGGGTATTGTGGCCAATCAACCGCTGGTTTTAGCTGGATGCTTGGATATCAAGAGCAGTATCAAAGCCGCCAGATTTGTCCGCTTTTGCGATGCGTTCAATATTCCTGTGATTACCTTCGTCGATGTCCCTGGCTTCATGCCCGGCACCTCACAAGAGTTTGGCGGCATCATCAAGCATGGGGCAAAGCTTTTATATGCGTATGCAGAATGCACTGTTCCAAAGATTACTGTCATTACCCGTAAAGCCTATGGCGGTGCCTACGATGTGATGGCTTCAAAGCACTTAAGGGGGGATGTCAATTTCGCTTGGCCCCATGCGGAAATCGCTGTCATGGGTGCCAAAGGAGCGGTTGAAATTATTTTCCGCGAAGACAAAGGCGACCCTGAGAAGCTGGCATCAAAAGAAGCGGAATACAAAGCCAGATTTGCCAACCCCTTCGTTGCTGGTGCTCGCGGATTTATAGACGACGTTATTCTCCCCAGTGAAACCCGCAAAAGGGTTTGCCGTTCTTTGGTGATGTTGAAAGATAAAAAAATTGAGAACCCGTGGCGCAAGCACGGCAACATTCCACTTTAAAGGTCTAGGAAAAGTAATGTTCACCAAAATTTTGATTGCAAACAGGGGCGAAATTGCCTGTCGTGTGATTGCGACTGCAAAGCGCATGGGTATATCTACCGTCGCTGTCTATTCTGAAGCGGATAAAAATGCCCGTCATGTAGCTTTAGCGGATGAGTCAGTTTGCATTGGTCCAGCGCCAAGTCGTGAAAGCTATCTCTTGGGCGATGTGATTATTTCTGCTGCTAAAAAGACAGGCGCTCAAGCCATTCACCCAGGCTATGGTTTTCTTAGTGAAAATGAAGAGTTTGCTCGTCGGTGTGAAGAAAATTCAATCGTCTTCATTGGTCCCAAACACGAGGCGATTGCGGCGATGGGAGACAAAATCGCCTCTAAAAAATTAGCTGCACTTGCGAATGTCAACACCATCCCAGGCGTTAATGAAGCCATAGAGAGCCCCGAAAAAGCCGTTGAGATCGCCAAGAATATTGGCTATCCCGTCATGATCAAGGCCAGTGCAGGGGGCGGCGGCAAAGGACTACGGGTGGCCTTCAACGACAAAGAGGCTCATGAGGGATTTACTTCTTGCCGCAACGAGGCAAGAAACAGCTTTGGCGATGATCGAGTATTCATTGAAAAATTTGTAGAGGAACCGCGGCATATTGAAATTCAATTGCTTGGTGATGCATTTGGAAATGTTTTATTTTTGAATGAGCGAGAGTGTTCAATTCAACGACGACATCAAAAAGTGATTGAAGAGGCACCTTCTCCTTTCATCAGCGACGAGACTCGGCAAGCGATGGGAGAACAAGCGGTTGCACTTGCCAAGGCAGTCAAATACCAAAGTGCTGGAACTGTTGAATTTGTTGTTGGTAAAGATCAGAGTTTTTATTTTCTAGAGATGAATACGCGCCTGCAGGTCGAACATCCTGTGACAGAGTGCATTACTGGTTTGGATTTGGTGGAGTGGATGATCCGAGTCGCTGCTGGAGAAAAAATTCCATTTGCGCAATCGGATGTTCGCCGAGATGGTTGGGCCATCGAGTGTCGAATCAACGCAGAAGATCCATTTAGAAACTTCTTGCCTTCAACGGGTCGATTGATTCGATTCCAACCTCCGCCCACCTCAATGCACCAAGCAAATACAGAGAACTTGTTCGGTGTGAGAGTTGACACCGGTGTTCAAGAGGGCGGTGAAATTCCTATTCACTACGACTCGATGATTGCAAAATTGATTGTGCATGGCCGCGATCGCAATGATGCGATTGCCAAGATGCGGGATGCGCTCAATGGTTTTGTGATTCGCGGTATCAATTCGAACATCCCCTTTCAGTCCGCCTTGCTTGCGCACCCAGACTTTGTTTCGGGCCAGTTCAATACGGGATTTATTGCAGAACATTTTTCCAAAGGTTTCACCGCTGAAAGCGTTTCGCATTCAGACGCTGATTTTCTTATCGCTCTTGCGGCATTTGTCAGGAGAAAATCTAGAGAGCGGGCTGCTTCATTAAGCGGCCAGCTGCCTGGCTACGATGTCAAAGTGGGTCAAACTTACACAGTCATCACCTTGGACGCCAAGGGCAGCCATGGTTACACCCAGGTAGAGGTTGATGACGTTGGCGGCAGAGGTACAGCTGTCATCAAAGTGAACGATAAAAACTATGCCATTGAAAGCCATTCGCGATTGAATGACATTGCTATCGAGGGTACGGTGAACGGCCAAGCCTTTGTCGCACAAGTTGAAAGAGGCTCATTAAAAAACCCTCTGGTTTTGCAAATCCAACATCATGGTCTGCGCATTGAGGCTTTGGTCATTTCTCCTCGGATGGCTGACCTCTACAGGCTTATGCCCTACAAACCGCCTGCAGATATGTCACGATTTGTGTTGTCACCGATGCCAGGTCTTTTGGTTGAAGTTTCTGTCACCCAAGGGCAAAAAGTTCAGGCTGGTGAGAGGGTTGCAGTGATTGAAGCAATGAAGATGGAGAATGTTTTGTTTGCTGCCCAAGACGGAATTGTTAAATCAGTACAAGCTACCAAGGGCGACTCCTTGAGCGTAGACCAAGTGATTGTGGAGTTTGTGTGAACCGTCCATTTAAAGTTTTAGGCCTGCAACAAATTGCAATAGGTGCGACTGATAAGTCCACCCTGCGGCACTTATGGGTTGATCTCTTTGGTCTTAGCGTGTCAGGTCATTTTCAATCTGAGCGGGAAAATGTCGATGAAGATATCTGCTCCATAGGGCAAGGGCCTTTGAAGGTTGAGGTTGATTTGATGCAACCCTTGGATATCGATAAAAAACCTGCAGTTCACACAACCCCTTTGAACCATGTAGGTTTGTGGATTGATGATTTGCCTGCAGCCGTCAATTGGCTTACATCGCAAGGTTTACGATTTGCCCCAGGAGGTATTCGTAAGGGTGCAGCTGGTTTTGATATTTGCTTTGTTCATCCCAAAGGAAATGATGAATTCCCGTTAAGTGGTGAAGGTGTGCTGATAGAACTGGTGCAAGCCCCCGCAGAGGTGATCAAGGCATTCAGCGCATTGGCCGAGCATGCACTTTAAAGCGTTAGCTTTATTTTTGTGCTTTGGCTCTGTCAAGCGCTGCTTGAACTGCTGACTGCTTCAGCCCCATAATGTTTTTATCCAGATGGGTTTCGACTTGTTCTTTGGATAAACGTAGCTTCTTTAGCGCATAGCGTTTTTTTGCCTGATCTGCCAATTCCTGTGTCCATGCATTCCAGCCGCTGTTGCCAAGTGTCACATTTTCAAGATGGATGCAATCAACGGGACACACAGGTAAACAAAGCTCGCAACCTGTGCATGCATCCTCAATAACAGTGTGCATTTGCTTGCTGGCCCCCAAGATCGCATCTGTAGGACATGCCGATATGCAAAGCGTGCAACCAATACACCATTGCTCATCTATCCAAGCGATGTGCCTCGGTCCTTCTAAGCCATTCTCAGGGTTCAAGGGTAGTGCGGGAAGTCCAGTAACAGCGCTTAGACGTTGTATGCCCTCTTCGCCGCCTGGGGGACATTGGTTGATGCCGGCTTCTTGATTTTCAATGGCAATGGCATAAGCCTCGCAATCTGGATAGCCGCATCGGGTACATTGCGTTTGCGGCAAGACAGCCAAGATGCGCAAGCTGAGATTCACCGTGCAGAGGCGGATACCCGGCGTTTAGGTTTGCTTGCTTTTCCGCTGGTATGGTGCGCCAAAATGAATGCCCGCACCTGGGGGTAGACCATGTCTCTCCAGCGTCTTCCGCTGAAAATACCGTAATGCCCTGCACCTTTGACTTCATAGTGCGATTTATTTGAAGTGGAAATACCTGAGCAGAGTTTCAAGGCTGCTTTGGTTTGACCAGAGCCTGAAATATCATCAAGCTCGCCTTCTACTGTGAGAAGTGCGCAATTGCTGATGTCCTGAGGACGAACTCTTTCAATGTCTCCGCTCTCAGAAACCACATCCCAAGTGCCGTTGACCAATTTGAAGTCTTGAAAAACTGTGGCAATGGTTTCAAGGTAGTAATCGGCATCCATGTCCAACACCGCGTTGTATTCGTCGTAGAACTGACGGTGTGAATCTGCACCTGAGTTGTCACCTTTGATCAGATCTTTGAAGTAATCGTAATGGCTTTTAAGGTGCCTATCGGGGTTCATGGCGACAAAACCCGTGTGTTGCAAAAAACCAGGGTAGACACGTCGACCTGCGCCAGGAAAATTGGTTGGCACTCGGTAGATCACATTATTTTCAAACCAACTGAAACTTTTATTCATTGCCAAGTTATTGACGGCAGTAGGGGACTTGGTGGCGTCAATAGGGCCACCCATCATCGTCATGCTCAGAGGCAAATGTTCACCACGGCTGGCCATTAAAGACACCGCAGCCAATACCGGCACAGTGGGCTGGCAAACACTCATGACATGGCAATGTCCGTTTGTGGCTTGTACATGCCGAATAAATTCTTGTATGTAGTTGACATAGTCGTCAAGATGAAATTCTCCCTCTGACAGAGGTACCAGTCTGGCATTTTTCCAATCGGTGATGTAAACCTTGTGTCCTTGCAACATGGTTTTCACTGTGTCTCGCAGCAAAGTGGCGTAATGGCCTGACAGTGGCGCCACAATGAGCACCGCTGGCAAAGCTGCTAAGGCTTCAAGGGTTGCTGCGTTGTCGCAAAAAGTCTTGAACTGGAGCAAATCGCAAAAAGGCTTGTTGACTTCAATCACCTCACGGACAGCGACTTCAGATCCATGGATGTCTAAAGAGGGTATGCCAAATTCAGGCTTGACGTAATCCTTGCCTAGCCTGTACATCAGGTCATAAGAGGCCGACAAGCGCTGAACCAAAGGGTTTTGCGCTAACGGAGAAACTGGGTTTCCCAGCATTTTGGAAGAAGCCAATGCGAAGTCTGCAAAGGGTTCCATCAGTGACCGTTGGGCTTCATAAAATTGGTAAAGCATGTTGGGCCTGTCTGTTCAGTTATGTTGCAGTGCAATATAACAGCACTTTCTCAGCATTCCAAGAGATCTGCAAGGTGATTCAGGTCCAAGGCTTCAAAATCGACAGGCGTTGTCGCTTTTGACTCGCCCAAACCCGGTCCGTACTCATCAGGACGAGCAATAAATGCGGTGTGCAGCCCTGATTGTTTTGCCGCAGCTAAATCACCTGAATGAGCGGCAACCATGGTTGTATCTTGCCAAGTACAACCAAGTGCCTCAGCAGAAGCTTGGTAAACCACAGCTTGCGGCTTGTAATCGCGA
>Ga0187843_10001084_pt1 | contig 17673 bp, 15 predicted proteins | sample SpaLakP09_SKY_43_FD_134516 | JGI IMG/M metagenome (GOLD analysis project Ga0187843, IMG submission 134516) | Oligotrophic lake water microbial communities from Sparkling Lake, Wisconsin, USA - SP09_SKY_43 | ecosystem: Environmental > Aquatic > Freshwater > Lake | place: USA: Sparkling Lake...
CAAGCGTACAAATACTTGCGCACGAGTAATATTGCTTTGCACACCAACTGTGGTTTGTGTGTAAAGCTGCTCTGGAACCAACCGGGTAATCGCTTCCACTTGCGCCGCTTTTAAACGAGTGTATTCAATGCTTGCTTCAGACGGCGCACGAATTTGCACGATAAAAGCACCATTGTCGGTATCTGGCATAAAACCAAAACCGCCCTTAGTAAACTGCAGCACCAAAGCACCGGCGAAGGCAATGATGGCAAGACTCCACATACTCCAAGGGTGTTTAAGCGCCCAGCGAATTAACTTGGAATACCGTACAGACAAACCGTCAAACCAAATGTTGAATCTCTTAAGCACAGCGCCCACACCAGTGCGCTTTTTATTTTTATCGTGGTCAGGATCATGCCAATAAGCCGATAACATCGGGTCAATGGTGAAAGAGATAAATAATGACACCAACACCGAGCACGCGACCGTCAAGCCAAAAGGTTTAAACCATTGCCCGGTGATGCCATCCATAAAAGCAATTGGAATAAAAACAGCAACAATCGACATCGTGGTGGCAAAAACGGCCATACCAATTTCGCGAGTGCCGTCTCGTGCGGCAGTCATATTGTCTTTGCCCATTTCCATATGGCGTACGATATTTTCCCGCACCACAATGGCATCATCAATCAGCACACCGATGGCGAGCGACAACCCCAATAACGACATAAAATTCAGGGTAAAGCCGCAAGCCCAAACCGCAATAAATGAAGCTAAGACTGATGTTGGTAAGGCCAAAGAAGTAATTAACGTTGAGCGCCATGAATTTAAGAAGATAAACACGACGATAATCGTTAACAAGGCACCTAAACCTAAAGCCTCGGTGACATTACGCATACTTGCCGCAACATCTTCACCTTGGTCTTGTACCACAGTTAATTCAACACCTGCAGGCAGCAATGGTTTAAGTTCTTCAATTCGTTCTTTAATCTCGTCCGTCACACTAATGGTGGATGCATCACGAGCTTTTACAATATCGATGCCTAAGGCTTTTTTGCCGTTGAAAAACGACAAACGGCGCTGCTCTGCACCACCGTCGACGATATGGGCAATTTGACCTAAGCGGATCGCTTGGTCGCCATTTTGCTTAACCACCATTTGTTCAAATTCAGCGACATCACGTAAGCGACCTTGAATACGAATACTTTGCTCGTGCAAGCCATCAACCACACGGCCAACTGGCGCAGCTAAGTTTTGCGAACGCAGCGCATTGGTGACCTCTGTTGCTGATACTTTCGCTTCGCGCATCGCATTGGTGTTTAAGAACACCGTCATTTCGCGCTCTAATTCGCCTTCAAGCGAAACTAGCGACACGCCTGGCACTGAGCGCAAAACACGGGCGATTTCAATATCAGCGATTTTTGAAAGTTCAAGTGGCGTCTTGCTTTCACTGGCGAGCGCCAAAGACATCACCGGCTGCGCATTTGGATCGGCGCGGTTAATAAAGGGCTCTTTCATCTCCGTTGGCAGTTTGTCACGCACCGCGGAAATGCTGTCGCGAAGTTCTTGCGCAGCGGCAGTTAAATCTTTATCAAATTCAAAGATAACGACAATAGTCGCGCTCGAATCACGGGCGTAAGAGCGGATGTCACGGATCCCGGGAATGGTCGACATCGAGTCTTCAACTCGATTGAGGATTTCACGTTCGACAGTCTCAGGTGAAGCGCCAGGATAAGGCACATTGACGACCAGCACTGGTGGTTGTACATCTGGAAACTGGTTAGTTTTTAAATTGCTCAGGGCAAAATAGCCGAACAGCATTAAGGTGATGGTAACCACCACCACCACTAGCGGCCGTTTGATACTAAAATCGGACAAAATCATTGTTTAGTTCCCCGCAACTGGCGCTGGTTTTTCGGTTTCAGTTGTCAGAGTCACCGCGATGCCATCTTTCACACCACCGACTGGATGCCGCAAAATGGAGTCACCAACTTTGACTCCGCTAATGACTTGAAAAGTGCCAAAGCGTGGATCACGAGTGCCTAGTGTGATTGGTGTTTTTGCCAATTTATTCTCAGACATTAACCAAACAAAGCTGTTATCGCCTTCACGCACAATTGACGAAGCTTGCAACATCAAAGATTGCTGAACTGCGACATCAATAAAACCCTCAGCATAGAGGCCGGCAACTAGGGAGTCTTGGGTGGAAAGCTCTACAAAAACTTGAACTTGCCGTGTCAGCTCATTCGCTTGCGGATTAATTCTATTGATGGTGCCCGTGAAACGCTGATTCGGATAACCATTCACTTTGAAATTAACAGATTGCCCTACTTTTACAGTACCGACTTGATCAGCGGCAATAAACCCTTCAAACCGCATGCTACTTGGATCAATCACCACCATCAGCGCTTTACCAATTTGCGCAGTATCACCTGCCGAAGTTTTTCTAGCAGAAATAACACCACTAAATGGTGCGCGAACTTCGGTTCTCTCTAACTGCTGACGAGCCTCGACCAGACGTGCTTTTGCTGAAGCAAAATCTGATGATGCTTGGTTGGCTTTGATTTCGGCCGCTTCTAAAATCTCGGCAGTCACTAAGTTTTGTTTATTCAGCTGTTGCATGCGGCGTAATTGCTTTTGTGCTTGATCGGCAGTGACATTTGCCGAGCGCTCAGATTCTTGAGCAGACATCAGTTTATCGCGATAGGTTGTTTGATCGAGTTGAACTAACAGTTCACCGGCTTTTACGGTATCGCCATTATCTTTATAAATTTTAGTGACAATGCCAGATACTTCGGCATTAAGCTCTGCTTTAGTAACAGGTTGTAACGAGCCTGAAATCATTGGCCCTTGTGATAATTCACTCTGCGCAACCTGTACTAAATCAGCTGCCATCAAACTTAACGTTTTAATTTCTGTATCCGCAGCAGCGGCCTCAGGCTTTGGCCCAGAACAACCCGCCAGCATTAATGCGAATGCCACTGCGGCTAATGCAAAACTTTTATTATTAACACCCATAAAGACCCCAAAGCTATTTTAATGTATTCGAATATGGCCAGTTTATCGAATTAGTTCACAAAGGCATTCGTTAAACAGTAACAAGTTATGTCAAAAATCAGCGAAAAACAGATACTTACCAATAATTTAGATGCAATTTACAGATAAGTCACAGAGGAGGTAAAACAATTACAAAAATAGGCCGTCACTGACAGTTGCAGCAACGGGCCAAGGGCATCAGCTAAGCGCTTTCACCATGTAATGCGCACATTGCTTGGGGTAGCTAGCTAAGGCGGCAATAGCTGCATCAGTCTGATCAGTAGCCACTACAAAGCCACGGTCTTGCCAAAATGGCAGTGAATTTTGGACTGATACTAACGACAGATAGTCGAAATCTAATTCACGGGCGTAAGCGACGGCTTGATCTATTAATTTAGTAGCAACACCTTGTCCGCGGGCGTCACTGCTCACTGCCAAATCATGCAAATATAAGCAATTGGCATCGCTGTAAGCTGCAAACGGTTGCCCAAGCGCGTTAATATTGCCGAGTACGGCCGGATAACTAAACAAATAAGCCCACAGCTTATCTTGATACAACGCGACCCAGCAACTTTGTGGATGCAATAATAGGCGACTTTTAACTAAGTCGGCAGATTCAAATAATTCTTCGCTATAACACCGATCTTGTAGTTTTACTACCGCAGAAAGATCGGTTAACTGCATATGTCGAATAACTAACATTGATTAGTAGCCTAGGTAAAACCTAGGCATCCTCACTTATTCCAATGATTTTAATAATGTTTTATCTAAACCGCCATCAGTCAATAATTTAATCACTGCCTGACAATGTTCAACGGTGAAATCGTTATCGTTAATTTGGCTATTTAACGCATCACGACGTTTTTTCACGACATTACTAATCACACTGGCATCGATGCTACTTTTGGTTTTCGCATCAAGTTTATCGAGCCATGGATACAGCAATTTTTCGGCATCGTATGCTGCTTGACGAACCGGAGGATGGAAGTCTTCACACGCATTTAAATTCAACAGGTAGAAATTCAAATAACCTGCGACAGTCACTAGTTTATAGTCTTGATCTGCCGCTTGCGCTGGTAACAGAGTGCTGGCTAGTAGCGCAGCTAAACACCATTTTTTCATTTTGTGCATCCCGCTTTGTTTCTACACTGCTTATCAATCTAAACAGAATTAGCTGAATTTGCAATCAACCATACAAAAAAGCCAATATAAATTAGTTGGGTACAAATGACTGTCAGCAGGAGTTCGCTCCGCTGTTGATGGCGATTAACAATCAACAGCCAGCAATACCATCTCAACTAAGAAAAAATCTCAGCAGGCACTCGCACTGCACCGTCCATTAACACGCGAGCACTGCGGCTCATAATCGCTTTGGTTACGACCCACTCGCCGTCGATTTGCTCAGCTTTAGCGCCAACTCTTAAAGTGCCTGATGGATGACCAAAGCGCACCGCATCTCTTTCGACACCGCCTGCGGCTAAATTGACCAAGGTACCAGGAATGGCGGCAGCAGTACCAATTGCGACCGCGGCAGTTCCCATCATGGCATGATGCAATTTTCCCATCGACAAGGCGCGTACCACCAAATCGATATCTGGCGCTGTTACCGTTTTGCCACTGGAGGCTTGATATGCCAAAGCCGGAGCTACAAACGCTATTTTTGGCGTGTGCTGGCGTGTCGCGGCTTCAGCGATATCCGCAATCAAGCCCATTCTCATGGCGCCGTATGCTCGAATAGTTTCAAACATTGCCAGAGCTTTGGCATCGTTATTGATTGCGTCCTGCAGCTCAGTACCGCGATAACCGATGTCAGCGGCATTAATAAAAATGGTCGGGATCCCAGCGTTTATCATGGTTGCCGTAAAGTTGCCGATCCCCGGAACTTCAAGAATATCCACAACATTGCCTGTTGGAAACATCGAGCCGCCGCTGCCGTCTTCATCTGCGGCCGGATCCAGAAACTCTAACTGCACTTCAGCCGCGGGGAAAGTCACACCATCAAGTTCAAAATCACCCGATTCTTGTACCTGCCCTTTTACCATCGGTATGTGCGCAATAATCGTTTTGCCAATATTGGCCTGCCAAATTCGGATCGTGCAGATCCCGTCTGCAACAATTCGCGACGAGTCCACTAAACCACTACTAATAGCAAAAGCCCCCACTGCCGCCGATAAATTGCCGCAATTGCCGCTCCAGTCAACAAAAGCTTTGTCGATAGCGACTTGTCCAAACAAATAATCGACATCGTGATCGGGTTTGCTACTTTTGGCTAAAATGACTGTTTTACTGGTACTAGATGTTGCACCGCCCATCCCATCGATTTGTTTAGCATAAGCATCTGGACTGCCAATCACCCGCAGTAGCAACGCATCACGGGCAGGCCCTGGTTGCTGAGCAACCTCTGGTAAATCTTGCAAACGGAAAAATACACCTTTGCTGGTACCACCACGCATGTAAGTGGCTGGGATCCGCAGTTGTGGCAAATAAGCCATTATGTTCTCCTTCGGCCAGCGAATGACCGACAAAATAAAGCAAAAAAACGGGCCGAAGCCCGTCGTTTTATTCAGTGGTGGCGGACGCTAAGAAGTCTTGAGCAAACCGCTGCAATACCCCACCAGCGGCATAAATCGATACCTCTTCAGCAGTATCTAAGCGACAAGTGACAGGCACTTGTAACACTTCACCGTTGGTACGATGAACCACTAGCGTCAAGGTACTCCGCGGCGTCGGTGTGCCAACCACATCGTAACTTTCGCTGCCATCTAGCGCTAAAGTTAAGCGATTAGTCCCCGCTTTGAATTCTAAAGGCAGCACGCCCATGCCGACCAAATTGGTCCGGTGAATACGTTCAAAGCCTTCAGCAACAATGGCTTCAACACCCGCAAGGCGCACGCCTTTAGCTGCCCAATCGCGACTTGAACCTTGGCCATAATCCGCACCGGCGATAATGATCAGCGGCTGCTTACGTTCCATATAGGTTTCAATAGCTTCCCACATCCGCGTCACTTCGCCATTGGGCTCAATGCGCGTCAGTGAACCTTGCTTCACTTTGCCATCAACCACTGCCATCTCATTGATAAGCTTTGGATTGGCGAAGGTTGCTCGCTGGGCAGTTAAATGGTCGCCGCGGTGAGTTGCATAGGAATTAAAATCCTCCTCAGGTAAGCCCATTTTTGCTAAATATTCGCCAGCAGCGCTGTCGAGCATAATGGCATTGGAGGGTGACAAGTGGTCAGTGGTGATGTTATCACCAAGCACTGCCAAAGGTCGCATCGCGGTTAAGGTCCGTGGCGCGGCCAAAGCCCCTTCCCAATAAGGCGGTCGGCGAATGTAAGTACTCATTGGCCGCCATTCATACAACGGACTAATCGCATCGCCAAAATCAACGGCAACATCAAACATCGGCTCATACACTTTGCGATATTGCTCAGGTTTAACGCTGGCTTTTACCACTGCATCAATTTCTGCATCCGTTGGCCAAATATCTTTTAAACGAATTGCTTTGTCGTCCGAGTAGCCAAGCACATCTTTTTCGATATCAAACCGAATAGTACCCGCAATTGCATAAGCAACAACCAACGCAGGTGATGCCAGAAAAGCTTGTTTTGCATAAGGATGAATGCGACCGTCGAAATTACGGTTACCAGAGAGCACTGCGGTGGTATACAAATCTCGCGAAATCACTTCTTGTTGAATGACAGGATCAAGCGCACCACTCATGCCATTACAGGTTGTGCAGGCAAAGCCAACAATGCCAAAGCCCATTTGCTCTAATTCACTTAGTAAATTGGCTTCTTTTAAATAAAGCTCAACCGCTTTGGAGCCTGGCGCTAAAGAGCTTTTCACCCAGCTCTTCCGCGTCAATCCAAGTTTGTTGGCATTTCGCGCTAACAAACCTGCGGCAATCACGTTGCGTGGATTACTGGTATTGGTGCAGCTGGTGATTGCGGCAATAATCACCGCGCCATCTGGCATTAACCCAGCTTCGTTTTCGACAACACCGCTGATGCCTTTTGCTGCTAAATCTGTAGTCGCAACCCGAGCATGTGGATTTGATGGGCCTGCAATATTACGGACAACACTCGACAAATCAAACGACAATACCCGCGGGTACACGGCTGTTTTTAAGCTATCAGCCCATAAACCAGCGGTCTTCGCGTAAATTTCGACTAATTTAACTTGCTCTGCTTCACGACCAGTCAGCGTTAAATAGTCCAATGTTTGCTGGTCGATGGCGAACATCGCCGCCGTTGCGCCATATTCTGGAGTCATATTCGAGATAGTGGCTCGGTCGCCTAAACTTAAACTTTCAGCGCCCTCACCGAAGAATTCTAGATAACTTGAAACTACTTTTTGCTTACGTAAAAACTCAGTAAGCGCAAGCACAATATCAGTCGCCTGAATGCCAGGCTGTGCTTTACCAGTTAATTCCACACCAATAATGTCCGGCAGACGCATCCAAGAAGCGCGGCCTAACATCACACTTTCCGCTTCTAAACCACCCACACCTATGGCGATAACACCAAGCGCATCAACATGCGGCGTATGGCTATCGGTGCCAACTAAGGTGTCTGGAAAGGCCACGCCATCTTTGGCATGGATCACCGGCGACATCCGCTCTAAGTTGATTTGATGCATGATGCCGTTACCAGGCGGGATCACGTCGACATTTTTGAACGCTTTTTTCGTCCAATTGATAAAATGAAAACGGTCATCGTTGCGACGGTCTTCAATTGCCCGGTTTTTGGCAAAAGCGTCTTTTTCAAAACCGCCATATTCGACGGCTAATGAGTGATCCACAATCAATTGGGTCGGTACGACTGGATTTACTTTCGCAGGATCACCTCCCATCGCGGCAATGGCATCGCGCAGACCGGCTAAGTCGACCAACGCGGTTTGTCCCAAAATATCGTGACAGACAACGCGAGCTGGAAACCAAGGAAAATCAAGCTCTTGCTTGCGCTCAATCAACTGCATCAAGTAATTATTGAGCTGGGCTGGTTCCGCTCTGCGCACTAAGTTTTCTGCGTGCACACGGCTGGTATAAGGTAAAGTTGCCCAAGCGCCAGGAACTAAAGCGTTTACTGCGGATTCGGTATCAAAATAATCTAAAGCGGTGCCGGCTAATGGCTTGCGGAATTGGCTATTCATAGCGTTTTGTCCATCGTTAATGGGTAAGACTAGGGCTTTGCCCTAGTCTTTTGATTCACCGAAATAATGGTGGGCTGTCGCACTTGCTCGGCTTATTGACGCTCAGCGATTGGCGAAACTACGCGTGGTTCTTCACCAGTATATTCCGCGCTTGGACGGATGATCCGGTTATCAGCCCGTTGCTCCATTACATGCGCAGCCCAGCCCGTTAAACGGCTACAAACGAAAATCGGGGTAAACAACTTTGTTGGTATCCCCATGTAGTTGTATGCCGATGCGTGAAAAAAGTCTGCGTTACAGAATAATTTTTTCTCGCGCCACATCACTGCTTCACAACGCACGGAAACGTCATAAAGCATGCTATCGCCATTGGCTTGCGCCAATTTCTCCGACCACGCTTTGATAACGGCATTACGCGGATCTGATTCGGCGTAAATGGCATGACCAAAGCCCATAATTTTGTCTTTCCGGGCGAGCATACCCATTAACTCAGTTTCAGCATGCTCAGGGTTTTGCATCTTCTCAATTAATTCCATCGCCGCTTCGTTAGCGCCACCGTGTAATGGTCCACGCAGTGAACCAATAGCACCAGTAATACAAGAATGCATGTCGCTTAACGTTGAAGCGCAAACACGCGCAGTGAAGGTTGACGCATTAAATTCATGCTCTGCATAAAGAATTAGCGAGGCTTGCATCACTTCAGTGTGCAATGCCGTTGGTTTTTCACCATGTAATGTCCACAAAAACTGTTCAGCAATTGACTCGGCTGGGGTCTCGACTTCAATCTTGATGCCTTTATGGCTAAAGTTGTACCAGTAATTGATAAGCCCTGGGAAAATCGCCAATAAGCGATCGGTCGTGTCTTGTTGTTCAGAGAATGACTGCTCAGTTTCTAAGTTGCCAAGCATTGAACAACCTGTGCGCATCACATCCATTGGATGAGCGCTGGCAGGAATACGTTCAAGCACTGCGGTTAATGCTTCAGGCAACGAGCGCATTGCTTTTAGTTTTGCTTTATAGGCCACAAGCTCAGCGTGATTTGGTAATTTGCCTTTGAGAATTAAATAGGCAACTTCTTCAAATTCGCAATTGGCTGCTAAGTCTTTCACATCGTAACCGCGGTAAGTTAAGCCTGAGCCCGTTTTACCAACAGTTGATAACGCTGTTTTACCAGCAATTTGTCCACGTAAACCAGCACCCGACAATTCTTTTGCGTTAGCCATAGCACACTCCAGGTAAGAGATAAGTTTGGTAATCATGCAGCTGTGTAGGTTCAGCTGCATGCTGAATATTTATTTGTTTTTGTTTTGGGCAAACAGCGAATCAAGTTTTTGCTCATAACTGTGATAATTCAAAAAGTCATAAAGTTCTGCACGTGTTTGCATGCTATCCACCACTGCTTTTTGATCGCCGTTCGCCAAAATTGCTTCATAGACGTTGAGTGCAGCTTTATTCATCGCATGAAACGCTGACAATGGGTACAACACCATTTTCACGCCGACAGCCGCTAATTCGTCTTTGTTATAAAGCGGTGTTTGCCCGAACTCAGTGATATTGGCCAACACTGGCACCTTAATAACTGAGGTAAATGCTTGATATTGTTCTAAGGTATGCACAGCTTCGGCAAAAATTGCATCGGCTCCAGCTTCAACACAAGCTTGCGCTCGTTCAATGGCGGCTTGCAAACCTTGCTGTTGTAACGCATCAGTACGCGCCATAATAAAGAAGTTTTCATCGGTCCGGGCATCCACAGAAGCCTTGACCCGATCAACCATTTCTTCGAGGGATACGATTTCTTTATTTGGCCGGTGACCACAACGTTTTTGCATCACTTGGTCTTCGATATGAAAACCGGCAGCGCCCGCACGGGTCATTTCTTTTACTGTGCGTGCAATATTAAATGCCCCACCCCAGCCAGTATCGGCATCCACTAACAGTGGTAATGCGGTAGCACTGGTAATGCGACGAATATCTTCACAAACATCGTTCAGCGAAGTTAACCCTAGATCTGGTAATCCAAAGGAAGCATTAGCAACACCTGCTCCCGATAAATACAACGCTTTGTGTCCAACACGCTCAGCCATTAACGCTGTGTATGCGTTTACAGTGCCAACCAGCTGTAATGGCGAATGCTCGACAATTGCCTGGCGAAACAACGCGCCTGCGCTATGTGGATGTGCCATGATCTTTCCCCTTAGTTGATAGATGTTTTTCAATATTTATCCGAGACGCGCCGATATGACGGCGCATCAGCAATTCGGCAAGTTCACCATCGCGATTGGCAATGGCATTAATAATAGCTTTGTGTTCATCAAAAGCGCGCGAAACCCGCGGCCCATTCATCCCCATCTGGACCCGATACATTCGCACTAAATAATAAAGTTCGTCGCACAAAATGTTGATAAGGTATGGATTCTTACTGCCTTGAATGACACGATAATGAAAATCGACATCACCGGCTTCTTGATAATAACTTTCGCCTTCACGCACGCGTTGTGTCGACAAATGTTGATCGAGCAATTGTTGGACTTCGGAAATTTCGGCGTCGGTCATTTGCGTTGCAGCCAGTCGACAGGCCATACCTTCTAAAGTTTCGCGTAACTGATACAACGAAACCAAACCGGCAACTGATAGTTTCACAACTCGCGCCCCCGCGTTTGGAGTGCGTTCAATTAAATGGCAGCGCTCAAGCCGCGCTAATGCTTCGCGTAGCGGTGCCCGACTCAAATCAAAACGCTTCGCCAATTCCGGCTCAGAGATTTTGCTGCCAGCCGCAATTTCACCTTCAACGATTGCACGCTGAATTGCTAAAAGCACACGGTCTGCTGCGGTCACTGGCTCGGGCAAATGGTGGTTTTTCATCGCATTGTCGACATAATGAATTAATAAAGACGATTTTAACCCGTTAACTGCCAAGGTCAAGTAGGACTTTAGCCGCATTGTCGACAATCAGTGGAGGTAATCATGTGCATGGAAATAGATCGTTACATGAATTGCTAACAAATGGCGGGAAATTGCCTATTTTTTTGCCGTTAGTAACTTTTTTTAGATTACTTTTTAATTAGTATGTGTTTTTTAAGGTTAAATTAATATAGATAAGACCAAGTTCCGATTTAGGAAAATATTAGCGCCAAGCCGCGCCGCTCGACGTTTCACTGAATAACTTGGGGATAACTCAAGGATAAACTGGGGAAAACTTCACGCCGTTTTACGAAAAATCTACAGATGTTACTGTTAAAACGTATGGGGCGCTGCGCGCAAAATTAATACAATTAGCTACACTGAAATCATGTCCTTGGTAATCTCCCTAGTGACCTTAGTAGCGCACGGCTCATCAGATGAGCCATTCCCCTAGGCCCAGAACAATGCAGATTGGTTCTGGGCTACTTTTTTGTGCAATAGGAAAATTTCAGATGAAAATTAAAAGATTAGCATTGAGCGAGCGGGAATAACTTGCGGAAATTTTGGCTAGTCACCGACGCTAGCTCAGCGATTGTCACCTGTTTAACTTCGGCAACAGCTTGCGCCACGGCAGCCACATAAGCAGGCTGGTTTGTTTTACCTCGATATGGCACTGGGGCTAAATAAGGCGAGTCTGTTTCAATCAACAAGCGGTCTAGCGGCACTTTTTTCAACACATCACGCAATGGATCTGCATTTCGAAAAGTCATGATGCCTGAAAATGAAATATAAAATCCTAGATCAAGGGCAGCTTTGGCAGTATCCCAGTCTTCAGTAAAACAATGTAATACCCCGCCACAGTCAACAGCTCGCTCGCTGTTTAACAGTGCAATGGTGTCTGCTCTTGCTTCGCGAGTATGGACAATCAGTGGTTTTTGTAAATCACGGGCCACTTGAATATGACTGACAAATGCCCGCTGCTGTGTTGATTTATTATCTGGACTGTAGAAGTAGTCAAGGCCGGTTTCACCCACGGCAACAACGGCTGGATCAGCGGCCAAACTCGCTAACAAGGCTTGGTCAAAACTATCTTGCTGATGCAAAGGATGTTCACCACAAGACACCGAAACTTGCGGATATGGCGCGACCATAGCCGCCATTTGCTGGAATTCTTGTAAACTGACGCAAACGCATAACATATGCTGAACATTTGCATGTTGGGCAGCTTGTAATACTGCAGGTAAATCCATGCCGAGCTTCTCTAGCTCAAGTCTATCTAAGTGACAATGCGAATCAATAAACAACGAATAACTCCGAAAAAATTAAATGGTATGGGTCATTTCTAACGAATCTTGGCTACCACTAAGTAACTTTTCAATCTTTGCGCGTAGTTGCAGCTTATCGTCGATAAATGCAATGCCAATCCCAGTAGGTCCGCTATTTTGAGCACCTTGTGGCGTGATCCAAGCGACCTTGCCGGAAACAGGCATACTTTCTAAGGCGTCAGGTAATGTCACTTGTAGCGCGAGCGATTGCCCCATTTTATAGTGACGACTCGTCCTAACGAATAGACCGCCTTGTTTAAAAAATGGCATGTAGGCTAAATACAGCTCTTTTGAATCTATAAAATCGAGAGTGATCTCTTCCATTGAATTTATGCTCAGTGCAGCAATTTATAAAAGTCTAACATCAAGGTTGTTAGCGCCAAATTTTTATTCTGCCCCAAAATAAGTTGTTCGTCACGACACCATTGGGCAAAACGCGGTAATAATGCCACTTGATTTGGATGATTATGCAAAAAACACTGCTGGCGGACGAACCAACTGAGCAATGCAACGTTATCATCGTGCCCTTCAAGTTTTTTGACTAAACTCACTAAATCCCGCCCATCAGTAAAATATTGACTGAGGGCCTGCAATAAAGTGTCTATCTGTTGAACCTGACCATTTTGGATTAATGCCAGTGCTTTTAATGGCGCCCCACCACAATAATCCAATAAGTAGTCTGGCACCATTTGCGAAGATTGCACCTGCAACCAACGCTGAGTATGCTGATTTAATTGCGGCGACACCACCCAACGCTGACAACGGCTTCGAATAGTCGGCAAGAGCAAATCTTCATGCGCAGTTTGCAACAGTAAAAAACAACGATCTCCCGGCTCTTCCAGGGTTTTTAATAAGGCATTACCGGCAGATTCCGTCATTTTTTCAGCATGTGGCAGTAACACGACCCGAGCACCGCCTTGTTGCGGTGCACTTTGCATAAACTGGCTGATGTCTCTGATCTGGTCAACGCCTATTGAGTTTTCCGCTATTACACGTTGTAAATCGGGATGATGGCCAGATTTGACTAACAAGCAGCTTTTGCATTGACCACAATGACCAGTCGCCGTTGGCTGCTGACACATTAAGTGGTTGGCTAATTGTTCAGCCAATATGTTTTTACCAACACCTGCTGGCCCACTAATCAGCAGCGCATGGTGCAACTGTTGCGTGTTAACTAACTTCGCAAGCTGGGCGCAGGTTTCAGCCAACCACGGCAATTCAGTCATTTATGCAAACCAACGTGCCAAGGTTGCAGTCAGCGCGAGTTGTACCTCGGCTAGGGGTTTTGCGGCATCGATCACCACAATACTTGAGTCTGTCGCTGCGATCTCTAAATAACGTTGTCGAGTTCGTTTGAAAAAATCCAATTGTTCTTGTTCAATCCTATCAAGATCACCGCGCGCTAATGCGCGTTTTAAACCAATTTCTGGGTCGATGTCTAAATACAAAGTTAAATCGGGTCTGGTATCCTTCACGACTACGGCGCGAATTTGATCAATGATGTCGCTGGCAATCTGTCGACCACCGCCTTGATAAGCGCGAGAAGACAAATCATGTCGATCAGCCAGTACCCATTGGCCACGCGCTAAAGCGGGGCGAATCACCGTCGATAACAACTGTGATCTGGCGGCATACATCAATAACAATTCGGTTTCAGGCGCGATAGCTTCATCTTGTACAGCTTTGACCATAGTACGGATCTGCTCTGCAAGTGGAGTACCGCCTGGTTCACGAGTTTGCACAACTGACAAACCTTTTGCCTGCAACCAGTGCAATACCGTGGCCACAGCGGTAGATTTACCGGCACCTTCTAACCCCTCAATGACGACAAAACTGGCAGATTTCATGGCTTCTTCCCAAAGATATACTGTTGCACTGCTTGATTATGCTGCTGCAGGCTTGCGGAAAACTGGTGACGTCCATCGCCCTTAGCCACAAAAAATAATTTATCGCTAATTTCTGGTTGAGCGGCCGCTTGCAACGAAGTTTTGCTAACCAGCGCAATGGGGCCCGGCGGTAAACCAGCGTGCACATAAGTATTGTAGATATGCGGATCACGTAAATGGGCGCGAGTAATATCCCCTCGATAACGATCACCTAAACCATAAATAACGGTAGGATCTGTTTGCAACCGCATTCCTTGCCTTAACCTATTGATAAACACTGAACTTATCAATGGCTTTTCCGGAAGGAAACCTGTTTCTTTTTCGATAATCGAGGCCAGAATTAATAATTCATAAGGCGACGCCAGCGGTATATCGGGATTACGTTGCTGCCAAGCGGTATCAACGGCCGCTAACAAGGATTTATGTGCACGAAAGATGATAGTACTGGCTTTGGTATTGGCGGTATAAAAATAGGTATCCGGTAAAATCAAACCTTCGCCATTGATTGGCAATTTGCCCCACCGCTGTGGCCATTGCCACATTGAAGCGACTTGCATGTCATCGCTGACATCATTGATTAAAAATGGCGCATTGATGATTGATTGCAAATTTTGCTTTAAAGTCCATCCTTCACGTAACAACAAACTAAATTGGGCAACTTTGCCACTGCGAAATAAGGCCAATTGTGCATTGAGTGGCTTCGACGATACGGCATAAACACCCGCTTTAATATCGCGTAGTTCAGGTTTGAGAACGCTTAAAAATTTCAAAAATGTGCAATCACCAGCGGATAATAATTGTTGCTGTTGCCACTCACTACAAAGTTGACGCAAAGAACTGCCGGCTTTGATTTCAAGATAAGGCCCGGTCAGTAGCAATGGTTGCTGTAAAAATTGTTGTACCGAGTTACGTAAACCAAACGCGCTCACCAGCAACAAACTTAACACCACAAACAGCGTTTTTTTCATCGTCTACTCACTTACTATCAATAATTTTCAATGCTGTTTGCAAAGCATGCACTGGTACAACATCAAGTTTTTGCTGTTCGAAACTACGTACAGGCATCACACCTACCAACGCATTACTGAGAAACATTGCATCAGCTCGGCGAACTGACCCGAGTGAGTAATCATCTTCTACAACATCAATTTGGCTGATTAGCCACTGACGCATCACACCGGCAACACCAGCACGGGTGATCCGCGGGGTATGCCATACGCCACCTAGTCGAAAGAAAATATTGGCGGCACAGCACTCAGTGACAAAGCCTGCGCTATCGGTGACTAATAAGTCATCAAAACCACTTTGTTCAGCTTCGGCTTTAAGCAAAACAGTTTCTAATCGACTGCTATGTTTGATGCCAGCAAGTAATGGCTGAATGCCTAGTTGTAATTTAGCGACGCCAAGTTTTATACCACTACGTTGGTGCGGGTAAACCGGTAAAGGGCTGGTTGAAACATAAATATCAGCCCCTTCAATCCCTTTGCAGCTATAACCACGCCCACCATGGCCGCGACTTACTAATAGTTTAACAACTTGTTCCTGCGCGGAAATTGCGGTTGTCGCCTGCTTTAAAACTGTGGACTCATCAGGAAGATTAATAGCAAGACGCTGGCAGCTAAGTTGCAAGCGCTGCCAATGTAATGACCAATGTTGCAATGCACCCTGCACAACTTTTATCGTGGTGAAAACACCATCGCCATAAAGAAAACTGCGGTCAAAAACAGTAGGTTGCAACATTTCTACGCCCCTTCCGCTTAAAACATTGAGTATGCCCTAAATTAATTGGGCTGAAAATGCAAAAAAGGCTGCTAGGCAGCCTTTTTCTTTTCGCAAAACATGAATGCTCAGTCGATTTTACGGAACAGTATTGAGCCGTTAGTGCCACCGAAGCCAAAGGAATTGCATAATGCGTATTCCATTTGCACTTGTCTTGCTTCGTGCGGTACATAATCTAAATCACAACCAACGTCAGGGTTATCAAGGTTAATCGTCGGCGTAACCACTTGGTCGACTAATGACAACACCGTGATAATCGATTCAACCGAACCAGCCGCACCCAATAAATGACCGATCATCGATTTGCTGGAACTCACCATTAAATCTTTCGGTGCATTTCCGAACACGGACTTTATGGCGGCAGTTTCAGCAATATCACCAGCCGGAGTTGAAGTGCCATGGGCATTGATATAGCGGACTTGCTCTGGTGAAACGCCTGCATCACGAAGGGCATTTGCCATAGATGAAGCGGCACCACGACCATTTTCCGGAGGTGAAGTCATATGGAATGCATCACCACTCATGCCAAAACCAACCAGTTCTGCATAAATATTTGCGCCACGCGCTTTGGCATGTTCATACTCTTCAAGCATTACCACACCGGCACCGTCGCCTAACACAAAACCATCACGGTCTTTGTCCCATGGCCGACTGGCTTGTTGTGGCGCATCATTTCGAGTAGACAGTGCCCGAGCAGCACCAAAACCACCCATGCCCAAATGCGTCGAAGCCTTTTCAGCACCGCCGGCTAACATGGCATCGGCATCACCATATGCAATCATTCGAGCAGCATGACCAATATTATGAACGCCTGTCGTGCACGCTGTGACAATACTGATATTTGGCCCTTGCAAGCCAAGCATTATTGAAAGATGGCCAGCAATCATATTGATGATGGTTGATGGCACGAAGAACGGCGAAAGCTTCCGTGGGCCACTGGCAACCAGTTTTGCATGGTTTTCCTCAATTAAACCCAAGCCACCAATGCCAGAACCAATAGCTGCCCCAATACGACCCGCGTTTTGTTCAGTCACTTCAAGGCCTGAGTCTTTAAATGCTTGAATACCTGCCGCAACGCCATATTGGATAAATAAGTCCATTTTGCGAGCTTCTTTCCCAGGAAAGAACGACTCGACTTCAAAATCTTTAACCAAACCGGCAAACTTGGTGCCGTAGGCTTCAGTGTCAAAATGCGTGATGAAATCAATGCCACTTTTGGCTTGCTGTAAGCCTTGCCAGGTCGACGCAACGTCATTACCTAGCGGTGTAAGCATTCCCAATCCAGTAACAACTACCCGACGTTTTGCCACGCTATCCTCCGCAACATAGTGTCTTTTGCCTTAGGCTTTTGCCCGCCACAAATGAAAACGGGTAGCCTGCGCTACCCGTCTGCATCGCGCATCGCGCTAAGCGTACTACTTATTCAGCGTGCGCTTTGATGTAATCGATAGCAGATTGAACAGTAGTGATCTTTTCTGCTTCTTCATCAGGAATTTCGGTATCGAATTCTTCTTCCAACGCCATGACCAGTTCAACTGTGTCTAATGAATCAGCGCCTAAATCGTCAACGAAAGAAGCTTCGTGTTTCACGTCTTCTTCTTTAACGCCTAATTGTTCGA
>Ga0187843_10001087_pt1 | contig 17655 bp, 13 predicted proteins | sample SpaLakP09_SKY_43_FD_134516 | JGI IMG/M metagenome (GOLD analysis project Ga0187843, IMG submission 134516) | Oligotrophic lake water microbial communities from Sparkling Lake, Wisconsin, USA - SP09_SKY_43 | ecosystem: Environmental > Aquatic > Freshwater > Lake | place: USA: Sparkling Lake...
GACGTGCTGATCCAGAACGGCGACGTCGTCTGGGTCGAGCGCGCGCCCATGGTCTACATCTACGGCGAAGTTCAGCGCCCCGGCCCGATGCGGCTGGAGCGCGGCATGACCCTGATGCAATCGCTGGCCACCGGCGGCGGCATCACCCAGCGCGGCACCGAGAAAGGCATCCGCGTCCACCGCAAAGGCCCGGACGGCAAGATCCAAGTCGTTCAGCTGCCCATGGATGAGGGGCTGAAGGATGGCGATGTTGTGTATGTCAAAGAGAGCTTGTTCTAAGCGAGAGCCGTTATGACTTTTAAACAGTTTCTTTCCATTCTGGCGGCCCGCAAGAAGCTCTTCTTGGCAGTTTTGATCTCGGTTGTGCTGCCGGCCATTGTTCTAAGTTTGACTTTGCCCAAGCGCTACACCGCAGTTGCAAGCGTGGTGGTTGATGTGAAGCCGGATCCACTTTCTGCGACCGGCTACTCGGCCATGATGACTCCGTCCATCATGGCGACTCAAGCAGACATCCTGACCAGCGACCGAGTCGCTCGTAAGGTTGTGCGAAATCTAAAGCTGGCTGAGAACCCTCAGATTCGTGCCCAGTGGGAGAAGGAGCGGACTGCGGACGGTGACATCGAAACTTGGTTGGTTGAATCTTTTCAGAAAGAACTCGATGTCAAGCCTTCCCGCGAATCAAGTGTCATCAATGTGAGCTATCGAGCCGCCGACCCCAAGTTCGCGGCCGGTTTGGTCAATGCCTTTGTGCAAGCCTATATTGAGACGGCGCTGGATCTACGCGTTGACCCAGCGAAGCAATACAGCACTTTCTTCGATTTGCGGGTGAAAGAGGCTCGCGAGGCACTTGAGGCGGCTCAGTCCAAGCTCAGCGCATTCCAGCGTGACAAGGGCGTGGTCATGACTGACGAGCGCATGGATGTCGAGAATCAGCGCTTGAATGAGCTTTCGAGCCAGCTGGTTGCATTGCAAGCACTTGCGTCGGAGGCCAATAGCCGGCAAGCGCAGGCAAATTCTGGTTCGGCCGACAAGATGCAGGAGATCACCAACAACATGGTGGTCGGTACGCTTCGCGCTGACCTTTCGCGTCAAGAAGCGCGCTTTCAAGAATTGAGCTCGCGGCTGGGCGACAAAAACCCGCAGGTTCTCGAACTCTCGGCCAGCATTTCTGAATTGAAAGCGCGGCTTGATTCAGAAGTGAAACGGCTTTCAGCCGGTGTGGGTGTCAGCAGCGCGATCAGCCGCCAGCGCGAGGCACAGACGCGGCATGAGTTGGAGCTTCAGCGCGCCAAAATTCTAGAGATGAAACAGGTTCGCGACGAAGGCGTGCTGTTCCTGCGTGATGTGGAGAATGCTCAGAGAGCTTTTGAAATCGTGGTTGCTCGCCGCAACCAGACGAGCCTGGAAAGTCAAGCCACGCTAAGCAATGTGAGCATCTTGAATACGGCTTCAGCTCCATTGGAGCATTCGTCCCCCAAGGTTTTCCTGAACTCACTTCTCGCTGTGTTTGTCGGTGTGCTCTTGGGAATGGGCGCGGTGCTTGCGGCTGAGTTTTCGGATCGCCGCGTACGCAGTGCCGAGGACGTTACATCGCTTGTTGGCGCAAATCTGATCGGCGTGTTGCCTGGTCGGCCTAAATCAACAGCAGCCGGTCGGCTGGGTTTCGCTCAGCGCCAGCAGCGCCTGATCGGGCAAGTGACCACATCAAAGTAGGCAGCACAGAACATGACAGCGTTGAATGACACTCCCCGCGCCTTCGAGGAAGCTCGCAGTGCCGCAGCTCCTGCACCGCAGGACCGAGCAATCGGGCACATCATTGCCGAAGCCAATAATTTGAGTGCCGAGCAAGTGGAGCGCATCCTGGCTCACCAAAAGAGTCATGGCGTCAAGTTTGGTGAAGCCGCTATTGCCTTGGGCCTGGCCAAAGGAGAGGACGTGCTGTGGGCTTTGAGTCAGCAGTTTCACTATCCCTATGCCGCCGGCAGCGCTAAGCCTCTGGGCGATGAATTGGTGGTTTCCTGTGAGCCTTTCGGTGCGCAAGCTGAGGCCTTCCGCGCCTTGCGCAGCCAGATCAATATGCAGCTTTTCAATGCTGACGAAGTTCCTCGCGCTATCGCCGTCGTCAGCCCTGAGTCGGGGGACGGCAAGACCTTCTTCGCTGCGAATCTTGCCGTCGCATTCAGTCAACTTGGCGGGCGAACACTGTTAATCGATGCAGACATGCGGAACCCTCGTCTCCATGAGGTGTTCGCATTGCAGGGCGGCTCCGGCCTGTCCGGCATCCTGTCTGGTCGGGTTGAAAGCAATGTGATTCAGCCCGTCGCCGATCTGCCCAGCCTTTTTGTGATGCCGGTGGGTACGCTGCCGCCGAATCCATCTGAGCTGGTCGAGCGCCCGGCATTTGCGCTGTTGATGAAAGAGTTGGTGACAAAGTTTGACTATGTCATCGTCGACACGCCGGCCGCCGACCTGGGGGCTGACTATGCCGTGATTGCCGCTCGCTGTGGCGCTGCCATCGCCATTGCGCGCCGGGGCGAAAGCCGTGTGAACAAGGTTCGAGAACTCGTAGAGACGCTCGGCCACACACCGGCCAAATTGGCCGGTGTCATCATCAACGAGCGTTGAAATGACTGCTGTCGAGTCGCCCGCTCCCCAGCCGGCAGTTTCTGATCGAGCCCTGCTCACACCCTGGCTCATCATGGCCGGTGGTCTGCTGCTGTTGTACTTGCCGACCATCTACAGCCTGTTCAATGGCCTGTGGTCAACGGACGATCAAGGTCATGGCCCTATCGTTTTGGCGATCGCGAGTTGGCTGATTTACAAGCGTTGGCCTGAGCTGCAGTCCAGGGAACTGGCTCAGCCCTGCCCCGTGTGGGGATGGTCCTTCTTGGTGATCAGCGGCTTGGCCTACGCATTGGGACGTTCACAGGGCATCTGGATCTTTGAGGTCGGCTCCGCCATCGGTGTGCTTGTTGGCATCGTGCTCTTGCTGCGCGGTGCCCGTCATGTGCGAATGATCGGCTTCGCGCTGTTCTTTCTGTTTTTCATGATTCCTCTGCCCGGGGCTGTGGTGGATGCAATGACCCAGCCTATGAAAATGGCTGTGTCCTATGTAGCGGAAGCCGTGCTCTATGCAGCGGGTTACCCAATCAGCCGCACCGGCGTGATTCTTCAGATCGGGCCGTATCAATTGCTGGTGGCGGATGCTTGCGCTGGCATGCACACCCTTTTCACGCTGGAAGCTCTCGGCCTCCTTTATTTGAATATGGTCAAGTACGCATCGCTGGCGCGGAACATCACCCTGGCGATTCTGATCGTGCCCATCAGCTTTGCGGCAAATGTGATTCGCGTGATCGTATTGACCTTGGTGACGTTCTATCTGGGCGACGAGGCTGGGCAAGGCTTTCTGCATGGTTTTGCTGGGATGGTCCTGTTCATGAGCGCACTCATGCTGATCATTGGTGCTGACACGCTGATTCGAATCGTCGTGGCGCGAGTTGAGAAAAGGAGGGCGGCATGAGCGGCCTCGCAGGATTGGAGCGACGCCGGGCTGTTTCTGCCGTGGTCATCATGGCGCTCGCGGCACTGTTGGCATGGCTGATCACGCCCACACATCGCCTGGCAGCTTTGCACGGAGCCATGGATCTTGAGGCCTTTGTTCCCAAGCAGTTTGGCGACTGGCAGCAGGACGTCAGCACCTTTTCGGGCATTGTGAACCCGCAGCAGGAAGCGCAGCTTAAGGCGCTTTACAGCCAGACCTTGTCTCGCACCTATTTCAATTCCCGCGGGCAGCGTGTGATGCTGTCGATTGCCTATGGGGAAGATCAGCGCGATGCCATGCAGCTGCATTACCCCGAGGTCTGCTACCCGGCGCAGGGTTTCCAACTCAAAAGCAAGCGGATCGATACGATTGCGGTGAACGCCGGGCAAATTCCTGTGCGTCGGCTGGAGACCACTTTCGGTGGGCAGCGTTACGAGCCTGTAACTTACTGGACAGTGATTGGGGATAAGGCGACGCTGGGGGGGCTGGACAAGAAACTCATCGAGATTGGCTTCGGTATGAAGGGTGTCATCGTTGACGGCCTGTTGTTCCGCGTCTCGTCCATTGATCGAGACACCGAAGCTGCCTTCAAGTTGCAGGATGTTTTCGTCAATGATTTGGTGAGCGCAATGACGCCCGCCCACCGTTTGCGATTGGCGGGGTTGCCGCGCTGAGTTTTCAGGGCCGCGGTAGCTGTACTCGAAAATACCACTGCCCGCGCCGCACACATCATGACGTCACTTCGATTTCGCCTCCCTTCACGCCCCGGCCCGCTGTTGCCTGGCCCCGCGTCTCGATATTTGATCGTTGCGGGCTTTCTTTTGGTCGGCTTGCTGCTCGGGGCTTTGTTGGGTTTGTCAGCCTATTTCCCGGTGATTGGTCTGGCATCTTTGGTGGTGGCTGTGGCGGTGTTGTCCAAGCCACGTTTGGCCATGTGGGTGGCAACTCTGGGGGCTTTGTGTGTCGCCGGACTGGTTGAGCTGTACTTGCCTGGCATGCAGGTCATTCGTTGGGTTTTCTCGCTACTTTCTTTGACCCTGGTATTGATCGCTGCGATCCGTTATCTTGGCAACGAACGTTTGCCTGGCAAAACCGATCCTGGGGTCGTTAGGCTCGCAGTGCTTTGTTTGGGCTTTGTGTTTTGCACCGTGGCTTCTGCCATCGCGGTGGGTATGAGCGCCTCCGAAGCGGTGGTCGCCTTCAAGAACTACTTCCAGATGTGGGGCGTTTTGTGCGCTCTTGCTTTGTTTGGCTACACACAGCGCCAGGCCAGTCGGTTCATTGGGGTGCTCGCCGGGCTTTCCTTGATTCAGATGCCCTTCGTGCTTCATCAGTATTTCGTCCTGGTGCCCAAGCGCTCGAGCCAGGCCGCAGCAGAGCACTTTGTGGTCGCTGTCGATGTGGTGGCAGGTACTTTTGGCGGCTCCATGGCAGGTGGTGGGCGTAGCAGTGATTTGGCGATCTTGGCTGCCTTGGCCATTGTGTTTTTCTTTGCCCGCTGGAAATACGGCAAAGCGACCTTAGGCACCACCCTGTTGTGCTCGCTTGTTGCCTTCATGCCCATGCTGTTCTCCGAGGCCAAACTATCTCTGGTTCTCATTCCGTTGGGTTTGTTCCTGCTGTTTCCTCGTGCCATTTTCGAGCGACCGTTTGCAGCACTGCTGGGTTTTGGTGCTCTCTTGGGAGTGCTTGCAGTTGTGGTGGTGGTGTACGCAAATCTCCCCGGCGCAGATGCCCAGCGTTCTACTTCCGTTCAGTCCTATGTCGATGAAGCGCTTGCGTACAACATTGGCAACAAGGATTACGGTAGTGGGCGGCTCAATAGAAGTACGGTTTACAGCTTTTGGTGGCACGAGCATGTCGGCCGCGGCGATCTGAAGGGGCCTTGTTCGGTCATGGCCCGCTCCAATCAGCTCTGCCCGGTTCTGGCTCCAAGGATACTCATGCGTCGCGCAACTACCGGGGCTACACCATCGGCTTGACCGGTTGGTCGACGTTGCTATGGGATGTTGGCTTCTTGGGGGCATGTTCAATGCTCGCCCTGCTCAGCTACGCATTTGTCCATGCCCGGAGACAGTTGGCGCGCTCTGCCGATCCGGCTTTGAAGCCCTATCTTGCGACGGCAATGGTGGCCATGCCCGTGTTCCTGGTCAGCCTTCTGCATAGCAATTACATCGCCTTCGACCTGGGCTTCCAGACCATGTTGGTGTTGTTCCTCGGTTTCATCATTGCGGTAACACCGCGTGATTCGAGATTGATCGCAGCTGCCCGCTCGGAGTGAGCCTTCAGTTCAGTCGGTTGAGCAGAGCGATCCGCTCGCTGGACCTGTTCCTCACGGCAGTTGCCGAGAACTGAACCATGAAAATTTTTTACAGCATTTGCGACGCCTATCCGGCGTATCGCGTCGATGTGGCTGAACTCTTCGGTCTTGAGCTCAGGAAGTTGGGGCTGCAAGTGGAGTGGTTCATGAAGCGCGCCGAAAACGGGCAGGTCGGTGACGACCGCACTTTTCATGGGCAGCGTGTCAGCCTGCCTCCTGCTTGGTTGCCACGGCGCGGCCCGATCGCGCGGCTAGGTTACTGGGCGAGTGATGCCGCCTGCATGGCGGCCCAGTTGTGGCGGCGGCCAGATGCTATCCAGTGCCGCGATAAGTTTTTGGTGTCCCTTTTGGGCCTGCTGGTCGCGCGTCTATTGGGTGTCCCGTTCTTCTACTGGTGCTCCTACCCATTTCCCGAGCATGCGGAAGTAGAGGGGCAACAAGTTGGCGGCGCTCGCGGCTTGCTCCTGCGGATCAAGGCGCGCGTCCAGTTCTGGGTGCTCTATCGGTTTATCTGCCTGCGTGCGGATCATGTGTTTGTGCAGAGTCCGCAGATGCAGTCCGATATGGCGGGATATGGCGTGCCACTGGCATCCATGACACCGGTGCCAATGGGGGTGCCGGCTCGGTTGATTGCCCCGGAAAGTGCGCAAGATCGGGTGGCTGTTGTGCCGGGCCGAGTGGTTTACCTCGGTACCTTGGCCGCCGCTCGTCGCCTGGATCTCTTGGTCGACATGTGGGCCAGAGTCGTGGCGCAGCAGCCGAAGGCTGAGTTGCTGCTGGTCGGTGATGGTGACCGTCCAGAGGAGCGTCGGGAACTTGAGCGTCGATTTGAACAGCAGGGGCTGACGGCGCGAGTACGGTTCACTGGATTTTTGCCAATGCAGCAGGCCTGGGAACTGGCGGCGAGCGCTGCAGTGTGTCTTTCTCCGGTACATCCGAGCCGCATTCTCAATGCGGGCTCGCCGACCAAGTTGATTGAATACATGGCCATGGGGCGCCCCGTGGTCTGCAATAGCCAACCGGAACAGGCGGCGATCATGGCGGCTAGTGGCGCAGGATTGTGTGTGCCTTGGTCGGACCTAGCCTTTGCAGATGCCGTGTTGCATTTGCTGAACAACCCGGATGAGGCTGAAGCGATGGCGGCCTTGGGCCCGGCCTGGGTGGCTGCTCACCGCAGCTATCCAATTTTGGCCAAGCAGGTCTGGTGCCGTTATCAGCAGTGGGAGGTATCTGCGTGAGCCAGGGCTTTTCCGGCGAGCGCGTGCGACGCGGTCTTTGGCACTTCTTGATTGGCAGAGGCCTGTCCTCAGTGGCAGGCATTGCAGGCATGCTGCTGGTGGTGCGTTGGCTTTCGGTGGCCAACTTTGCCACCTACTCGGTTCTCGTGGCCTTGGTGGAAATCATGACCGCGCTGACCGGCCTTGGGTTGGCGCATGTGGTTCTGCGTTACGTGCCTGAGCTTTACGTGCAAGGTCAATTCCGGGCTTTACGTGGATTGATCTGGCGCAGTTTTGGACTGCGCAGTTCAGTGCTGGCCTTGTTCTTGCTGTTGGCTGCATTGTTCACTGATTCGGTTGAACAGTGGCTCGGCCTGGCGCTTACATCGCAAACCTTGCATTTGTTCATGGTGCTGCTCTTGGTGCGAATAGCTGGGCACTTTCTCTCGCAGTGCTTGGAATCGACCTTGCATCAGGCCGAGGCGCAAACTGCTTTTACCTTGGCAGCACTTGTGCGTCTGCTAGCCCTTCTCGCCTTTGGATCCCAAAGCGGTCAATCTCTCAGCTTAGAGCAAGTGATTGTGGCGGAACTGCTGGGAGACTTGGTCGGCTTGCTGGTACTGGTCGTGTGTCTCATCAGGATTCTGAGGCGACCACAAGGGACTCATCCTGGTAACTGGGTCTGGCAGCAGCGACACAAGTTGTTCAGGTTTGCCATGTCCGGGTATCTGCAGCATCTCGCGATCTTGCCTTACGGCGGGCATAGCAATCGTTTGGTCGGCGTGCATGTGTTGAGTGTTGGTGCAATGGCAGCGTTTGGATTCGCACAATCACTGTATGAGTATGTCAGGCGTTATCTGCCGGCGCAGTTGCTGGTTGGCCTGATCCGACCTGTAGTGATTTCTCGTTACGCGCAGACCGGGGATTTTGCGCGCGCTGCATACCTGTGTCAGCGTGTACTGCAGATCAATTTGCTCTTGCTTGCTGGCCTGTCGCTACCTCTGCTTGTCTGTGGGCCTGAGCTTTTGCTTGCCATCTCGGCGCAAAAGTATGGTGCTCAATCTGCCGCGGTCCTCCTGGCATTGGCTGTGGTTCTGGCTCTTGAAACTCAGCGGCAACAGCTGGAGTTGCTCGCCCAGACCATCGAGCGCTATGACTTGTTACTGCCTACCAATATGCTTTTATCTACTTCCGTGTTGCTGGCCGCAGCAATGGCCTCGGTGCTCGGGCCGGTGGCGTTTCCCATGGCAAACGCAGCGGGCCTTGCAATAGCGAACATTCGCGTCCGTAGGTCCTTGAAGCTGCTGGGCCACGACTTTCCGCACGATGCAATGGCCACGGCGGGAACGATCACAATGACTGTGGTTGCTTCAGGGTTCGGCCTGTGGGCATCTCGCGCAAGTGGCACTTGGTGGCTAGGCCTGTTGTCGGCTGGGACCGTGTTCATCCTGTGGGTGGCCTGCTTTCGCATGGGGGATTTGCGGGGCTTCTATCGGGAGATCACTCAAGGAACAGGACGCTCACTCCCTGTGTTTGTCGCTCCTGAGGTTCCTGCCGGTTCTGTGACCCCAAAAGTCGCATTTGGTGTGTTGTCATGCCGAGCTGAATCAGCGATGGCAGTGAGTCAAATTGCCCGCGCGGTGTACCCACATCCCGTCATCGTCCACCATGATTTCTCGCAATGCCCTGCCTTCAGCGTCGACGCTACCAATGTGAGGTTGATTGCCCATCCTGTCGCAACTGCATGGGGCAATTGGTCCTTGGTTGCGGCGAGCTACTTGCTGATGGAGGAGGCGCTTAAGGACGAGGCGGTCACCCACTTTCAGATGCTGTCCGAGGCCTGCCTTCCGGTGCGCACGGTGCGTGATTTCACCGACTATTTGCAGGTCAATCCGTCCGTCGCCGCCATGGTCGACTTGATCAAGTTGGACGAGCCGCATGCCTTCGTCAGTCATGGCTGGCGCTACCTTCCCGGCGGCTGGATGGTTCGCCGCATGGCTCGCCGATTCGCAGTTTGGGCTTGGGGGGAGCTCGTGGTGTCCCACAAGGTGATTGCCGGCGTCAATCTCCGTGTACCTGAAGCCGAGACGGGCGCTTTCAGGAGGTTTGGGCAAACACTAGGGTTTGGTGGGCTGGCACTGCTCCGTTGGTGGCTGAAGCATCGAACCCGGCAACTCGGGTTGAGTCACCTGGCGATCGGCAGTCAATGGATGTGCGTCAGCCGCAGTGGTGCAGCTTGGCTTCTGGCCTGCCGCCGCGAATGTCCTGAGTTGATTGATTTCTTTAAGTGCACCCATATTCCTGATGAGGCCTTTTTCCAAACCTTGATTTCAAACGGACTCGCGCAATCCTCACGGCATCGAGTCGAGGCGGGTAACCATCATTTGGTCTGGAACGGAAACGGATCCGGGCCAGATGTGCTGAACATCTCAACCGTCGAGGAAACTCTCCGGGGTCAGCGATTTTTCGCCAGAAAGTTCGCCCTGGACCCCCATGACCCAGCGCGTCACTATGTTTTGCAAAAAACAGGTGTGCAACAGTGAACTCAGATATGGAACTTCCCAGTTCTGCCCGCGCTGATCACCGTGTCGTGATGGCTTCGCTCAAGGGCAAGCACGCGGTGCTGCTTGGCTTGCTGCGTGATCGGCCGCTTCACTACGTGGACATTCCTATGCATGGGAATGTGGGTGACCTACTCGTCATGGCGGGCACGCTGCGCTTCTTCGAGGAAGCCAAGATTCGCGTCGATCGAATGGCGATGTATTTCAACTATTCGGCCCTTGAGTGCCCCGCGGGCGGGGTCATCGTGTGCCATGGTGGTGGTAGTTTTGGCGACATCTATGGGCCATTCCAGGCCTTTCGCCAGCGGCTGATTCGCGAGCGCAAAGATTGCCGGGTGGTCATCCTGCCCCAGAGTTTGCACTTTGAAGACGATGCGATGTTGACGGCGTGCGTGGAGATATGCCGGGAGCATCCCGATCTTCACATCTGCGTGCGCGATCCAGCGTCCCAGGCTATGGCGCGTCGCATGACTGACCATGTCTATTTGTTACCGGATATGGCCCATCAGTTGTGGCCTATGGCTGATGCGAAAGCACCCGCAAGCAAAACGGCATTGACACTGAAACGGCGCGATAGCGAGACCACCAATTTTTCTAGCGATCCAACGCAAGTCACCTTCGATTGGGATGATTTGATCAGCCCATGGCGAAGGAGCTTTTTGTCGAACATCGTGGAGCGCGGTGTAACTCAAGCCAAGCTGCGCCTAGGTGCAGGTGCGCTTTTTGGTAACTGGTTTGCCCGCTGGTGGATTGCTCAGGCCAATGGATACATCGCGCAGGCAGTGCGGCTGTTTTCGACCCATTCAAACGTGGTCAGTGATCGCCTGCACGCGCACATCCTGGCCTGTCTCCTGGAGCGTCCGAATGAGATCCATGACAACAGTTATGGAAAGAACAGCCGCTACATCAATACGTGGACGAAGGACAGCCCCCTGGTGGTTTTGAAATCAAACAACGATCGTACATTCGCCGACGTTCAAGAGGTGCTCTGACCATGCCTCGACTTTTGAATATCAACAGCTACCACTACCGCAGAGGCGGCTCGGACGCTGTGTATTTCGATCATGCCGAGCTGATGGCTCAGCTTGGCTGGCAGAACAGCTTCTTCTCGATGAAGCATCCGAAGAACGTCGACACGCCTTGGGCGCCTTACTTTGTTGAAGAACTGGAGTTTGGCGAGGCCTACTCTCTGGCGCAGAAGCTCTTGATGGCCTCCAAGGTGGTGTACTCCTTCGAGGCCCAGCGGAAACTGAAGTCGCTGCTGCAGGACTTTCCTGCCGACATAGCTCACTTGCACTGCATCTATCACCATCTTTCGCCAGCCATCTTGCCGGTACTTCGCGCTGCAGGCATGCCGGTGGTGATGACCGCGCACGATCTGAAGATCGCCTGCCCCGCCTACAAAATGCTCAATCGCGGTGGTGTCTGCGAGCGCTGCAAGACGGGCTCAGTTCTGAACGTCATCAAACATCGCTGCGTTCGTGACTCCTTGGGCGCCAGTGCCATCGTTGCCGTGGAGAGCGGTCTGCACAATGCCTTGGGTACCTATCGGAAGCACCTGTCCAAGGTGGTCGCGCCCAGCCGGTTCTTCATGCAGAAGCTTCAGGAATGGGGCTGGCCACGCGAGCAGCTCTGCTACATCCCGAACTATGTTGATGCCAGCCGCTTCGAGCCGGTTTACGAGCCGGGCGATTACTTTCTCTACTTCGGACGACTAGCGCAGGAGAAGGGGGTTGCCACGCTCTTGCGGGCAGCGGCGCAAGCGGGCGTGCGTTTGAAGCTGGCAGGCACAGGGCCGGAAGCCGAGTCTCTGCACGCACTCAACGCGGAGTTGGGTCATGTCGGTGAGTTTCTGGGCTTCCGCTCCGGCGCCGACTTGCACCGCTTGATTCAGCAGTCACGGGCCGTGGTCTTGCCATCAGAGTGGTACGAGAACGCGCCTATGAGCGTGCTTGAGAGTTTTGCCATGGGCAAACCGGTGATTGGCGCGCGCATGGGGGGCATCCCAGAGATGCTGGATGAGGGCGAGAACGGTTGGATTTTTGAGAGTGGCCAGGTGCCCCTGTTGGCCGATTTGTTGGCCAGTGTCGCAGCACTACCCGCAGGCCATGTGGCGACACTGGGCCGTGCCGCCCGTGCTGGGGTCGAGCTGCGATTCAACCGCGCCAGCTATGTGGAAGCCACTATTGCCTTGTACGCCGAACTGGGCGTGAGCCCGAACCTATGAATCAAGCATTGAACAAACCGACCCTACGAATTCTCGGCACCCGGGGTGTACCCGCCGCGCATGGAGGTTTTGAGACTTTCGCAGAGCAGTTGTCGCTTTACCTGGTGCAGCGAGGTTGGCGGGTGATCGTGTATTGCCAGGCCATGGGCGTTGGACCGCGGTTCGAAGATGTATGGCAGGGCGTGGAGCGGGTGCACATTGCCGTGGATGGCGACGGCCCCAAAAGCACCATAGTTTTCGATTGGCTGGCCACAGCCCATGCTTCACGGCACCGTGACCTGTGTCTGACACTCGGCTACAACACGGCCGTGTTTTGTGCTCTGCTGCGCTTTCGAGGCATTCGCAATGTCATCAATATGGACGGCATTGAGTGGTCTCGCGCCAAGTGGTCCGGTCTTGCCAAGGCCTGGTTTTGGCTGAATGACTGGGCCGGTTGCTGGCTTGGTGATCATCTGGTGGCTGATCATCCCGAGATCAAGAAGCACCTCAGCACCCGTGTGTCGCCGCAGAAGATCACCACCATTGCCTACGGCGCGGAACGATTGGGGCCGATGGATGATGGTCCTGTGCGCGCTCTGGGCTTGACGCCTGGCCGTTACTTGACTGTGGTGGCCCGGGCTGAACCGGAGAACTCCATTTTGGAGGTGGTGACCGCGTTTTCGCGCGAGCCCAGGGGCATGCAACTTGCCGTGCTGGGCAACTACAGCGATTCCAATCCCTACCACCGTGCAGTCAGGGCTGCGGCTAGCAACGAGGTGTTGTTCTTGGGTGCGATCTACGACAAGCAGGTGGTGCAGAGCTTGCGGGTGCACAGCTTGGCGTACATCCATGGGCATCAGGTGGGCGGAACCAACCCGTCCTTGGTCGAAGCACTCGGTGCGGGGAATGCCGTGATTGCGCATGACAACCGATTCAATCGCTGGGTTGCAGGAAGCTCAGCCGCCTACTTTGCCGACGAGGCAGAGCTCGCAGGACTGCTGGATCAGTTGCTTCAGGATGGTGAGCGCTTGACCGCCATGCAAAAGGGCAGTTTGCTCCGCTTCGAGCAAGGTTTGACCTGGCCGATGATCCTCGCTCAGTACGAGCACTTGCTGTCCGGCTTTGTTCATACGTCGAAAGCGTTTCCAAAGGCAGGGGTCGCACCATGACCGTTCAAAGCATGTATCCAAAATCCGGAGCGCCGGGTGGCTTGAAGGGCTTTGCGCTGTTGTGTCTGGCTGCCTTGTCTCTTGCAGTGCTTTCAGTGGACAGCCGCTCATTGTGGACGGACGAGATCGGCACTTGGGAGTTGACGCAGGCTGGGAATCTGAGCGCCTGGGCGCGAGGTTTCTGGACGCACTACAACTCGGACGGACAGCTGCCCCTTTATCACCTCTACATGTTCATCTGGGTTCAGGTGCTTGGGGACTCTGAGCTCGCATTGCGGGCGTCCAATGTGCCCTGTCTTTTGCTGGCCTTTGTGGGCCTGGATCGCCTGGCGAATGAACTGCGCGGGCGGCTATGGATGATTCTGGCCCTCGTGAGCAGTGCGTTCATCGTGTACTACATCAACGATGCTCGGCCCTACATAATGTATGTGGCCGGCGCCAGTTGGTTGACTTGCGGGATGTTCCGCTTGGCTCGCGCGCTTGATGCATCTGCAACAGCCATCGAGCATCAGGCTGCATTCGACTTGGGGCTCCGGGAGTGCCTGTTGGGCGCAGTCGTTTTGGTTGGCGGCAATGTCCTGGGTGTCTTCTGGTTGCTCAGCTGCCTGCTGAGCTTGGCGGTTTGCCACCCTCAGTCGCTCAAGTCCTTGGCGCAAAGCATGTGGCGGCAGAAGCTGTGGACCGCATGCGGAGTTGGCCTTTGCGCCTTGATCATCGCTGTGGCAGTGCACAGCCATGCGCTCGGGGCGCGCGCGAGCCAGAACGCACCATTTTCTGTGGGCGGACTTGTGTACGGGTTTCTCGAGTTGTTGGGGGCGGCCGGTCTCGGGCCTTCGCGCAATGATTTGCGAGTTGATGTTCGCAGCGCAGATGCGTTTCAACTCGCGCTGATGCTTGGCCTTGCTGCGCTGTCTTCGCTGGCCGTGGTAAGAGTTTGGTGGCTGCTGTGCCCGAAGCGCTGGCGCTGGCCGCTGGCCTTGGCATGCCTGGCACCCGTGCTGGTGATGGTGGCACTCGGCCTGTTGCTGCACTGGCGTGTGGTGGGGCGGCACCTCTCTGCCATGCTGCCGCTGCTGCTCTTGGGCTTAGCGATCTTCTTTCGGGAGGCTTCTTCAGGCCGTTGGGGTGCGGTATGGCGCGTCTTGGCCGGTGTGTTGCTGCTGGGCTTGGTGGCCTCCGCAGTGTCTATGCGCCTTGCACCTCGCCATATGAAGGACGACTATCGGCAGGCCTCCGTGTGGGCGCGCGAGGCATTGGGCCGGGGGCAGTCGGTGCTCTGGATTGCAGATCAGCGAGCATTGCGCTACTACGGGCTGACCCGCAACCGTCAAGAGCTGGGTTTGGACGTGCCGGTTGGACTGATCCCCTACACGCAGTTTCCAGCGGCTTCGATTGCTGTGCCAAGACCGAGTGTGGTCTTGCTGTCTCCCCGGGAGGGCGTAGACCCTGAGCATCTGGCTCGTCCTGTACTGGCGGGTGACGACTACCTTCTGCGCGACAAAGCGGCAAGCTTTGAACGTTACGAACTCCGTGAGCTGAGCGCCTTGACACTAAGCAAGCCATGAATTCCTTCTCTTCCCCTCACCCCAAAGACAAGGCAACTGAGGGTATGCCTTTGTGTGTCGACTGCGACGGCACGCTGATTCATACCGACCTTCTGTTCGAGTCCTTCCTGTTGCTTGTGAAACAGCGGTTTTTCACTGCCTGCCTGGTTCCGTTCTGGTTGCTGCTGTATGGCAAGGCTGCGACAAAACTGCGCATCGCCGCTTGGGTCGAAATCGAGGCGGACACTCTGCCTTACTGCACCGCTGTACTTGACTATGTGCGTGCGGAGCGAATGCGGGGGCGCCGGACCGTTTTGGTGACCGCCAGTGCATCTAAGTACGCGCAGGCCATTGCGGCGCACCTGGGCCTCTTTGATCAGGTACTTGCTACGGATGAATCAGCGGTCAATCTGTCGGGTGTTCGCAAGGCCGCGAGGCTGACCCAAGAGTTTGGTGCGCGTGGTTTCGAGTACATCGGAAACAGTTCAGATGATGTGCCTGTCTGGCAGCAGTCAGGCTTGGTGTCAGTGGCCAATGCATCAGCGTCCGTCCAAGAGCGTGCAAAGGCCGCGGGCAATCTGAAGTTTATGGTGCCATCACCGCACCAGGCCTGGAAGGCCGGCGTGAAGGCGATGCGCTTGCACCAGTGGCTGAAGAACACGCTGATCTTCGTGCCCTTGTTGGCCGCTCACAGCGGAGGTGACTTTGCTTTGCTCCGGCAAGCAGTGCTGGCTTTTTTCGCATTCGGCTTTTGCGCTTCCAGTGTCTACATTCTCAATGACTTGCTGGACATCAACGCTGATCGGCGTCACTCCCGAAAAATGCGGCGGCCCTTCGCCAGCGGTTCGCTGTCCATTCCCCTGGGGCTCGCTCTCAAATTGGTGCTGGTGACATTGGGCTTTGGATTGGCCCACTTATTGCCTCAGAACTTTGGCCTGGTTTTGATGACTTACTACATCATCACCTTGGCGTACTCGCTGCGATTGAAGGCACAGGTCATCGTCGACGTGATGCTTCTTTCGGCGCTTTACACCATTCGCGTCATAGCTGGTTCTGCGGCCACGGACATTCAGCCATCCTTCTGGCTACTGTCGTTCTCCATGTTTGTATTTCTCAGCCTGGCGCTGGTCAAACGCTATGCAGAAATGCGCAAGCTCATCTTGGAGTCTCGCAGTCAGGCCGCAGGTCGGGGCTACACCACCGATGACTCGGTGGTGTTGCTGGCTTTGGGCGCTTCTAGCGGCTACAGCGCTGTCATGGTGCTAGCGCTCTATATCAACAGCACTGAGATCCGCACGCTCTACCAAACGCCTGCCTTGCTTTGGTTCATCATTCCCTGCATCGCGTATTGGATCAGCCGAGTCTGGCTGAAAACCCATCGCGGCGAGATGCATGACGATCCGGTGGTGTTTGCAGCCAAAGATTGGCAAAGCTTGGTCATTGGCGCCTTGATCGCCGTCATCGGCATGGCCGCTTCGTATCACTGATAGAACAGAGAAAGACCCAAGGACCATGAATCTAGGCACGCTGTCTTTGGTGCTTGCAGGTGTCAGCTTGAATACTGCAGCACAGTTTCTGTTGAAAGCCGGAACACGTAGCCTGGGCCAATTCCAGACCGGTGATCGCGCGGCGCTGGATTTCTTCATTGCCGCCGCATTGAATGGTTATGTGTTGGCCGGGCTGGTTTGCTATGTGGCCAGCTTCGGGCTCTGGCTGGCAGTGCTTTCGCGTCTTGAAGTCAGTCTCGCGTACCCGCTGCTTTCAATAGGCTATGTGTTCAGCGCTTTGGCCGCGTATTACTTGTTCGGGGAGCCCCTGACGCCACACAAGATCGCGGGCATCGCCCTGATCTTGTTGGGCGTTGGGGTGCTCTCACAATCTCGTTGATCGCCAGTGCAATAGGACTTCAGTAGCGAAGCGCAGGAGCTGGAATGGCCAGTAGTTCCTGCTCGGTGATGCGATTGCTGCGGATGAATGTGGTGGAGTAGCGCCAGTTGGGGGTGACTTTGAGGAAGCGTCCGACGCCGGCGCCAGGCACATAGGATGCATTCATGTCGCTGACCTTTGCCCCAACAAAGGGGTAGTAGTCGACGCCCGCCTGAAGTCCCAAGCGCGCGATCGCGCGGTCATCAGGGGCTCTGGGGTCTTTCAATACGAGCCGGTGGCGGACCACGACCAGCAGGGCATTGATATCACCTCTGCCCGTACTGAGATTCCAGGGTGTTGAGGCATGGCCGAGTCCACCATGCATCATGTTGTCAGGGCCCGGCGCATAGATGGCTGACATGGGCGAACTGGTCTGGAAAGCCTTGGTGTTGCTGCTGTTGATCGCGTCCTGGGCGACGATGTCGCTCCAGGTGGGAATCAACGATCCTTGCACTAAGCGCCAGGTCTTGTCCTTGATGGACAGTGCCCAGAGTTCCAGGCCGCTGACCTCAACCGCTGTGTTTTTGGCAGGGTTGCCGGTTTCATCTGGATAAATCACAAACCAGGTGACCATGCTTCTCCATTCGGGGAACCTGGTGCCTGACCACCATGAACCGATGGCGCTGCCGTAGGGTTCGGTGCCCATGGCGATGGATGGCTTGTACTTCCATCCGACGTTGGTGCCAACGCCGGCTGGTATGACTTCGTGGCCCAAGGTCATGTCTGCCATGGCAGCCCGAACGCGCGCGGCCGCCGCTTCCGCAGACACGCTTGCTGGGCTCGGGCTGGCCGGCAAGGCAGGTGCTGTTGCCGCCAGGTTTGCAGCGTTCGATGTAGGGAGCTTGTTGCAGACTTCAGCTTCCCAGTTGATCCGCCCAGCATTGCACGTGGCCGTGGTGGTGCCGACGAAGCCACTGCGCTGATTGGCGTAGCTGAGACTGCTGCCGTTGGCGATGGTGCCGAGCACATTGGCATAGCAGGCACTGCCGAAGTTTCTAACCATGTAAACCGAGCATGCCCCGCTGCTTGTGGTGGCCGTGTTAGGGCTAGCGGGTGAATTCGACGTCGCAAGCGCGGCGGGCAAGCTCGTGGCGCCCCCTTGAACACTGCTGGAAACCTCAGAAGTCGAAATCGGGCTGGCCGCGGCCGAAGCAAGAGCGGCAATAGGCAC
>Ga0187843_10001088_pt1 | contig 17652 bp, 16 predicted proteins | sample SpaLakP09_SKY_43_FD_134516 | JGI IMG/M metagenome (GOLD analysis project Ga0187843, IMG submission 134516) | Oligotrophic lake water microbial communities from Sparkling Lake, Wisconsin, USA - SP09_SKY_43 | ecosystem: Environmental > Aquatic > Freshwater > Lake | place: USA: Sparkling Lake...
CCGCTAAAGCACAGGGCACCAATCAACTGATCCAACGCCTGCGCGCAATCAAACCCACAGGTCGGATTGTTTTGCAGTTAAACCCTTCCTCCAAGACGCTGCCCGAACTGGCCGTGGAAGACGGCGATCGCCTTCTGATCCCCGCAACACCCAAAACCATCGGTGTCTTTGGCAGCGTATTCAACGGCGGCAGCTATCTGTATGGCGACGGCAATTCGGTCAACGACTTCTTGAAGCTTGCTGGCGGCCCCACCCGAGGCGCCGACACGGCCAGCATCTTCGTCTTGCGCGCCAATGGCAGTGTAGTCAGCACTCGCCAGAAATCAGGCTGGCTGCTCGCCGGTGGCGCGCTTGATGGCGTGACCGCCCTCCCGGGCGACACCGTCTTCGTGCCGGAAGAAATGAACAAGACCACTTTTATGCAAGAAGCCAAAGATTGGACGCAGATCCTCTATCAATTCGGCTTGGGCGCTGCGGCACTCAAAACAATTAAGAACTGATCAGGGACCATACGTGAACGACCAAGCCTCGTCGATCCTGTCCGGACATAGTGCACAATCGAACTCATCCGAAGCGCCTTCGCGTCTCTCCGCTTTTATGCGGGCAATCCAACACCGCCGCGGGCTGTTGATCGGGGGGCCTGCAGTTACTGCAACGATTGCAGCAAGCATATGCCTGCTATTACCTCCGGGTTACACAGCCAAAACTAGCTTCCTGCCGCCACAGCAGCAACAGAATTCTGCAGCCTCCACATTAGCCTCACTCAGCGCGCTATCTGGTTTCGGTGGCGGGATAGGCAAGAACCCTATCGAACAATACGTAGCACTGATGCAAAGCGACACCGTATCAGACCGGATTATCGTGGCATTGGCACTCGACAAAATATACGACAATAAATTCAAATTTCAGAACCGCAAGGAACTAAATAATAATACGCGCATAATTGCAGGTAAAAAAGATGGATTCATCATCGTCGAATGCGATGCGCCCACGCCAGAGCTGGCTGCCGCAATAGCCAATCGCTACGTTGAAGAACTTCGCCGCATTGCTGGCGACCTCGCACTAACGGATGCAAAGCAGCGCCGGATTCAATTCGAGTCTGAACTTGCCGCCACACATAGGAAGCTAAGCGATGCGCAACTGCAACTACAGCAGAGCGGCATCAATCCAAATGCTTTGAAGACTGAACCCAAGGCAGCGCTTGAACAGTCAATAAGCATCCAAGCTCAGCTCGCCATTGCACAATCTCACCTATCAATGCTGCGGAGTCGCCTGGCCGACTCCTCTCAGGAAATCCAATCGCAAAAAGCACTAATCACCGCGCTCGCGGAACAATTTGGCCGGATAAAGCAACCTGCGGTGGCGGACGGCAGCATGGACTACGTCGCGAAATACCGGGAATTTAAGTATCAGGAAACGCTATATGACCTCTACGCCAAACAGTTCGAATTGGCGCGTCTGGACGAGAGTCGCGACAATGCACTGATCCAAGTAATCGATCCAGCAGTACCTCCCGAGCAAAAAAGTAAACCCAAGCGATTCTTGATAGTCACTCTCGCGTTTTTAACTACTCTCGGCGGCCTCCTAACCTTCGTCGCCATCCGAGATCTCCCCAAGAGACTCTAAGACGTCTTGAGTGCGCTAAACCGCGCTTAACGGCAGGGACTCCTACAATATTTAAACCAAAGCAAACGGAAATGAAGGCTGTCATACTTGCAGGCGGGCTGGGCACACGACTCAGCGAAGAAACCGGAACGCGGCCAAAGCCGATGGTCGAGATTGGCGGAAAGCCTATTCTTTGGCATATCATGAAAATCTACTCAACCCACGGCATCAACGAGTTTGTCATATGCTGCGGATACAAGGGATACATTATTAAGGAGTACTTTGCCAACTATTTTTTACACATGTCAGACGTCACTTTCGACATGCAAAAAAACAGTATGGAAATCCACCAGAATCAGGCGGAGCCTTGGAAAGTGACGCTGGTGGACACAGGGGAGAACTCGATGACCGGCGGTCGCCTGCGTCGGGTACGAGACTACCTCCAAGGCGAGCAAGATTTTTGTTTCACCTACGGCGATGGTGTCGCTGACGTCGACATCACCCAACTTGTATCCTTCCACCGCGCGCACGGCAAGGCCGCGACGTTGACCGCAGCCCACCCACCGGGCCGCTTTGGCGCGCTGGATATTCAGAACAATTTCGTACAGTCTTTTAAGGAAAAGCCCAGGGGTGACGGCGCCTCGGTGAATGCGGGCTTCTTTGTGCTGTCCCCTTCGGTAATCGACCTGATCGACGGCGACGATACGACGTGGGAGCGTGAGCCATTAGAGATGCTGGCATCACGCGGCGATTTAGCAGCATTCCACCACACGGGCTTCTGGCAACCAATGGACACACTGCGCGACAAGACGCAGCTAGAGGAGATGTGGAATTCCGGGAAAGCGCCCTGGAAGGTCTGGTCATAACTCGTGGGTAAGGCCCGTGACGCGCTAGCAGTCAACATCCTAGTCGCCAACGTCGCGTATGCGGCGCGCTTGGTCATGCCTTTGCTGCTACTGCCGGTACTGGCCAACCGGCTGGATGCGGCCGACTACGGCGTTTACATGTACGCCATGGCGACCGCCCAGTGGCTGGGCCTATTTATCGAGTTTGGCTTCAACCTTTCCGCGACCCGGCAAATTTCATCGGCGCTCACATCTAACGCCATCGCCATCATCGCCACAGACACACAGAACGCGCGTCTTACACTTGCGGCCGCTACAAGCTTGCCTGCACTCGGTCTCCTGCTGTGGTCTCCGCAGTTTGCAGCCGCGCCGCAGTGGGTTGTCGTGGCCTGGGCTTACGGCGCGCTAAGCGCACTAGTACCGCAGTACTACTTCCAAGGGACGCACCGACTTCGTGACATTGCCAGCGCAGAACTAGTAAGTGCCATCGCAACGCTGGGCCTAGTGGCGTCGCTTGTCACCCAATCCAATCAAGCCTTAATGCTTCCGCTTCTTGTCCTAGCTCCGCGATTGGTCACGACTTGTTATTTGACTGCGCGTATGCGTCGCTTGCTAGGAGATTCGCGAATTGGCACCTATTCATTCACGAGTGCACGCCGCAGCCTGTCGGTGGGTTTGGGGCTTTTCAAATTCCAGATCTATGTCAGTCTGTACACATCCTTCAATCTGATCCTTGCGGGCCACTTTTTCAGTCCGACTCAGATCGGCGCATATGCATCAGCGGACCGCATAATGCGCGCCGGCCTAGGTTTTTTCAGCCAAATATCGGCAGCGATCTTTCCCAAGTTCGTGGCCATGCGGGCGGCTGGCGATAGCAACTTGGCCGGGGCCCGGCTGATTGCAATCGCCGGCATGTTGTGTCTCGGAGTAATTGGAGCTGCGATAACCTGGTTTGCTGCACCGGCACTATCGCGCATACTCTTCGGCAACACTCACGAGTTGGCTGCCGAGATCCTTCGGATACAGGCAATGGTCGTGCCAGCAATCGCTATAAGCAGCGCAATTAGTTTTCATTTCCTGCTTGTCGACGGGCAGGACAGCAGACTAAACCGGGTTGTCTTAGTCGCAGCTGCGGCCAACGTGCCTATATGCATGATCCTCATGACGCGCCAAGGCGTGCAGGGCGGAGCTGTATCTTGGGTTGTCATCGAATGGGCAATTGCAGCCATGCTAATCACTATGACACTGCTCCAGCACAACACCAATCGAACTAAGGAAGAAAAATGATCTTCAACGACACATTCCGGGGCAAGAAGGTTCTTATCACTGGTCACACCGGATTCAAAGGTAGTTGGCTGACCATTTGGCTAGCCAAGCTAGGCGCTGACATCGTTGGTTACTCGAACGAGATCCCAACGACGCCGTCGCTCTTTGAGACCGCCGGATTGGCCACGCGAATCGACCATCGAATTGGCGATGTCCGTGACCTACCGCTTCTCATGCGCACGGTCGAAGAAACCAAGCCAGATTTCATTTTCCATCTGGCTGCTCAGCCCATCGTCTCGTTGTCTTACTCCGACCCAATTGGTACCCTATCCACCAACGTTATGGGTACGGCGAATGTACTGGAGGCTCTTCGCCTGCTGAACCCAACGTGTACCGTCATTGTCATAACGTCAGACAAGTGCTACGAGAATGTTGAGTGGGTTTGGGGCTACAAGGAAACCGACGCTGTCGGAGGCCGTGATATCTACAGTGGGTCCAAGGGGGCAGCCGAGGTCGTCTTCCATGCCTATCACCACTCTTTCTTCAAGCACGCCGATTGTCGCGTTCGATTGGCCACCGGCCGCGCTGGCAACGTGATCGGTGGTGGCGACTGGGCCAAGGATCGCATCGTGGTTGACTGCATGCGCAACTGGTCAGAGGGAATGGCAGTGGAACTTCGCAGCCCTAGTGCGACGCGCCCCTGGCAGCACGTGCTTGAGCCTCTGAGTGGCTATTTAGCGCTTGCCGAACGTCTGAGCAAAGACCCGTCGCTGCACGGCGAATCCTTCAACTTCGGTCCGCGCGCCGAACAGAATCACACTGTGCTTCAGCTGATGACCGACCTTTCCAAGCATTGGGACTTTGCCACGCCCGAAGATGCTTATCGCGTGACCGACAACATCCCCTTCCATGAGGCGGGCCTACTTAAGCTGAACTGCGACAAAGCACTATTCCATCTTCAGTGGCAGGCAACGCTGAACTACAACGAAGTGGTGCGCCTGGTAGGCCAATGGTACTTTGATCATTATCGCAAGCATGCGGACATGTATGCCCTGACTCTGGCGCAAATCCAGGAGTACGAAACCCTTGCCACCGATCGGGAGGTCGCATGGACGAATTGAGAGAAAACAGCGCCAGCGTCATACCCCTGCGCGTAATTGCGAACGAAAAGGGCGACATTCGCCACGCACTAAAGGCGTCAGAGGCTACCTTCCATGGTTTCGGCGAAGCCTACTTCACGACGATTCTGCCCAACCATACCAAGGGCTGGAAGATGCATCGCCGAATGCATATGAACCTAGTGGTCATCCAAGGCGAAGTGGCATTCCACGTGCATAACGACAAGAGCGGCGTCACCGAGACCTTCGTGCTGGGAACTGACGCAGGCATCTATGGCCGGCTCCACGTGCCACCGGGCCTGTGGATGGCGTTCGGGGGGCGGGACGATGAACCCAGCCTAGTCCTGAATCTCGCCAGCATCGAGCATGACCCTGTCGAGGCAATCAACGTCGAACTAGCAACCTATCCCATCAACGAGGCAGGCTGACATGCGAATTGCTCTCACTGGCGCCTCTGGCATCCTCGGCGAAGCCTTAGTTGCGCGTGCGGTCGCTGCCGGTCACCAGATTGTCCCTATCACGCGCGAGCAGTTGCTCGGCGACCGCACTAGCCTGCGGGCAGCTGTCGCCGGGCTGGACGCCGTGATCCATGCCGCCGCAAACACTAACGTCGAAACCTGCGAACTCGATCCGGCGACCTGCTACCGCGACAACTTACTGCTCAGTGAAAAGGTAGCCGAGGCGTGCCAACTGGAAGCACGCAAATTGGTTTTCATCTCCAGCACCGGCGTCTATGGCGCCCGCCAAGAACACCCTTACGCTGAGTACGATGCGGCAGATCCCCCGACACACCACCACCGAGCCAAATATCTAGCTGAACAATCAGTACTTTCGTTTTCGCGCCGAAACCTGGTGCTACGCACCGGATGGCTCTTTGGCGGTAGTCCACAGAAACCCAAGAACTTCGTCGCACGTCGGCTTGAGGAGGCATCTGCGGCACTGCGGGCGGGGCGCACGGAAATGCCTGCGAACCCACTGCAACGAGGCAATCCAAGCTGTACCCAGGATGTTGCCGACCGCCTACTCCTTGCGCTAGATCGCGACGAGTCTGGAGTTTTCAACGCCGTGAACGCTGGTGATGCGAGCAGACTCGAATACGTTCAGGCCATCTTCGACGCAGCAAACTTAGTCCTAAAAGCTGTGCCGACCACTGGCGACTTCAAGCGGGTAGCCCGCGTGTCGCAGAACGAAAGCGCGTGGAACTGGCGCTTTGACGCATTGGGCTATGCCCCAATGCCGCACTGGAAGACCAGCCTGAACCGCTACGTCGTCACACTGCTTTCACTTAGCTGAACTCGCTATGGAACATATTGACATCGTAATCCTCGGTGCCGGAATCGCCGGCCTAGGCGCCGCGCTGGCCGCACGACAGCAAGGCCGTCGCGCAGTTCTCTTCGAAGCCCGACATCGCGCTGGCGGGTTGCTGGACAACTTCGAGGTGGACGGCTTCCGCTTTGACCATGCGGTGCACCTGAGCTTCGCCAGCGAACCGCGGGTTCGAGAGATCTTCGACCGCACCCCGTACCTGACCCATCCAGCTGACAGCACGTGCTTTGAGGACGGGCGCTGGCTGAAGCACCCAGTTCAGAACAATTTGCACCCCCTGCCACCGCAGCAAAAGGTGGACTTGATTCAGTCGTTTCTGGCCCGGCCCGCCGAGTTGGGCGGCGAAGACTACGAGCACTGGTTGCGACATCAGTACGGTGACGCCATTGCAGAAAGATTCCCGATCAAGTACACGGCCAAGTATTGGGCCACACCAGCAGACGGGCTATCGACCACCTGGATAGGCAACCGCATGCGTCGCGCGGAGCTCGGCGAAATTCTCTTCGGCGCGTTCACTGACGATACACCCAACACTTACTACACCAAGGAAATGCGCTATCCCCAAAAGGGTGGTTATAAAGCCTTCATACAAGGTCTGATCGACGAGTCGGACATTCGCACTGGCCACGAAGCGGTAAACGTGGATCCCGTCGAACGCATCGTTAGATTCCGCGACGGCAGTTGCGTTGGCTATGACAGGCTGGTCAGCACGCTGCCACTGCCAGTGCTCGCGAGTCTGACGGATGCGCCCACAACAGTGCTTGAAGCCGCAGCTCGTCTGAAGGCGACCAGCATCGACCTGATCTCGGTCGGCATTGACAGCCCCGTCGACTTCCCGCTTTGGCTCTACATCTACGATGAAGACCTGCTGGCAAGCCGTATCTACTCGCCGTCGAAAAAGTCGCCCGACAACGTGCCAGCCGGCTGCAGCTCGCTACAACTCGAGGTGTACTCGCGCGGTACCGAATCACGCTACACGAAGGAAGCGCTGATCGAGAACGCCCGCCTGACGATTAAACGGCTCGGACTTTGCGATCCAGCCGCCGTGCGCTTCTATGACCACAGACGCCTACCGTACGGCAATGTGATATTTGATCGCGGCATGGAGGATGATCGCGACATCGTCCGGAAACACGTCGAGGCCCAGAACATCCTTAGCCGCGGTCGATTCGGCGAATGGGACTACTTCTGGAGCAACCAGAGCCTGATTAGCGGCTACGAAGCCCTGTCCAGGGAATCGTGAACTAGCAATGGACTTCGTAGACCTTTACCGACTGGTGGGACTGGCGCTTCTAGTCGGACTGGTGCTGGGTACGCGCCGCGCGTTCACTTTATCCTTCTTAGCTTGCGCGAACTTCGCACTGTACGCATTTCTAAAGCCAGTCATCATCTCAGAGTACTTCCAGTCAGGGACGCAAGTTCCGCAGTACGCGATTGGAGCCTTCTGTGTGTTTCTGCTGGGCACGCTGCTGGGTAAACTGCTCTGTGACGAGTTGGTAGCTCCCCCCCCTCCGCCCGAGGTAGTGGTGATGATGCCGAACGTCTATCTACCTGCTCTGGCAGGGGTGGCGCTGGTGACACTGCATCTTGCACTCGTGGGGCAAACGCCGATCTCCGCGATCGCTGATCCCATCTCGGCACGTTGGGCCCTCGGCAACGGTGGAAACATCCTACTTCAGACACTATGGACCAACGTCCTTATAGTCACCTCTATTTATATCTTCTTTGCACCGGCCCCACTGGCCCATCGACTCTTGGCAGTGGTGATTAGCTTGGCTTGGTTTCCGCTGTTGTCGATCCGCGCGCCGCTGGTGGACTTCGTGCTAACCGTTATCGTGATCAAGTGTTTTCTGGTCGGCCGACGCGGCTTCAGCCCGCTGGCAGCTCTAACCTTCGCGGCAGTGGCCCTGCTTCTAGTCGCCGCGCTAGGCGTAGTTAGGCTAAGCTCGCAGACGGGAAAGTCACTGGAAGAGATCATCGGCGCAGCGCCGGACCTCATCAACGTCAGCGGCCTGTTGCTTGACCTAATCCTTCAGCGGTTGGACTACCTGGACGTGATGCAGGCCGCAGAAACAAGCCTATACCAACTACAGCTGCCGCCAATCCCGTTTCTCTACAACCTACTACCTCGCGGACTTTTCGTCGACAAGCTCTACTCGTCGGACACCCAGGCCACCGCATTAGCAGGACCAGGCTTCGACGAAGAGAACATCACCCGAATCGTCGGCATCGTGGCCGAGATGATGTCTTCAGACCTGATGCTAGTCTTCGGCGTAGCCTTCCTGTTCTTGTTAGGCGTGCTCTACAAGGTGATTGATAACAGGGGGCACATGACACGCGGGCGTCTATTTCTCTATGCCCGAATTCTGCCGGCAGCTGGCGGACTCCCCTTGTTGGGAGGCTGGAACACCATCTACATGTCTTCGTTCGCGCTTAATCTGATGATGTCCGCACTAATAGTCCGTCTCTATGAAAAGTCTTTTCCTGTCACCCCAGCCAATCGATGAGCGCCATGGTGGCGGCGCAGTAATGCTGGCATTACTGCGCAAGGAGCATGCAGCGGGGACTTCTGAGGTAATAGAGATCCATCGTGGTCAGCCTTCGTCCAGAGCTACACGCCACTTCCGGTCGATTGGCCTGCTAAAACTCGCTTTGCTGCAGTTGGCCCTGCCCGTGCTGCCCTTCGACTTTTTCTCCCGCTTCTCGATCGGCCTGCTTAGGTATCTACGCTCGCTCGGGCGACAGAAGGTGGTCTTCAACTACAACCAGTTACTCATCTATCCACTGCTGGCTCGTGAGCTTATCTCCGAGATTGTGGTTCACGATGTGATGCATGATATGTGGCGCTCTCATACCGGGCTACGTCGACCATTCTGGCGCCTCGTCCGTTTCTGGGAGCGACGCTTCGTGTGCTGGCTCCCCGCCAACTCAACGTTGGTCTTCTTGTCCGAGAAGGACCGGGATATGCTGGCACGAGGCGTGCGGTGCCAGACCCGTGTAGTAGATCTACCCGCCCTACTAGCAAGCAGCGCAGCCCAGCGCCGCACGCCAGAACGCCAAACGCTCATGCTGGCACCCGGTGTTCGCGTCGGCCTGCTCGGCGCTTGGAATCGCCCTGAGAACAGCAGCGGAGCTCAGGCATTCCTAGGCGCGCTAGAACCCGATGTCCGCAATGGTTTGCTCATACGTGTAGCCGGTCCTGGCTCAGAGCATCTACCCGATGGTCCGTCAATCGAAAAGCTCGGCTTCGTCGACGATCTAGGTGACTTCTTCGAAGGTATTGACGTCTTCGTCGCGCCATTGAACTACGGCGCCGGCGTAAAAATTAAGGTCCTGAACGCGCTGGAGTATGGCGTCCCGCTGTTTCTCACCGAAAAAGCTGTCGAAGGTATAGAACTACCCACCGGCTACCCGTTCTTTATTGCAACTGACTGCCGCCAACTGGCAGAGCACTTCAATCACGCGTACGCACGTTCATGATCATCTTCATCACTCACGGGGACGGGCCGCGCGGCGCGGAGCGCGCTGTGCGTAACCTTCTGACCGACGCCCCGTCAGACAATTGGTTGTCCGTAGTTTCGATGGGCAAAGCCTTTGACGTGACGGGCGAGCGCCTTAACGAGCGCTGCGTCCAAAGTAAAGCTGAAGCCATCTCAGCCGCGCTGGTAGAGATCGCGCGAGGCCAAGCTGCCGGTCAATCCGTGACGCTATGCTACGTCAATGGACACATGGCGGTTCCGTTTGCGGCCTTTGCGCTAGCTCGTTTGCGCGCCTTGTTCGGCCGTCCGCGCACCCGCCTAATCTTGTGGGAGCACTGCGTCCCACACACGCATTACGAGCGTCGCAGCGGCCTGAGTCGGCAACTAATCCGAGCACTGTACGCAGGCATGCTGCGCATGGCTGATGCAGTGGTAGCGCCGAGCTCTGTCATCGGCTCAGACCTTGAACGCCATTTCGGGGATATCTGCGCGACGATCGATCAAATCGCCAACCCAATCGTGCTAGCACCCGCAACCACCCTATCTCTCCCAGTAGACTGGCCTGCGGGCACCGCGCTACGGACGGTCTTCGTTGGCGCGCTAAGTCCGGAAAAACAGCCTCACCTCGCACTCGACTGGGTCACCGCAAATCGCGGGCTCGGCGCCCATCTGCTGCTATGTGGCGAGGGCCCTATGAGGGGGGAGCTACAAGCCCGAATCGACGAACAAAATCTACCCGCGACCATCGCCGGACACGTCGGCAATCTGCGCGCGTACTATCAACAGGCAGATCTTCTGATCTCCACCTCAAGCTACGAGACCTTCAGCAATGTCATGACCGAAGCGGCCCTGTGCGGCTGCCAAGTACTGAGCACCAACTGGCCCGGTGTGAACTCAGTTTACGGCGCGAATCAGCGCGTTCGCATCCATCGCGAAGAGGCAGCACCTATCTTCGATTTACCGCTGCGAGAACCACGGCCAGCACCGGGCGACCGCCTCACCAACTTTGACGCCGCCGCACATCTCCAACAACTAGAAGGCCGGACCTAACATGAATGACATCTCCATCGCAATGGGAGTACTGACCTATCGCCGGCCGGAGTTGCTGCGTGACTTGCTGTACAGCTTCATGCGCCAATCCGACGCGCAGACATATCGAGTTATTGTCTACGACAACGATCCAGCCGGCTCGGCCGAGGCTATTGCGCGAGAGTGCGTGCCAACTGCACAACTCCGCTACTTAAAGACCGACTCCAACTTTGGCAGTTCCGGTGGATTCAATAGCCTGTTCGCCGCAGCCCTAGACGAACCGGTATCCCACTTTTTTTGTTGCGACGACGACATCGAGTTAACCGATGATTGTATGGATCGACTTCTCGAAGTGGCCCTGGAGCAGCCCAGGGCGGTCCTTCTGGGCGGCCGCCGCTATCTGTCCGGTAATGAGTTTCCATGGGCGCCGACAATCTCAGCGGCCGACATCACGCGGGTAACCGCGCATGTACCCGTCACAGTCCAACCAGTACCAGTAGACACCATCACCTTCGAGGGCTGCCTGCTGCCCATTGAGGTATTGCAAGACGTCGGGCTACCCTATCGAAACTTCTATATGGATGGAGATGACTGGGACTATGGCCTGCGCATCCGTAAGGCCGGCTACACTATACTCCGCACCCCGGCGACGGTTATTGTCCGCAAGATTGAGCCGCTTCTGCGTCTCGCAAGAATACAAATGCTGGGATTGAGTTCCTGGCGCAGTGGCATCGGCCCGGAACGTTCTTACTACGAGATTCGCAATAAGTTCAAGCTGATCCACAGGCACGTCGAGCGCAGAAGGTCTGCGCTGCTGAGAGAAACCATTCGCTCTTTGCGTCGCCTGGTAGGGATCGCGGCATTCGAGGATCGAAAACTCTTTCGCACACGCCTAGTCCTACAGGCGGTGGTTCACGGCTGGGCCAACGTCGAGGGTCGAAACAGCAAACTGCGACTGTAACCACCCCGATGTCTGCCCCACTGCTTCGAGCGCACCCCTTATGACCTACAAGCATCCCACCTGCGCCGTCCTACTGGCGTCCTACAACGGCGAGCACTGGTTACCCGAGCAACTTTTCAGCCTAAACGCTCAGCGAGGAGTCAACCTCCGCGTCATCGTCAGCGATGATCAATCCTCGGATGGCACGACGCGCGTTTTGCTCGAACATGCATCGACGCTTCCGCTTTCAATTCTTCCGGCCCAAGCCGAGCGCTTTGGCAGCGCAAACCGCAACTTCCTGCGCCTTGTCCGCGACGCAGACATAGGCAATGATGAGTTCGTCGCGCTTGCGGACCAGGATGACATTTGGCACTCGGACAAGCTGTCGCGTGCCATAGAACGGCTGCGCGAAGACGGAGCTGCCGCCTACTCGAGTGATGTTGAAGCATTCTGGCCCGACGGTCGGAAGCGGATTATCAAAAAGTCCCACGCCCAAAAACAGTTCGACCATTTGTTCGGCTCGCCTGGTCCTGGGTGCACTTTCGTGTTCACACGCGCACTTTTCCTGGAAATTCGCGAGTGGGTTACGGCGAACTTCTCCACGCTATCGAGCCTCTGGGTGCACGACTGGATTTTGTATGCCTACGCCCGCGCGCATGGCCACCGCTGGATAATCGATGGCGTGCCCACCATGCGCTACCGCCAGCACCAATCAAATGAGATTGGCGTGAACTTCGGCCTAAAGGCCATTCAGCGTCGCCTGGCCGTGGTGAAAGAAGGCCGCTACCGCCACGACATCGTGATCATTGCAGAGCTGACCGGCGCCAACCCCGTCTGCGCACGAGCCTTACGAAGGCTGAGCTGGTTAGACAGGCTTTGGCTCATTGGTCACGCTAGCCAATTCCGCCGGAGCCTGCCCGAGGTTCTGGCCCTGCGCCTTATTTTCGTCCTTATGCCAGCAGCCCCGATCCCCGAAGTCGCATGAGCAAGTTCGTCGTAACCGGTGCCCGGGGCTATGTGGCACGCCGATTAATAGACCGCCTAGTGGCAGAAGGCCACGAGGTTGTAGGCCTTTCACGTGGTGACACGGGTTGCAAGGTAAAGGTCGGCTACAGCGAGGTGGCCGTGGGAGATTACACCGATGGAGTTCTGCTTGGGCGGACGCTAAGCGGCGCTCAGGCTGTTTTTCACCTCGCAGCAAGAGCTCATCAGCGCAGCGTAGGCGCGGACGACGCGGCACTCTTTCATGCCGCAAACGTAACGCCGACCGAGGCCGTAGCGCGGGCGTGCACCTCGAACGGTGTGGCGCGTTTCGTGATGGTTAGCTCCATCGGCGTGCTAGGCAACCGCACGGACGACACAGCCTTTTCTGATGCCTCCTCCTTGGCTCCGTTAGACCCCTACGCCGTGAGCAAAGCACGGGCCGAACTGCGCGTGATGGAAGTGCTGGCAGACGGCAGCTGCGATTACTGCATCGTGCGCCCGCCGCTAGTCTATGGCCCAGGCAGCCCGGGAAATTTCGCCAGTCTCGTTACTATCGCGGCCAAAGCACCACTAATTCCGTTGGCCGGTATCCGAGCTCCGCGCACCTTCATCCACATCGATCACCTCGTTGAAGCCCTCGTCATCGCAGCGACCCATCCAGCGGCTTCCCGGCGCGCCTTCGTCGTCGCCGATGGATGCGACACCTCAGTCGCTGAGATCGTACGGATCGCCGCCAGGAGTTTCGCGCGCGAACGTTGGCGAATCCTCGCTATTCCCGAAACACTATTGCGCGCGCTGGGCATCCTCATTGGTCATGGCAAAAAAGTCGACAAGCTACTCGCCCCGTTGCGTGTCGACAGTTCTGGATTCCAGGTTGCCACAGGCTGGATCCCGGCACGAGCCACGGCCCAAGCGATCGCTGAAACCCTCCGAGACTGGCCCGACACCTCAAAACCATGATCCTTCTCTTCGCATCCCTAAGCTGTCTGCTGCTCTCCATTGCCCTAACTAGGGCCATGATCGTCTACGCGCTGTCCGTCAACCTTATGGACCAGCCCAACGAGCGCAGTTCCCACAAGGTGCCAACGCCGCGCGGCGGCGGTGTCGCCTTCGTGGTGACCTACCTCATCAGCCTGGTCAGTTTGCATTCAATGCTGGGCATCGGGCCGAGCTTCACGTGGGGTTGCACAGGTGCAGCTGTCGTGGTTGCTGTACTCGGATTCATCGACGACCGACGCGGATTAAAGGCTCGCACGCGCTTCGTCGGGCACCTTCTGGCGGCCTGCTGGTTTCTATACTTCTTAGATACGGTGCCACCAGTGCCGATCTTCGGCGTCACCGTCAATCTGGGTTTGACCGGCTTTGCCTTGGCCGCACTCTTTCTGGTCTGGATGATCAACCTATTCAACTTTATGGACGGAATCGACGGACTGGCTAGCATGGAAGCAGTAACAGTGACCGGCTTCGGCGCTCTGTTGTGGGCTCTGCGCGGCCCAGGCGGCGACTGGGCTGCGGCCGTACTGCTTGCTTGCAGCGTGACCGGCTTTTTGGTGTGGAATTTCCCGCCCGCGCGAATCTTCATGGGTGACGCCGGCAGCGGCTTTCTGGGCCTGACCGTTGCGGCGGTTGCACTGTGGTGCGGACGGGCGCATCCGGAAATGTTCTGGAGTTGGTTCATCCTCGTAGGTTGCTTCATGGTCGACGCCACCACAACGCTCGTGCGACGCGTGCGACGCGGCGAACGATTCTCGGAGGCACATCGCAGTCACGCCTACCAGTACGCATCGCGCAAGCTGCGATCGCATCGACTGGTAACCCTCGGGGTCTTTGCCATAAATACCGTATGGTTACTGCCAATCGCGGCCGCCGTAGCCTTCGGTCACTTGGACGGTCTATTAGGTGTGGTCATCGCCTATGTGCCGATTGTCGGGTTGACATTTCGCTTTAAGGCGGGTGATCGCTCCGCTCAAGAGCTCTGACCAAATGCCCCACCCCATACAACTTACGGGCAATGGCGCCATAGAACGCTGCAGCCGGATCGTTGTCGTAGGAGCAGGAGGCTTCGGGCTGGCGGTAGCGGATGCGCTCGAGGCCACGCGTCGTTGGCATATCGTAGGCCTAGTGGATGACCGCTGGCCAGATTTAGCCACAGCCGGACCATGGCCTGTACTAGCCACGGTCAGTTGTCTTTCCGACCTACGAACACTCGCCGATGCCGTCGTAGTAGCCATTGGAAACAATGCAGTGCGCGAGGCTATGTTCGACCGCGCCCGGTCCGCCGGTTTTGCACTGCCCGCAGTGATCCATCCAAATGCTTTCATTGCTGGCAACGTGGAGATCGGCGAAGGCGCCATTTTGATGGCGGGCGTGATAGTCAGCCATGGCTGCCGTATCGGCGAAGGCGCACTGATCAACGCTGGGGCGGTACTAGACCACGACAGCCAAGTTGATAGCTTTGCTCATGTCGGCATCGCAGCTAGCCTGGGCGGGGGCGCTCGCGTAACGAAAGGTGCAATGCTACCCCAAGGCGAAATTTTACCGGTGCGAGGCATACGAACCTGTACATCATGAATAGATGCTTGGCGAACTCCGCCCCACGAGTTAGTAGGAATGGACATGGCTGTCTATCGTGCGACACTCTTGGACCCACTACCAAATGTGATCCGGCTCGGACAGTACCTCACTTTTCGGCGTTAATAGACCTTACGCCACGCTTCGAATGACCAGCAAAACCATCACGAAATTCCTGGAACTACCATCCAATGCGAAATTCGCGCTGATGGTCGGAGGAGACGCCGTCTTCCTTCCCATCTGTATGGTGCTGTCGATGACCATGCGTCTAGGCTCATTCGAAACCGCCCTGGAAACAGCGTTGCCCCTGCAGATCGGCGTAGCCTGGCTTGCAATCCCAATCCTAGCAGTGGCAGGACTCTACAGAACCGTGGTCCGCTATATCGATCTGAAGGTCCTACTGGCCGCCAGCGTCGCACTGGCATCCGCGGTGCTGATCGCCTACGGCTTGGCGTTCGCTTGCGACTTCAGGATCCTCCCGCGCTCAGTGCTCCCTAGCTTCTGGTTCGTGGCGTTCACTTACGTAGTGAGCTCGCGATTCATCGTGCGCGCGATGCTACGGCGCAATCTGGCCGGTCGCCGCCGCGTTAATTCAGCAATTTACGGCGCGGGTCAGGCCGGTGTTCAACTCGCCCGCGCGATGCAGTTCAGCACAGAGTACCGCCCAGTCTGCTTCTTCGACGACGCCCGGTCACTAAAGCGAAAATCAGTAAGCGCCTTGCCAGTGCATTCGCCGGAGGACATCCTAGAAGTCGCCGCCCGATACGACATAGAAGAAATCGTAATCGCGGTACCCTCCGCTACGCCCAAGCAGAAGCGCGAAATGGCTGAACGGGCAGGCAAAACCGGCTTACCCGTAAAGATACTTCCAAGCCTTAACGGTTGGGTCGGCGGCGACAGCCTAGTCAACATCAGAGACCTAGACGTGGCCGACTTGCTCGGCCGCGACGCCGTTCCACCCGACCCTCGCCTGATCAGTCTAAACGTAACCGACAAGGTCGTCCTGATCACCGGTGCAGGTGGCTCAATCGGAAGTGAACTTTGCCGCCAAGTGCTGGCACAGAAGCCAAGCAGCCTAGTGCTTCTAGACCATTCGGAGTTCGCGCTATACAGCATTGAGCAAGAGCTCAAGCGCAAAGTTTCCGGTAACGACATCAAAATTCAGGCACGTCTGGGCTCTGTCCTAAGCGCGGATCTGATGGACCATATCCTCCATTTAGAGGGGGTACAAACGGTATACCACGCAGCGGCCTACAAACACGTACCAATCGTTGAGGGTAACGTCCAGCAAGGTGTTCAGAATAACGTTTTTGGATCCTTGCAAGTCGCGCAAGCTTGCGCGCGTGCAGGCGTCGAGACCTGCATCCTCATTTCGACAGACAAAGCAGTGCGCCCGACAAATGCTATGGGTGCATCCAAACGTGTCGCGGAGCTAATCTTCCAAGCCGCCGCCCTGACTAGTACGCGAACGCGGTTTGCAATGGTGCGCTTCGGCAATGTGTTGGGATCTTCCGGTTCGGTCGTGCCTTTGTTCCGCCAACAGATCATGAACGGGGGGCCAATTACGATTACGCACCCAGACATCATCCGGTACTTCATGCTTATCCCCGAGGCCGCACAACTTGTGATCCAGGCAGGTGCGATGACGACCGGAGGCGAAGTGTTCGTTCTAGACATGGGTGAGCCCGTGCGCATAGCCGACTTGGCTCGATCTATGATCCGCCTGTCAGGGCTGACGGAGCGCACCGAGCAACACCCGGAAGGCGACATCGAGATTAAGGCAGTTGGCCTTCGCCCTGGCGAAAAGCTATATGAAGAACTGTTAATCGGTGACGACATCATCCGTAGTGGCCACCCTCGGGTGATGTGCGCACGAGAGCGCCACATTGAGCCGTCGCTTTTGGAAAAGATGCTGGACTCACTTCGGGTCGCCTGCATGCAAAATGACCGGGATGGAATTCTGCGTGAGCTGAGTTATCTTGTTCCTGAATTCCGTGCTGCGAATGTCGTCAACGCGGAAATGATTGCTCGCATGCAGGGGCCGTAGCAAAAGTGAATCGTCCCGAGTTGAACTGACCCAAAGACGTTGAACGTTTGATAGCTAGTGCTCACGGCCTGACTTCAATATTGCATCGGACAATCGGTGGTTGTTTACCCAGGAGCATAACTACTCTTCCGGCACTTGCCATCGCCGACCCAGCCAGAGAGCTCTTAACGACCTTGAGCTTGAACTCTGTTTCGTACCTCCCCATGGGCCCGTTCGAAGCCTGTCCAACTTCTTGGGGCCAGTTCAACTTCGGAGCGGCTCACGCGCTTAGACGCGTTTTCGATTTTGGCAAACAGAAATTAGTCGAAATTCTTCGAGTCAGTCAACAAAGGAGCCTTGGCATCCTTCTCCGCCAGCACAGGCGCCACGCCCGTCTCCGGCCACTGAACGCCAATCGTCGGGTCATCCCAGCGCACACAGCCTTCGGCCTGAGGCGCGTAAA